>OGZL01003457.1_pt1 | contig 11042 bp, 8 predicted proteins | sample 1576761 | NCBI WGS metagenome assembly OGZL01 (sample SAMEA3541595, study PRJEB24748) | human gut metagenome | biome: human gut; feature: human-associated habitat; material: faeces | place: China | collected 2012
TCCTCAAGGAGAGGCTTTTCGGCTCCCTTTGAGGGGAGCTGTCGGCAACGCCGACTGAGGGGTGGCTTTTCTGTCATTTTCTTCTAAGCATATTAATCATTTCCGAAATCGTCTTAATCCCGTAAGCCGCAAAACCGTCCGGAATTTTCACGCCTCTAAGCGATTGTTTCGGCACAATCGCCGACTTAAACCCCAGTTTAGCCGCCTCATTAATACGCTTTTCAAGCTGTGAAACACCTCTAAGTTCACCGCCAAGACCGACTTCACCGATAAATATCATATCCGGCGGCAGAGGAATATCCGCCTGACTTGTCGCAATAGCGGCACAGATACCCAAATCAACCGCCGTTTCATCAATGCGAAGTCCGCCTGCAACATTCACATAAATGTCGGAATTCGACAAATTCATCCTTGCACGTTTTTCAAGTACTGCGATAAGCAACAGCACACGATTAACGTCAATACCGTTCGTCATACGACGTGGATTGCCAAAACCTGTTGGTGTAACGAGTGCTTGAATTTCAGCCATAACACCACGACTGCCCTCCATTGTACACACAATCGCACTGCCCGATATATCAACATTTCTGCCTTCCAACAGCATCATTGACGGATTTTCGACTTCTCTGAGACCGCTGTCACACATTTCAAATACACCGATTTCGTTAGTCGAACCGAAACGATTTTTAACCGCTCTTAAAATTCTGAACGAAAGCTGTCTGTCACCCTCAAAATAAAGCACACAGTCGACCATATGTTCAAGCACTCTCGGACCTGCGATTGCACCCTCTTTTGTAACGTGACCGACTATAAACATAGAAATGCCGAGTGACTTTGCAATGTGCATAAAAGCGTTAGTAGCCTCTCTTACCTGCGGAACACTTCCTGCCGCAGAGGCAATATCCTGTCTGTTCATCGTTTGAATTGAGTCAATAATAACAATGTCGGGTTTAATTTCGTTTATACATTCGATAACCGTTTCAACATCAGTTTCGGAAACAAGATAAAGATTTTCCGTTGTAACTCCCAATCTTTCAGCGCGAATTTTAATTTGTCCCTCCGATTCCTCACCCGAAACATATAGAATTTTTCTTTCTTCACCGGCTTTTTGGCAAATTTGCAAAAGTAATGTTGATTTACCGATACCCGGGTCACCGCCTACAAGTATTAATTCACCCTGTACAATTCCGCCGCCAAGCACTCTGTCAAGCTCCTGTAAACCGGTTTTGTAACGTGTTTCATATCCGACTTTTACATCACCGATTTTTTTCGGCATACGCACACTTCCGCCGTTGCTTATAGACATTGCACGCGTTGCAGACGTTTTCTTTTCCGTAATAACCGTTTCCTGTATGGTGTTCCAACTGTTACAGCCTGGGCATTTTCCCAGCCACTTCGGTGATTTGTACCCACATTCACTGCATATATATGTCGTTTTTGTTTTCATTCCTATTCCTTTCATTTATCAGTATTGCCACCACAAAAATTATATCCATAATTTTATAACTTTCCACCCACACTGTCAAGCCACAAATATTACACTCACATTGCGGTTTGCATAATTTACATTACAGCAATGTTACAGCTATGTTAATATCCACTCTATCCACGTACTTATCCACGCAATTCACGCCCGATTTATCCGCAAATATCAAAGTTATCCACGCGTTATGCACCCAACGTGGATAACTTTATTAACACATTCACAGTTTACATAACCTTTTCTGTCCCCAAAATTTTTATATTCCGAAAATTCAAAAAAATAATACTTATAACGTCAATATTTTTCGGAATAGCCTTGACAAACACCGTCAGTTTTTATAAACTATATGTATATGTAATTATGTAATAATTTGAAAGGATGACTTTTTTATAATGAATAACGCAGATAAAACAATGGACAAAATCGTAGCGCTTTGTAAAGGCAGAGGCTATGTGTACCCAGGCAGTGAAATTTACGGTGGTCTTGCAAATACTTGGGATTACGGTCCTCTCGGTGTTGAATTTAAAAACAACGTAAAAAAAGCTTGGTGGAAAAAGTTCATACAGGAATCAAAATATAATGTAGGTCTTGACTGTGCAATCCTTATGAACCCTGAAACATGGGTTGCGTCAGGTCACGTTGGCGGTTTCTCGGATCCTCTTATGGACTGTAAAGAATGTAAATCACGTCACAGAGCAGACAAGCTGATTGAAGACTTTGCACACGAAAAAGGTGAGGACATCACAGTTGACGGTTGGAGCAAAGAAAAGATGGTTGAATACATCACAAAAAATAACATTGTCTGCCCAAAATGCGGCAAGCAAAACTTTACTGATATTCGTGAATTTAACCTTATGTTCAAGACATTCCAAGGCGTTACAGAAGATTCTTCATCAGTAGTATATCTTCGTCCAGAAACTGCACAAGGTATTTTCGTAAACTTCAAAAACGTACAACGTACAAGCCGTAAAAAAGTACCTTTCGGCATCGGACAAATCGGTAAATCATTCAGAAATGAAATCACACCGGGTAACTTCACATTCCGTACAAGAGAATTTGAGCAAATGGAGCTTGAATTTTTCTGTGCACCCGGTACAGACCTTGAGTGGCACGCATATTGGAAAGAATACTGTATGAATTTCTTACTTAACCTTGGTATAAGAAAGGAAAACTTGCGTTTCAGAGATCACTCACCTGAAGAACTTGCATTCTATTCAAATGCAACTGCCGATATTGAATTTGTATTCCCATTCGGTTGGGGTGAACTTTGGGGTATTGCAGACAGAACCGATTATGACTTAAAGCAACATATGGAACACAGCGGTGAAAGTATGGAATATATGGACCCAATCACAAACGAAAAATACGTTCCGTATTGTATCGAGCCGTCACTTGGTGCAGACAGAGTTGCACTTGCATTCCTTGTTGAGGCATATGACGAAGAAGAACTTGAGGGCGGCGACACAAGAGTTGTTATGCACTTGCATCCGGCGCTTGCACCGATAAAGGCTGCCGTTCTTCCGCTTTCAAAGAAACTTGACGAAGGTGCAACAGCTGTATACGAACAGCTTTCAAAGAAGTTCAACTGTGAATATGACAATGCAGGCTCAATAGGTAAGCGTTACAGAAGACAAGACGAAATCGGTACACCGTACTGTATCACATATGACTTTGATTCAGCAGAAGATAACTCGGTTACAGTCCGTGACAGAGATACAATGGAACAGCAGAGAATTAAGATTGACGAACTTGAAAAGTTCTTGGAAGGAAAATTAGAATTTTAATAATGTTGTTGGTGGGGGTAAATTGCTATGAAATTTGTTGATGAATTTAAAGATTTTATATCTCGTGGAAACGTAGTTGATATGGCAGTCGGCGTTGTTGTCGGTGGTGCATTTAAAAGCATTGTCGATTCACTTGTTGCCGACATTATCAACCCGGGTATTGCATACGTTGTATCTCTTATAACAGGTGCACTCAAAACAGCCGCTACAAGTACAGTCGGTGACACAAGTGCTGTTGAATCGGTTATGGATATGTCTAAATGGATAATTCCGGGTACATCAATAAATATCGGTAATTTCCTTTCGGCTATTATTAATTTCCTTATCCTTGCATTTATAATTTTCTGCGTAGTTAAGGGACTTAATAAACTAAATGATAAATTCAAAAAGAAAGTTGAGGAAGAAGTCACTCCCGCAGGTCCTACCCAAGAAGAACTTCTTGCCGAAATACGCGATTTGTTAAAAGACAAAGAATAATACAAAACCCAATCGAACGAAATTCGATTGGGTTTTCTTTTACTTCTCTATTTTATTTACCTCTGCATATGGTTGCATTTTTTCATTCCACACATACACATCTATACTGTCATATTCCGTATCACTCAAATCGACCTCCGCCGTCATATTATGTATGTCAGGTGTCACAATCTTTTTAAGTTCATTACCTTTTCTGAACGCAACATACATCACTTCATCATCTTCTTCAAAATTAAGCGATACGATAAGTTTGTTATCTTTTATTCCACACTCAATTTTATTGTTCATTAAAACAGTCGGCATTGGTGTGACTGTCGGAGCAGCCGTTGGTGTTGCCGTTGGACTTAGCGTCGGTGTCGGTACTGTCGTTGGTGTTGCTGTCGGTTTTACTGTTGGTGTTGCCGTTGGACTTGGTGTTACTGTCGGCATCGGTACTATCGTTGGTGTTGCTGTCGGTGTTGCCGTTGGACTTGGCGTCGGTGTCGGCATAATTGCCTTAACCGCATTATACGCATTCAATCTTCCGCCGCTTATAACTTTACCTGTAAGTGCCGAAAGCTTATCCGAACTCGAACACAAAGTTTCTTTAATTTCTTTTGCCGAAATATTCGGATTTACTGCACGCATTACCGCAACAGCACTTGCAACCATAGGTGTAGCCATAGAAGTTCCCGACATTGTTCCGTAACTGCTTGCCGGAATTGTACTGTAAACACCTGTACCCGGCGCTGCAATATCAACACTTGTTGCACCGTAATGCGACGTACTGCTGAGTTCATCACTGCTTGTCGTGTTTGCAACAGAAATTACATTGTCAAGGTCTTTTGTAAGTTGTGACGGATATACCGCCGTTCGATCGTTATCAGGTTGCGGTGTACTTGTCGCAATATTTCCCGCCGCAATAACAAAGAATATATCCGGCACCGCCTCAATCGCCGATTTAACGATACTCACCGAAGTACTTCCCCAACCTACACCGCCAAAACTGCAATTAATAATATTTATATCATTCTTTTTCGCGTAATTAATCCCTTCTATTATATAAGATAAAGTACTTTTACCACTGCTGTTAAAAATCTTTATTGATGCGATTTTGGCATTACGTGCAACAGACGCCACACCCTTGGAATTGTCGGTCACCGCACTCACAATACCTGCAACGTGGACGCCGTGATTACTCACATATGACACATCACCGTTACTGTCACCGCAATTCCAACCATATATGTCATCAATATATCCGTTACCGTCATTATCAATGCCGTCACCGACAATTTCTCTCGTATTCACCCATATATTATCAATTAAATCCTCGTGATTTGTCTGTATACCCGAATCCATAACTCCGACAGCCACATCAGAGCAATCAATATCAAAATCCCAAAGCTTTTTTGCACCGATTAAATCAAGCACAGCTTGTTTTCCGTTTTGATAGTACGTGTCATTAGGTTCGGAAAACTCATATACATTGTAGTTAGGCTCTGCATATTCAATATTCGGCATAGCCTTTAACTTTTCAATCGTATCTATAACATTTTCACGGCTCGGATTTTCCAAATCAAGTACATATATAATAGGCTCTGTTTTATCAGAAAACAAACTGATACTGCTTGTATCGTCACCAAAAATACATTTTGCACCGCTGATATTCAATTCTTCAAACGGGTCTGAACACATTGAAACAGCATCGGTAATCTGCGGTTTTAACTGCACAAGCACACTTCCGTAATCAAAATCCAACCCGTTATATTCATCTGCATAAACATTAATTCCCAGCCACATCATAGCCAATAATACGGCAAAAAATATATATCTGAATCTTTTCATAACCATAGCTCCGTTTTTCAAATTGCTTCAATTTCAGTATATCACTCAATTTTTATAAAGTCAATTTAAACCTCGTTTTTCGCTTGACTTTTTTGTTTTACTATGGTAAAATATTAAGGTACTTTTGGAGAAGTATCGAAGCGGTCATAACGGGGCGCACTCGAAATGCGTTTGCCTTAACAGGCACGTGGGTTCGAATCCCACCTTCTCCGCCAAAGAGAATGCTGATTTTTAATCTGCATTCTTTTTTTACTATGTGAATTTTTATAAAGGAGTAAAACAATGCAGACAGAAGAAAAACAAATGAAGATGAGTTATCTTATAAAGCGCTTTGTACCGTATTTCAAAAAATACAAATGGATACTGATACTTGATCTAATCTGCGCGTCACTGACAACAGTTTGTGAGCTTGTATTCCCAATGCTCGTGCGTTACATAACAAATATGGGTATCAATAATATAGCAGGATTGACAGTCGGAATAATCCTAAAAATAGGGCTTTTCTATCTGATTTTAAGAATAATCGACTCTGCGGCAAATTTCTATATGGCTGACACTGGACATATTATGGGAGCAAAAATCGAAACAGATATGCGCCGTGACTTATTCGCACACCTTGAAACGCTTTCACATTCATACTTTGCCGAACACAAAGTCGGACAAATTATGGCACGAATAACAAGCGACTTGTTTGATATAACAGAATTTGCGCACCACTGCCCCGAAGAATTTTTCATCGCCGCACTGAAAATAATCGTTTCATTTATAATTCTTTGCGGAGTAAACGTACCGCTTACGGTTATTGTGTTTGCATCTCTTCCGCTTATATTCTGTTTTGTAAAATTCTTTAATACGCGTATGCGTAAAGCGTTCAAGAAACAGCGTAACCAAATCGGCGAAATTAATTCACAGGTTGAAGATACATTGCTCGGTATAAGAGTGGTAAAGTCATTTGCGACAGAAGAACTCGAAGCTGAAAAGTTTGAGGACGGCAACAAAAAATTTCTTGATACAAAAAAACTCGGATATTTTTATATGGCAGGTTTTCAAACATCAAACAGAGCCTTTGAGGGTGTAATGTATTTGATAGTCGTTGTTGCGGGTGCGTTGTTTATGATTAACGGCAAAATCTCCCCTGCCGACCTTACCGCATATCTTTTGTATGTAAGCACGCTCCTTGCCACTTTGCGTACAATCATTCAATTTACCGAACAATTCCAACGCGGTATGACAGGTATTGAGCGTTTTCTTGAAATCATGGACGCACCTGCCGAAATAACAGAAAAAGAAAATGCCGACGAATTGAAAAATGTTCAAGGAAATATAACGTTTGAAAACGTCGGATTTCATTACAGTGATGATGATACAGACGTGCTTTCAAATATAAATCTTAATATAAAAAAAGGCGACAGTGTCGCACTTGTAGGCCCGTCAGGCGGCGGAAAAACAACGCTTTGTAACCTTATCCCACGTTTTTATGACGTCACAGAAGGACGTATTTTAATTGACGGCAAGGATATAAAGAACGTCACATTAAATTCGCTCCGAAATTCAATCGGTGTCGTTCAACAGGACGTTTACTTGTTCTCGGGAACAGTTTTTGAGAATATCGCATATGGATTAAGCGGTGCAACATGCGAAGATGTTATAAACGCCGCCAAGCTTGCAGGCGCACATGAATTTATTTCAAACCTCGAAAACGGATATGACACATATGTCGGCGAACGTGGAGTTAAACTTTCGGGCGGTCAAAAGCAAAGAATAAGTATCGCAAGAGTATTCTTAAAAAATCCGCCTATACTTATTCTTGACGAAGCGACCTCCGCACTTGATAATGAAAGCGAAAAAATCGTGCAAGACTCACTCGAAAAGCTTGCAAAAGGCAGAACAGTGTTCACAATCGCCCATAGACTTACAACAATCCGTAATGCAAATATGATTCTTGTCCTCACCGAAAACGGTATCGAAGAGCAAGGCACACACCAAGAATTGATTGATAAAAAAGGATTGTACTACAACCTATACAGTATGTACACATCACTATAACAAACAAAAATGCGGTCTGTATGACCGCATTTTTTATAGTAGTGGTGCTACTAACCTTATAATATGTCCTAAAAGCTTTGTGAAAATATTAAAATGTTTAACGTCCTCTAATGTAATCTTCTGCGACAATTCAAGCGTGTCTTTGAAATCACGTTCAATATCCATAACCGCCGGTACATTAAGCATATAAGCCGCACATTCATAGTGAAGATACAAACTTCTGTAATCGTGATTTACCGTACCGACAATGGCTTTTTTACCGTCACTTATCGACATTTTCGCGTGAACAAAACCGGGTGTATATTCGTATATTTCTATACCTGCTTTCAAAAGTTCCTTATAATATGTTCTCGCAAGATAGAACGCATATTTCTTGTCAGGAATATGTGGCATTATAATCTTAACGTCAACGCCCCTTTGAGCCGCATACTTCATACACTCATACATCTCGTCATCAATAACAAGATACGGCGTCATTATATAAGTATATTCCGACGCATTGTTCAGATTATTTATATATGCACGCTTTCCGATATAAACTTCATCAAGCGGAGTATCGCCGAACGGTATTACAAATCCGTCCGTACTTACGGAATATTTTTTTGACGCTTGGATATATTCACCGCAATCCTCAATGTGTTCATCATTTACGTTCCACATTTCAAGAAACATCGCCGTAAATCCCGCCACAGCCTCACCTCTGAGCATAAATCCCGTATCTTTCCAATGCCCGAAACGCATCTTTTCATTAATATATTCATCTGAAATATTTATCCCGCCGCAAAATGCTGTCGCACCGTCTATAACCATTATTTTTCTGTGGTCACGATTGTTTTGGTGAGTTGACAAAAGCGGTACAATCGGCGAAAATATACGACATTTAATCCCTTGTCTTTCAAGATATTCATTGTATTTTCGCGGAAGCGTCACGATACAGCCCATACCGTCATACATAACGCGAACTTCAACACCCTGTTTAACTTTTTTCTTTAAAATTTCAAGAATTTCATTCCACATACGGCTCGTGTGATTTATAATAAAGAACTCCAAAAATATGAATTTTTCCGCTTTCAAAAGCTCCTTTTTCATATCCTCAAACATTCTCTCGCCTATGCTGTAATACTGCACACCCGTATTTGTGTAAGCCGGAGAACCGCCGTATTTCGATAAATACCTTGCAAAGCCGTCCTGATTTTTGTCGGTCTGATAAATATTTTTCATAACATCATCTTCTTGAACAAGATACTTTTTGTTTGCCTCTTGAATAGTCTTGTAATCGTCACCTATATTCATTGACACTCCCTGTGCCCTTGTAAACAGATAAAACAACGCGCCGAATATAGGTATAATCGCAATAAGCGTTATCCACGTCATTTTAAAAGTAGATTCCTCTGTACGATTAATTTCAAATATTATAAGTACGGCACTCAAAACAGTCGAAAGACCAAACAAAACCTTTGAATAATCGGAAATCCATATATACATTGCAACAAATGTAATGATTTGCATTAAGAGCATTACCATTGCAACGAATTTGTTTGAATATAAAAGTCTGTAAATCTTTTTCATTCAAAATCACCCTTTCAAACGGCTATTTTAAATTTTTTATATACGTAAACGTTTTTTCTTCCCCTTCTTGCTGCAACATCATAAGCCATCCTTCAAGCAGCTTTGCAGTGTTTGGGTGCATACTTGTCTTAGCATTTCCCTTTAAGAAATATTCTATCGGATTATCATTTGTATATTTATCGTCCAAATAAATTTTTCCTGCCGCAACGCGGTCGCAAAACATTTCTTTAACATATTTTAATGGCATTTCGACCGCCTCCATACGTCTTGTTTTGGGATTGTAGTCTGTCCAATATTCAAAGTGATGTTTGTTTCTTCCCTTGTGGTGCATCCACGCCTTTGAATAACCATATTCACGTCTTTCGCCCTCTGTCGGACTTCTGTCACCGAGATAAAACCTTGCTCCCGGTAAAAATTCAGTCGGTGAATATTTCGACAAATCGTGACGCATACCCTGCCACAAAATTCCGCACCTTAGGCAATGATACATTACCTTGTGACGGTGCCTTGTGATTGTCATAAAATGTTTTATAAAATGCCACATACAGTGATTCTTCCTTTTTCTATAATAGTTTATTATATCACAAATACCGACATTTTACAATACCAAAACGTTGCACCGCTTCAAACAAAAAATCGGTTGCCAAAATTTCGGCAACCGATTTTCGATTAGTTACTTCTTCTTTCCATTTCCTTATAAATATCTTCCCAAGTCATACCGTTGTCAACCAGCATAACAGTAAGGTGATAAATAAGGTCAGCGGTTTCGTAGCTGATTTCGTCCTTATCGCGGTTTTTACCTGCAATAACAACTTCGGCAGCCTCCTCACCGACTTTTTTCAAAATCTTATCTTCGCCCTTATCGAACAAGTAATTTGTATAACTGCCCTCTTCAGGGTGTTCTTTTCTGTCCATAACTACAGCCTGTTCACGCGCAAATACATCTGTCTTAGTCTGTTCCTTTGCGTCCTCAACAAGCTTGCCGTCCTCAATCTTTCTGAAGAAACAACTTCTGTTTCCTGTATGACACGCAGGGCCGGCAGGATTAACAAGTACAACAAGGCAATCACAGTCACAGTCAACACGAACTTCTTTAACGTACATATAATTACCCGAAGTATCGCCCTTTACCCAAACTTCCTGTCTGCTTCTTGACCAAAAAGTTGCTCTGCCGGTTTCAAGAGTTTGCTTAATCGTGTCCGCATTCATATATGCAACCATAAGCACCTCATTAGTTTCAATATTCTGCACAACAGCCGGAATGAGTCCGCTTGCGTCGAATTTAAGAGTATTTATTAATTCTTCCATTTATGTAATTCCCCTTTCAATTATATAAAACAAATTTATTTCATTTCCATCAAGTTCCAATTCTTTGCTATATAATCTACACCCGAAATTATTGTAAATACAACCGAAATCCAAATAAGTATATCTGAAATCAATTTAGGGTGTACACCCAAGAATGTATTTTGAATCGGAAGCAAAAGCATTGCAACTATAATCGCAACCATTTGCGTAACGGTTTTAAGTTTGCCCCACATACTTGCGGCAACAACCTTGCCTTCACCCGCCGCAACAAGTCTTATACCCGCAACCGCAAATTCTCTTACAAGCACAATCATCAATGCCCACACACTCATACGGTCATAGTACATCAATATCAAAAATGCCGCCGTTGTAAGTACCTTGTCCGCAAGCGGATCGACGAATTTGCCGAAAGCCGTTACTTGATTATATTTTCTTGCAACGTGACCGTCTATTGCGTCAGTTATCGACGCAAGTACAAAAACACCGAGTGCCGCATAATGACACGTTACGTTATCTATCATAAACAACACCATAAATATCGGTACAAG
>OGZL01003458.1_pt1 | contig 11039 bp, 7 predicted proteins | sample 1576761 | NCBI WGS metagenome assembly OGZL01 (sample SAMEA3541595, study PRJEB24748) | human gut metagenome | biome: human gut; feature: human-associated habitat; material: faeces | place: China | collected 2012
GATAAACGCTGAAGGCATCTAAGCGTGAAGCCCCCCTCAAGATGAGATATCCCATCCGAAAGGAGTAAACCCCCTTGAAGACGACGAGGTCGATAGGGCAGAGGTGGAAGTGTGGTAACACATGGAGCTGACTGCTACTAATAGGGTGAGGGCTTGACCAAGAAAGCATGGTCAGAATTGATTCGGTTGGTTGTCAACATGTATGTGGTTTTGAAGATACGATAATGAAGCCGGAGCGGACAAAATCTGTTCCGGCTTTTATGTTTTCTAAAAACAAGCATATAAAGGGTGAACATATGGAATTCTATCAGTTAAAAATTACAAGAAAAGGAACAAAACCTCCGGTATGGAGACGCTGTCTGGTACCGGCAGACACAGACTTTGCGAAACTTGCTGCAATGTTGGAAGACATTCTGGAATATGCAGACACTGAGAACTATGAATTTGAATTTTTCCAGAAAAAACTCAGACTGCAGAACCTGGAGGCACAGACTGTAGAGGCTACAAAAGGCAGTTATGAATATGCAGAAGCAAAAGGCAGACAGATAGCAGAACTTCTGGATACAGAGGCATGGTTTACTTTCAGAGTAAAAGGAATGGAGCTTCCGGAATATCGTACTGATATTGAAAAGAAAATAACAGATGAAGAAAAAGCAGGAACTCCTGAGATTCTTAAAGAAACCAGAAGTGCAGAAGATGATTTCTGGACAGCAGATATGCAGACGAAGAATACAGAGCTGGAAAAGAAATATGGTGCTCTTGGAATTGCTGATATAGTTGCCAAAAAGGTTGCCGAAATGGAAAAGAAGATGGAAGCTGAACAGCAGGAAAATTCGTTCAGTAGAAATCCAAAAGTCAGAGATTACCTGAATTCTTATAATAAGGAAGATCTTATTGCCAGTGCAATTGAGCTGGATATTGAAATTGATGGTTTAAGTAAAGAAGAACTTGCAGAAAACATTACAGAAAAAGTTTTGAATCCGGAAATCATGAAGGAGATTTTTCTTCAGGCAGATGAATGGGAAATTGAAGCATTTGATCGTGCAACTGAGAGAAAATGTTTTCCGGCTACTCATAAAGACTGGAAAGAACTGGAATGGTTCAGTAATAAAGGATATATCGTAGCTTATAGTGATAATCATGCAGAAGTGCCGCAGGAGGTAATTTCTGTTTATAAACAGGTGAATACCCCTGAATTACAGGAAAAATGCCGCAAACTCAGCTGGATGCGTTCCTGTGAAAGTATGATGGGACTGATTTATGCAATCGCGCCGCTTAAGATCGTGTATCGCATGTACCGTAAACGTGATGGCTTCAGAGTGAGCTATGAAGAATTTATGGATATTCTGAACGAACTTGCTGAAAAAGATGGTATGTGTATCGTAAAAGGAGATAAACTGATCTGGAAAGCTGTGTTACAGGATAATCTTTATGAGAGAATTGAAGAATTTCAGGGAGAAAGAGATTTCTATATTCCGACAGTAGATGAAATTCTGGATTATGCAAAACATGGATATCCTTCTCAGGATGTTTCTTATCGCAAATTATCGTCCTTCCTGAGAGATGAACTCCATCTTGAGGAAGAAAAGACAGAAGAACTTCTTTACATTGTATACAAAGAGTTTTCTATGGACGGAATGCTTTCTGATATCATGGAAGAATTCAATAAACGTGATATTGTTTTTGATTCTGATCGCCAGATGGAACGTTTTGCTCCAATTATGATGGAAGTAAACAATAACACAAGAATGCTTGATTTCCGTGGATATACGCCAAATGAGATCAACCGTGTATCTGAGCAGAAGACAACACCGGTAGCACCGGCAATGCAGTCTTTTGTTCCGATGGGAAATCTTCCGACAAACAATATAGTAAATATGCAGCCGAAAAAGAAAATTTACCCGAATGATCCATGTCCGTGTGGAAGTGGTAAAAAATATAAAAAATGCTGCGGAAGAAATAAATAATTTTCTTTAATTTTTCATAAAAAAACCAGCGGTTTGCCGTTGGTTTTTTTTATGAAAAATCAGAGAAAATTACTTTGCGATTTCGTGATACAGATATTTCTGCTATAATAAAAGTGTGTTGAATAAAAAGAAACTCAAAGGACGGAATTAATCTATACAGACAAGGAGTAAACATTTGATTTCAAAGACAATGCAGACAATTCTGCACGCATTATCCTATGGAAATATAGAGGTGGAGGCATCGCGACGGCTGGCAGATATCAAGAGGCTGGATGCGATGAGGATATTTGTGAAAAAGCTGGATACGAAAGTATATAATGGAACTTATGAAGTGCCTGTGCGGCTGTATTTCCCGAGCGAGGAAGCCATGAGCGGCAAGCCTGTAGAGGGAGAAAAATATCCTGTGCTGCTCTTTTTTCATGGTGGTGGCTGGGTGACGGAAAGTGTGGAGAATTATGATCGCGTGTGCAGCAGAATGGCGCAGTCTACAGGTCATATCGTGATGTCTGTGGAGTATCGCCTTGCACCGGAATATCGTTTTCCGGTTCCGCTGGAAGACTGTTATGCGGCGGCAAAAGCACTTTATATGGGACATCTGGTCCTTCCCGCTGATCCGGACAGGATCACGATCATTGGCGACAGTGCCGGGGGTAATCTGGCAGCGGCTGTATGTCTCAAAGCACGGGATACCGGAGAGTTTATACCGAAGAAGCAGATACTGATCTATCCGGCACTGAACAACTGCTATACAGAAGGATCTCCTTATAAATCCGTACAGGAAAACGGCGAAGGATACCTTCTCACAGCAGTAAAAATGGAGGACTATCTTAAATTATATGAGAGCAGTCCTGAGGACAGACAGAATCCTTACTTCGCACCGATCCTTGAAAAAGACCTTTCACATATGCCGGAAACACTGATTCTTACAGCGGAATTTGACCCACTTCGGGATGAAGGCGAAGAGTATGGGAAACGTCTGAAAGAAGCAAATAATTATGTGGAAATACATAGGATTCCGGATGCGCTTCATGGATATTTTGCACTTGGGATCCGGTTTCTGCATGTACAGGAAAGTTTTGAGATCATGAATCGTTTTTTGAACAAAAGTTGAATAAAGGAAGCGAATAAAACGTGGAAACAGGATATTCAAAATGGCGAAAACTAGATAACGCGGCACTGGCATTTCCTCTTGTCACAGACAAAAATGACACCAGGGTATTTCGATTTTATTGTCAGCTGAAAGAAGAAGTAAACAGTGAGATCCTGCAGCAGTCTCTGGATCAGACGATGGAGAAATATCCATTGTTCCAGGCGGTTCTGCGTAAGGGACTGTTCTGGTTTTATCTGGAGAGAAGGGATATACATGCTATCGTAAAAAAAGAAAAAAGACCGCCTTGCAGCAGTCTTTATATACCAGATCAAAAGACGTTGCTTTTTCAGGTGAGCTACTATAAAAATCGAATTAATTTTGAGGTATATCATGCCCTGACAGATGGCACAGGAGCAATGAATTTCTTAAGTGAACTGGTGCAGAATTATCTGATCCTGGCACACCCATCTGCAGATCTTCCGTGGGTTGAACAGATAGAAGAAACGACTCCGGGTGCACAGGAAGAGGACAGCTTTTCACAGTATTATTCCTCGGATATTCCGAAAAATAAAGAGAAAAAACCGGCAGCAGTGAAGCTGAAAGGTGAGAAATTGCTGCATGCAGATATGCAGATCACAGAGGTCATTATACCGGTAAAAGAAACACTGACGAAGGCACGTTCTTATGGTGTGTCGATTACTGTATTTCTCACGGCGATGCTGCTCTGTTCAATACATGAGGAGATACCGAAGAACCGTCAGAAGAGGCCGATTGCTCTGATGATTCCAGTAAATCTGAGAAATTATTTTCCATCACAGTCCATGGGAAATTTCTTTGGATGGATTGAAGTTGGGTATACCTTTGCGGATGAAACGGTATTTCAGGATGTGCTGGAATCTGTAAAAAATCAGTTTAAAGATAAGCTGGACAAAGAAAAAGTTGCCATGGATATGAATGGTTATGTACGTTTGGAGAAGAATCCTCTGGTGCGTGCGGTTCCTCTGGAAATTAAGAAATATTTCATGATGGCAGGTGCAAATCTTGGCAGCAGAAGTGTAACAGCGGTTTATTCAAATATAGGAATTCTGAAATTTCCGGAGGAGTACAAAGCATATATCGATCGGTTTGGAATCTTTGCAAGTACGAATTCTCTGCAGCTTTGTTCCTGTTCTTATGGAGACCAGATGGTGCTTGGATTTACGTCCAAGATACCGGATGACAGTATCCAGAAAAACTTTATGCGTATGCTTCGTGAAGAGGAGATTCCATATAAAGAAGAGAAAAATGATTTCCCCGGATGCGGTGAACAGAATAAAAAAGAAGAAATAAAAATTTTGCAGACTTTTACGTTTCTGTGCCTTGCGGTGGCAGTGATCTGTGGCATGATCAATTATCTTATGCTGGAAACGCTGAACTGGTTCTGGTTCGCGGCAGCAGGATGTGCCTGTGCATGGCTGGTTGTAAATGTGGCATATTTCAAGCGGAGAAATATACTGAAAAATCTGACCTGGCAGCTTCTGATCATAACTATTTTATGTGTTTTGTGGGATCATTTTACCGGATGGAAGGGCTGGTCGATTGACTTTGTCTTTCCGTTTGGGACGCTGACAGTTCTGGGTTCGATCCCTGTAATTGCCGGAGTCAGTCATCTGGAAACAGAAGAATACCTGTATTATCTGTTGCAGGCAGCGATGATCGGATGCATACCGGCAATTCTGATCTGGATCGGAATCGTGCATTATACGCTGCCGTCTGTACTGTGTACAGGAATCAGTTTTCTGGTATTGGCAGGAATGTTCATCTTCCAGAAGAAAGACACTTTGAGTGAGTTCCGAAAGAAATTACGGATGTAAAAGCAGAGGTATCAGAATGTAAACACTGTGTTGAATTTGCAGCATCCAGGAGTGGCTATAATCGACTGACCTAAAAAATTGTAAAAAAAATAACAGCAATTATAAGGTAAGGTATTTTTATAATCCAATTGTGAAAGAATGGAATAGATAATATAATAAGTACTATAAAAAAGTGCTGAACGGGGATTTGAATATGGAGAACACGGGAATTAATCCAAAGGTTATAGCAGAAATAAGACATTTTGCAGAAATATATCAAGTAAAAAAAGTACTTTTGTTTGGATCGCGTGCACGAGGAGATTTCAGAAGAACCAGTGATATTGATCTGGCGGTAAGTGGCGGAGATTTCAACAGATTTGCTTTGGATGTGGACGAAGAAACAAGTACATTACTAGAATATGATATTGTAAATCTGGATACTGAAATGCAGGATGAATTACGGGAATCGATAGAAAAGGAAGGACGAGTATTATATGAAAAAATATGAAAATTTTTGTTCTTCATTAGGAAATATGAAAGATATTTATAATTATGAAGAACCATATGATAATGTTGTACTTACCGGATTAGTTGGATTATATGAAATTACATTTGAACAGTCATGGAAAATGATGAAGGAAATCCTGCAGAATCATGGATATGAAGAAGGTGCAACAGGATCTCCTAAGATTATTTTGAAAACAGCCTATAAAGCAGGCATGATAAAAGATGAAGAACTGTGGCTGCGGGCATTACAGGCACGAAATAATGTAACACATTCTTATAATCAGAAAATTGCATTAGGTATTGTTTCCGAGGCGAAAAATGAGTTCTATAAAATGTTCGTTGAGTTAAAAGAAGAAGTTGAAAACGGATGGTTATAAAAAGTTAGAAACAGAAATCACTGTATTGATGTGGATAATCAGTACAGTGATTTTTTTAATGTAATAGGAAATTACTCCGTAATGTTCCTATTACATTAAAACGCTCCGCGAGGATGCGACCAGATGCCTGAGGAATATGTCTGCTGAAGCAGACTGCATCTGGCGCGCAAAGCGTAATAAGTCCCTCAAAGATGGAGGGATTCAGGGAGTTTGAAGGGGACTTGTCCGCTTTGTTCTTATATAAGCTTATCAATGATCCTTTGCAGTATAGCTATTGCTTCCTGAGGAGTATAATAGTTGGATTCATCCATATTGGATAAATAATCATTAAAGATTTCAAAAAGCTGATTTTCACAGATGATAAGGAAAACTGTTTTTCCATTGTTGGTATTATAAGTTAATTCACAATCGTTTTCACGGACACATAAATGTAGATTTTCTGGTAATTGGCGTAAAGGTTCCCTTAATATACGATAAAAATCTTTTTCGCAACACATTTGAATTTCCTTGAGAAGATAAATACGTTGGGAGATAGTAAATGGATGATAAAATTCATCAGGAAATTCTTCAATCAAACCAGTTTCTGCAAAATGCAAAGCGCCTCTTTCAGTAAAATAAATACGAAAATTATCATGTGAGATGCGAGTTTTATTTTTGGCAAATATAGCAGCTAATGATGTGATCATGTAATCTGACTGAGGAAGATCGTGATTAAAACGATCTAATAAAATATCTTTTGTGATAAATGGAGTAAGGCAAGCTTCTGGTTGAATACCAGTAATGTGTTTTTCAGCTTCAATTGTAGAATCATCAATGGAATCAAAAAGCATAAGATGATTTTCAGGTGACATTGAAACCGGTTTAAACAGAATCGAACATTTGTCCTGATTATTCTTAAACAGAGTCCACAAAGTTGTCACACATTCAGGATTTGTATAATAAAAACCTGTTTGATAATCTGCGGTGCACATAATTGCAGCATCAGATGTCAGAATCATACAAGGCAATGTGCCGGGATTATGGAACAGGGCTTGGATATCATTGTAGTAATACCACGTATTATAATTTAATCCGTTTATATATACAGGAAATAATTCTGTTAAATATTGGATGTTATATGCTTGATGCTGTTCATTAAAAAAAGGTTTGGGCTGTAGGCAGATAATGTGATCGATAATAAGGTCACCAGAAGGATTCAAGCTAGATAATAGTCTGAATAAAAAAGGATAATCTGGTTGGAGAAATAGACCTATTTTACCATGTTTCTTGTTGGCTTCAGCTAAAATTATCTGATGCACATAATTGTCTATATATTGTTGAGAAGACAGAACAGTACAATCTTGTCTTACATTGTCGGATACAGATATAGAAGGGACTGGCAATGGAGAAAATGGTTTGCAAGGAAAATGACAGATAAAATCTTCTACACTTTTTCTGGAATAATAAATATCTGGTCCAATAGATACGATTTTCCATGCATTTTTCAGCTTTTCAGTTTCCAGGGGACTGAGACGCATAAATTGTGCCATTTTTTCAACGAGTTCAAGGGAATGAGGAAGCCGTTTTCCAGTGATAAATTTGTATACAGTAGAACGTTCTATATCACAGTATCGAGCTAATGGGAGAACACGTATGTTATTTTTTTCAATATAATGTTTTAAAGAATCGGAAAATATACTCATTCGGACATAGCACCTTTCACATTTTATGTTATAACTATAACACTTTTATGAAATTAAGTCATTTGAAAAATGAACATGGTGAATTAAAAAGATGTCAACAAAAAGTGCCCCATCTTGTCGTAAAAGGATAGAACTCCTACAATTAGTAGAAAGACATTATAAAGGAGGATATGTATATGAAGAAGAAAAAATTAGCATTGTTAATGGTAGCCGCATTGACATTTACTAATTTGGATGGAACGGTTGTTGCGCTAAAGGCAGCAGATTTTGCAGTTGATTTGTCTGAAGAGACCACAGATGAATTCGGAGATGTGGAAACACCAGATGAGCAGAAGGAAGAAGCTTCAGACATTGAAATTGAAGATACGGATGAAGTTGGGGAGGATTTAGAAAGTACAGAGGATTTTGATGAACAGCAGGGGTTAGATATATTTTCTGATGGAGAAGAAATTGAATGTGAAAGTGATCAGACTGGGATATCTGGTATTCATGAAGTAATGGCGGATGAATATGTAACGTTGGAAGAAGGAACACAGAAGCTGAGTATTACCGAAAATACACGTAATGAATTCGGACTTTTTGATTTTACATGTGAATTTACACCAAAAGAAGATGGGTATTATGTGTTTGAACTTTCTGGAAATGATGACATTGTTACAAATATAACTCTGGAAGACAGATGGTCGGTTGGAGAAGATGATTATTATAATGATACAAAAGCTTCAACAAAGCCGTTTTGTCTGGGGGCTAGACTGAAGAAGGGAAAAACATATTCTTATAATCTTTCAATAGTAGATATGGGGCAACTTTCTGTTTCAATTGCCAAGAAGGAAGAAAAACAGATTAAAAATGTCAGACTTGCAGGACTTGAAAATATAGATACAAATTCATTTCAGCTGTTCCAGGAGCTGAAGGATATATTTGGCATAGAAGTCACATATGCAGATAATTCGGCGAAGACATACAGATTTGATCAGAAGGTAAATGATACAAATAGAAACTGGAACATTAGTGATTCATATGGAAATGTAATCTGGGTGAATAGTCTGAGAATAGAATCACAGATTAAGGATTCATATATTACTTATAAGGTTCAATTTAGTTATAAAGATTATAATAAAAGAACGGATATTTATACAGATACACAGAGTATTTCCTGTAAATCACTTGCCAGTCTGACTCAGATTCAGCCGGGCAAGGTATATAATATTCCGACTTTAAACGAAAATCAGATGCCAGGAAAAGGACAGGGATTTTGTTTTATTCCTGGGACTTCTGGATATTATATATTTGAAAAAAATGGAGCAGGCGCTGAAAATTATTTCTCAATAGATAAGGTTTGGATTGAAGGCGGATCATTCGGCAGAAAGGATCTTATAAAAATAGAGAATGTTGGTGGCAGTGAATGTAAAGGTCAGAATAAAGGAAAAATTTATCTTGAAGCTGGAGAAGTTTATCTGATTAGAGGAAGAAACGATTCAGAAAATCAGCCAGAAACTATTTCATTTATAATTCGAGATGAAAATAAAATCTGTGATTGGAAGGAGATAAGCAGAACAGCTCCAACATGCATGAAGGCTGGTGAGATAGTTGAAAAATGTCAGAATCATCCAAATGAGGCATTAAAGAAAACTAAAATTCCGGCACTGGGACATAAATACAGTGCATGGACTGTAACTAAAAAAGCGACAGCAGTTACGACAGGAACCAGAGAAAGAAACTGTACAGTTTGTAAAAAAGCAAAACAGATAGAGCCAATTGCAAAACTTAAGCCAACTGCCAAACTTAATGTAGTTGCTGGGACGCTTCCATTGAAAGTTAAACAGGCTTTTACAGTTAAAGTGACTGGCTTGAGCAAGGGTGATAGTGTAGCAGCATGGACAAGTAGCAATTCGAAGGTTGCAATAGTTAAAAATGGTAAGATTACAGCTAAAAAGGTAGGAAATGTACGGATTACGGTCAAGTTGAAAAGTGGCTTGACAAAAACCATTAAAGTTAGAGTTCAGAAGACGGATGTTGCAACCCAGAGCTTAAAAGTAAATAATAAAATGAGCGGTAAGAAGATAGCTTCTAATGTAACATTAAAACTTAAACAGACTCTGAAACTTAGTACAGAAATTACACCTGTAACGAGCAAACAAAAAGTTACATATGCAACTTCCAATAAGAAAGTAGCAACGGTTAATTCTAAAGGTGTTGTAACAGCTAAGAAGAAAGGAAAAGTTACAATTACAGTCAAATCTGGAAAGAAGACAGTAAAAATCAAAGTAACAGTTAAGTAAAGTCGAGTGCCTGCGGTTAATTTTATCGCAGGCATTTTTAAAAGGGAGAGGAACTATGAGAAAAAGAATATATGCATGGTTTATGACATTGGTACTCAGTATAACTTCAATAAGCTCGACGAGCATAATATATGCAGACGACTTTTCGGATGAGACAGAAGTCATGACAGAGGATGAAGGAACAGAAGAAGAGTATATAACAGATGATTCAGAAATTGATTTTGATTCGGAAGAAGATGCCTCAATAAATGAGGAACAGATTGAGGAAGATGAATCAGAGGAATCACAGGATGAAGTAACTATAGAACAGGAAATATCAGAAGAAGAGGAAGCAGAAGTATCTTTTGATGATGGTGTAGAAGAATCAGACATAGAGGCAGTAGGTGATTCTGCACAGAATACATATGGAGACTTTGGTTATGAAGAATATAACGGTGGAGTAAAAATTACAAATTATACAGGAACGGAAGATTTTGTTTCTGTACCGGCGAAAATTAACGGAAAGAAAGTTACGGTTATAGATTCTGAGGTTTTTGCTGGACATAGTGAACTAAAAAGTATCACTTTACCGGAAGGGTTGGAAAGTATAGGTTATCAATTTATTGCAGGAACGGGGATCACCAGTCTGACAGTACCGAGTACGGTGACAGGATGCGATAGTAATTATGGACGATATGGAATAACAGAAGGCTCTAGCCTGGAGACACTGATCTTTGCAGATGGTATAAAGATGATTCCAGGATATTTCTGTTATAAAGGAGGCTATGGAAGGGATAACTACACACTGCAGCATATAGAGATACCAGAAAGTGTAACAGAGATTGGAGAGAAGGCATTTGATGGATGTGCAGCACTGGAAGAAATAGAGATAGGGAAAGAAATAAACCGTGTAGGAAATAGTGCATTTCAAGACTGTACAGGATTGAAAAAAGTGAGATTCCAGAAGAATGATAAAACAGTGATAACCAATGCAGGAAAGAAATTGTATCCAGTGACAATAGGAAGGCAAGCTTTTGCAGGCTGTATAACATTAACAGAAGTAAAACTGTCGGTAAATATAAATACGATAGAACCAATGGCATTTTCAGGATGCAAAGAATTGAAAGAGTTGAATCTACCGGAAGGTCTGGAAAATATTGGATATGGTTTTATAGCAAATACAGGTATCACGAATCTGACAGTACCAAGTACAGTAACAGGTGGAGACTGCGATTATGGAAGAGAAGGAATCCTGGAAGGATCTGTCTTGGAGACACTGATCTTTGCAGATGGTATAAAGATGATTCCAGGATATTTCTGTTA
>OGZL01003469.1_pt1 | contig 11024 bp, 10 predicted proteins | sample 1576761 | NCBI WGS metagenome assembly OGZL01 (sample SAMEA3541595, study PRJEB24748) | human gut metagenome | biome: human gut; feature: human-associated habitat; material: faeces | place: China | collected 2012
GAGAGGCTGCTCGAAAAACGATAGTTTTTCGACAGCCTCCAACCGTCTTTTCAGACGGTTTTTATTTTTTTGCTGTAAGAGACGGACGCATGTATCCGTCTTTTTTCTGTCATAAAATGCAAAAAACCGCCCCAAAAGGCGGCTTATTGACAGATTTCGATTTCATATGCTATAATCGAGACGGACAAGTTCACATAGCGGTCAGACCCTCTGTTCCTTTCCCGCTGTCTGCGGCAGGAAGGAGGTGGCGCGAATGCGGAAAAAGGCATTTCAGCTTTTCGTATGTGCAGTAATCCTGCTGTACATCTTCTGTATAAAAGCGCGATGACCGCTCGTCTGAACCCCGAACGGTCATCATAATCTAACTATGGTGCGAGGGTCTGACTGCTGAACAGTGTCCTCTTGGGTATATTATACCCGAGCAGCCCCGGCTTTGTCAAGCGACAAGGCCGGGGTTTTGCTATGCAGACGAAGTGCATGCTCAATTCATCTCAATCGCAGATATTCTTTCCGATATCCGCGGTGGCGTAGGCATTCTGCAGGGTTTTGCCGCGGGTGCCCGCCTGATACTCATAATACGCCTGACTGCCGATCATGGCGGCGTTATCGCCGCACAGCTGCAGCGGCGGCATAAACAGCTGAACGTGCTCGCGCTTTGCCATATCCTGCAGGGCCGCCCGCAGGAAGGAGTTGGCTGCCACGCCGCCCGCACACACAACGCGCCGCGCATGCGTCTGCTTGACGGCCATCTCGAGCCGCGGTACGAGCGTATGCACGACAGCCGCGCAGAACGAGGCCGCGAGACCGTTCCGGTCGATGGTTTCGCCCTTCTGCTCGGCGTTGTGCGCCAGATTGATGACCGCCGTTTTGAGTCCCGAGAACGAAAAGTCGAGCGGCGCATCCTTGATGTGCGAATCCGGCAGCTTGTACATCTTCGCATCGCCGTCCTGCGCCAGCTTGTCGATCTTCGGGCCGCCCGGATAGCCGACACCGAGCACGCGGGCGACTTTGTCGAACGCCTCGCCTGCTGCGTCGTCGCGTGTGCCGCCGAGGATTTCAAACTCGGTGTAGCTTTTCACCATCACGATCTCGCTGTGACCGCCGGACGCAATCAGTGTCAAAAACGGCGGTTTCAGCTCCGGATACGCCAGATAAGTGGCCGCAATGTGTCCCCGGATGTGGTGCACCGGAATGAACGGCTTGTTCATCGCAAAGGCGAACGACTTGCCGAAGTTCGCGCCGACGAGCAGCGCACCGATCAGTCCGGGCGCACAGGTCGCGGCAACCGCGTCCACGTCGTGCTTGTCCATTTCCGCGTCCTTGAGCGCCTGCTCGGTCACGCGCACGACCGCCTCCATGTGCCGCCGAGACGCGATTTCCGGCACAACGCCGCCATACAGCGCGTGCGTGGCAATCTGCGTGTCCACCACGCTCGACAGGATTTTTCGTCCGTCCTCGATGACGGCTGCCGCCGTTTCATCGCACGAGGACTCGATTGCAAGTATTTTCATGGTTAATCTCCTAAATTTTTCTCAAAGCACAGGCAGTTTTCCGCGCCCGCCGGACTGCCGTAGTACGGAATGACGCGATAGCCGAGCTTGGTGTACAGTGCCGCCGAATCCTCGGTCGTGCGGGCGGTCTCGAGGATGGCCTTGGTGAAGCCGTGCTTTGCCGCGTCCTGCTCGAGCGCCGCAATGACCGCGCTCGCAACGCCCTTTCGGCGGAACTCCGGCGCGATGTAAATGCGCTTGACCTCGAATGTTCCCTCGTCGATCTTCTTCCACGCGCCGCAACCTGCGGGCTTGCCGTCCTCGTACGCGACGATGCGGCAGTCAAACAGATGCGGCAGGTTGTACTTGGCGTAGCGCTTCTCCACCTCACCGACGAGCATGAAATAATACTCGTCCAGCGCAGCGGTCAGGTCGTGAAAATCCCTGTTTTCCGCGTCAACAAAGCGAAGCTCCAGCATGGCAAAATCCTCCTTCAAATCAGTGAAATCGTCATTAAAACCGCGTTTTCTGTGGGATTGCTGTAAAAATTCTTCCGTTTTCCGACCGGCGCAAATCCGGCTCCGGTGTAGAGCGCTATCGCCGGTGCATTGCTCTCGCGCACCTCGAGCGTCACAAACGCCAGCTTGTTTTCTCCGGCTTTCGCTGTCAGCTCGGCAATCAGCGCCCGCGCGATGCCCTGCCGCCGGAAGTCGGGCGACACGGCAACATTGGTAATATACCCCTCGTCGAGCACGGTCTGGCAGCCGACATAACCCGCCGTTTTGCCGTCCTGCTCCGCCACGAGGAAAATGCCCTTGCCCAGTTCCTCGCGCAGCATATTCTCGCTCCACGGCGCGTGAAAGCACGCGCGCTCTATCTCCGCCAGCGCCGCGAGATGGCGCTCCTGCATCACGACAATGTTCATCGGCTCAGGTTCTTGATGACCGCCTGCACGCCCTTGTCGATCTCGGCGGCAGACCGGCGGTAGGTGGCGAGATCGCCGCCGAACGGGTCGGAAATGTCCTCGGGCAGCAGCGTGAAAATCTTGTCCGCGCAGTCCGGGAACAGCTCGCACAGGCGGTCGTAGTGCGCGCCGGTCATGCAGACCAGATACTTCGCGTTTTCGGCCATCTCGGCGGTCAGCTGACGCGAGCGGTGCGCCGAAATATCCGCGCCGCGTTCTCCGGCTGCGGCAACCGCGTTCGCGGAAGCCGGAAGACCGTTTTCGGTGTATAATCCGGCAGAAGCCGCCGTTAAACCGGTCTTTTCCTCACCGTTATGTGCGCGGAATAAGCCTTCCGCCATCGGGGAACGGCAGGTGTTGCCGGTGCAAAGAAAAATTATGGTGTCCATTTTATCCCTTCTCTAATTCGGAATCTGTTTCGCAGGGCGGGGCAGCAAATTATTTCGCATCGTACCAGCTGTGCCCCGCCTTGGCCTCTGCCACCAGCGGTGCATCCATCTTGAATGCGTTCTCCATCTCCTCGGTGAGCAGACGCATGGCGGTTTCCTGCTCGTCCTTCGGGGCCTCGAGGATAAGTTCGTCGTGCACCTGGAGAATCAATCGGCTCTGCAGGCCGTCTCTCAGCAGGCGGTCGCGGACGCGTACCATGGCGATTTTGATGATATCCGCGGCGGTGCCCTGAATCGGGGTATTCATCGCGACACGCTCACCGAACGAGCGGAGGTTGAAGTTCTTGCTTTTCAGCTCGGGCAGCGCGCGGCGGCGGCCAAACAGGGTCGTAACGTAGCCCTGCTCCCTGCCGGTCTGCTTGATGTCCTCCATATATTTTTTAACGCCCGGATAGGTGTCGAGGTAGGTTTTGATAAACTCGCCCGCCTCTTTGCGCGTTACGCCGATATCCTGCGCGAGCGAGAAATCCGAGATGCCGTACACGATGCCGAAGTTCACCGCCTTGCACGAGGAGCGCATCTGCGGCGTGACCTCCTCAAGCGGCACATGGTAGACCTTGGCAGCCGTTGCGGCGTGAATATCCTGCCCGTGCTTGAAGGCTTCGATCATGTGCTCGTCCTGCGAGATATGCGCGAGCACGCGCAGCTCGATCTGCGAATAATCCGCGTCGATCAGGACGTGATTTTCGTCCGGTGCGACAAACATGCGGCGCAGTTCGCGGCCAAGCTCGGTGCGGACCGGAATATTCTGCAGGTTCGGGTCGGTCGAGGACAGGCGTCCGGTGGCGGTCACGGTCTGCTGAAAATGCGTGTGAATGCGTCCGTCCACCGGACTGATGACCTTGAGCAGTCCCTCAACGTAGGTGCTTTTCAGCTTGGTCAGCTTGCGGTACTCGAGGATGCGCGGCACGATCGGGTGGTCCTCCGCGATACGCTCAAGCACCTCAACATTGGTGGAATAGCCTGTTTTTGTCTTTTTCGGGGCGTGCAGGCCGAGTTTCTCGAACAGCACCTCGCCCAGCTGCTTGGGACTGTTGATGTTGAACTCGCCGTCCGCATCATGATAAATCTGCTCGGTCAGGTCGCGGATACGCACGTCCAGCTTGTCACCGAAGGCACGCAGCTCGTCCGGCTCGACCGCACAGCCCGCCGCTTCCATCTCAGCCAGCACGCGCAGGAGCGGCAGCTCGATTTCGTAGTACAGCTTTCGCATGCCGAACTGCTCAATCCGGTCAGCCGCCTCGGCGTAAATGGCGCGCAGCGCGCCGACATGCTGCGCCACGGCCTTCTCGGTGTCCTCCTGACCGCCGAGGAGTGAAACCGCTGCCGGATCGTCCAAATCCAGCTCCGGCAGCTCGGCATTGCAGTACGCAAGCGCGAGCCGCGGCAGGTCGTAGCCGGACTGGGTCGGGTCGAGCAGGTACGCCGCGATGGCGGTGTCAAACACGATGCCCTTCGGGTCCATACCGCGCTGCAGCAGTGCCCGCACGGTGGCTTTCGCATCGTGCAGCACGAGGGACAGCGTGCCGTCGAACAGGCGGCGCAGAATGTCGTTCCACGCGTCACCGAACGCCTCCGCGAACAGGATGTGCGCCGTGTCGCCGTCCAGCAGGCAAACTGCACCTAAGGTTTCCGGCACGATGGCGTACACGCGGTCGCAGTCGGTCAGCGAATCCATTAAGTTGAACGCTTCGAGCACATTCTGGGCTCGTTCTGTTTTCAGATCCGGCAGGCGCGGCGCGGACACGCTCTCGCCCGAAAGGTCAAACCGCTTGATGAAGTTCTTGAACTCCAGCCGGGTCAGCAGGTCGTAGAGCGCGGTCTCGTCAATATCCTGCGCGGGCAGGTGCTCCACATCGAGGTCGAGCGGCACATTGCGGTCGATGGTGGCCAGCCAGAAGCTGTCCTTCGCGGACTGTTCGCCGTTCTGCAGCTTGGTGCGCGCACCCTTTTTGATGCGCTCGTCCTCGATATGCTCGTACACGCCGTCGAGCGTGCCGAAGTCGTGCAGCAGCTGCATGGCGGTCTTTTCGCCGATGCCGGGCACGCCCGGGATGTTGTCCGACGAATCGCCCATGAGCGCCTTGAGGTCGATGAGATGGATGGGGTCGAAGCCGTATTTCTCGCGGAAAGCGGCGGTGTCGTAGGTCTGATAGGTGGTCTGTCCCATGCGGGTGGACACGAGCATGACGGTCGTGCCGCCGCCGACAAGCTGCAGGCTGTCGCGGTCACCGGTTACGACTACACAGGTGTCACCGTGCTCGTCCGCGCGGCGGCTGATCGTGCCGAGCAGGTCATCCGCCTCGTAGCCCGCCAGCTCGCAGCGGGTAACGCCCAGGGCATCGAGCACCTGCTTTGTAATCGGCAGCTGCGCCGCAAGCTCGTCCGGCATGCCCTTGCGGGTAGCCTTGTAGGTGTCGAATTTGAGGTGGCGGAAGGTTTTCTCCTTCACGTCAAAGCAGACGATGGTGCGGTCGGGCTGCTCCTCGTCCTGCAGTTTGAACAGCGTAGCCAGAAAGCCGTAAACCGCGTTGGTGGGCAGTCCCTCGTGGTTGGTCAGCTGTCGGATGCCGTAGAACGCGCGGTTCAATATGCTGTTGCCGTCTATCACCATGATTTTCATGTGTATTTTCCTCGCTCATTTATACATTATATATAGTATACCACAGTGGCTGCTAAACGTTAAGTTTAACGTAAATTTTTATGCCACTGGTGGTATACGCCATTCAATCATTTATAATAGCCGAATGAGGCTATTATACCACAATTTCCGCTGTACTTCCACTGTTCGAGCAGCTATCCTGTCACGGCTTCGAGCGCCATCCGCACCGCGCCGATGACCGCCAGATGGGCGGGATAGTAAATATAGAAAAAGTTCTTCATCTTCCATTTGCCGCGCTCGTTTCCGAGCAGGAGGAGCGGAAAGATCGCCAGCACGCAGAAGCGCTGCACGCCGCCCATCACACCCGCAAGCGCCAGCAGACCGACCGCAAAGCCGAGCCGCTCGCCGATGACCGGCGGAATGTCGGCGAACACGCGCTCCCAGAATAGCCGCCCGATTTCCGCGTACAGCGGCAGCAGCACGCCGGCGAAGCCGTAGTCGATGTAGACCGTCCGGCACAGCAGGTAAAATACGGCGGCAAGCGCGGCTGTCAATGCCAGAAAGCGCAGTTTTCCGCTATTTTCCCACGCTTCCATGCCGTACAGCAGCAAAATGGACATGCTCAGCGTGATGAGCGCGTTTCCGCAGAAGCCGCCGAACGGCAGGAACGCGATAACGCACACTGCGCCGCACGCGAACACGCTGCCGAAGTAGCGGACTTTGTTCCGCGTATAGCGGCAGCCCTCTGCGATGCAGTAGGAGAACAGCGGAAACGCCAGCCGTCCGATCACGCGCAGCCACACCGCCTGCGGAAAAAATGCCGCGCCGATATGATCGAGCGTCATGCACACCATGGCGAGAATCTTCAGTTGGTTCTTGGTCAGCTGTTTCACGCGCGTTCGCCACCTTTATGTATCAATTATAGCACGCCGGTGAGGAAAGGCAAAGGGCGTTTTCGAGGATAGCGAAGCGGTCGCAGGCACCGGCTTTGCGGTGTGCCCGAACCGCGCAGGCGGTTCGCCATTTCCGGGCGGGGACTGCGGCACTCGCCGCGGGAGCAAAAAGGAAGGGACACCCATGGTTTCCCTTCCTCTTTGAACTCCTACCTTTCCTTCGAGAGCTTGGGTGCAAATGGTAGACTGCGTAAGCAGGAAAAGGAGTACGGCAGAGGATTTTTTCTTCCGTATCTTTCTCAACCTATTCGCAGTGTCAGATACATTACTGCTACACATGTGATTTCATCTAAGCAGGCGCGGCATAGCAGTGCCGCGCAACTCGTAAGTCTGGAGTTTGTGGACAGCACCTACGGATTAGGCGTTCGGTGCAATTTATCCTCATAGGTGCCGTGCGTTACAACGTGCCAAGGATTTGTGCGGCACGGATATCCCCCAGGGGACCCTCTCTTGCCCTACGGGCAATTCACCTTGTGCCGCGCCTGCGCAGACCCAAATTGGATGTAGCAGTACGGCAGCCGAAATGCGGAAAGGTGTTATACCACGCGGTAGTAAAAATCCTCTGCCGTTCCCCTTTTCCTGCTTACGCAGTCTACCATCTGCACCCAAGCTATGATTACAAGGGAAACGGGTGTTCAAAGAGGGTAGAAACCGTAGGTGTCTACCCTTTTTGCCCTCTGCCGTGGGTACGGCGAACCGCCTGCGCGGTTCGGGCACACCGCAAAAGCTCTGCCTGCGAAGCCCTGTCCGAGAGTACGATCTTAACGCAAAAACCGCCCCGCAAAGCGGGACGGTTTTAGAGAGGTGTTTACTTTTTCTTGTCCGGAGGCGCTGTGTGATGACAGCTGCCGCCGCAGTGGGCGCAATCGCCGCTGCAGCCGACGGACTTCTTGACGAAGACCGAACGAACCGCAAAGAACACGACAGCCGCTACGATCAATACCAGAATGATATCACCAATACTCATGGTTAAAGCCTCCTTTCAAATCCGAAAGAAATCAGTTGGCGTCCACGCTCATGCGGCGCAGGCCCTCGGTGGAATCTGCCTTGGCCGGCTTGCGGAACAGCAGGAAGATGATCAGCGCGATGAACGCGATGGCAACAACCGTGCCGACACCGAAGGTCAGCTCGCCGGTGATCAGACCGCCGATCTGATAAATGATGGTGGATACAACGTAAGCGTAAGCACACATGTAGCCGATTGCGAAAGCAGTCCACTTGCCGTTGTTCATCTCACGCTTGATGGCGCCCATTGCCGCAAAGCACGGTGCGCACAGCAGGTTGAACGCCATGAAGGCATACGCGCCGACCTGCGTGAAGTCAGCAGCCAGCTCGCTCCAGATTTCGGAACCGTCCTCGGCAACCTCGCCGACGAAGTGATACAGCTGACCGAAGGTAGCAACAACGTTCTCCTTCGCAACCAGACCCGAGATGGTGGCAACGGCGGATTTCCAGGTGCCGAAGCCCGGCAGCGTGAAGATCGGAGCGATCACAGTGCCGATGCGCGCCATGATGGAGTTGTCGATATCGGATACCGCGCAGAACGCGCCGCCTTCCCAGCCGTAGCCGAGGGTGAACCACATAAAGATGGTGGACAGCAGGATAACGGTGCCTGCCTTCTTGATGAAGGAGGAGCCGCGCTCCCACATGGAGCGGAATACGTTGCCTGCGGTCGGAACGTGGTAGCTCGGCAGCTCCATGACGAACGGAGCCGGGTCGCCGGTGAAGATCTTGAACTTCTTGAGCATGATGCCCGAGATGATGATGGACAGCACGCCCAGAACATAAGCGGAGAATGCGATGGTGCCGGAGCCGCCAAAGAACGCGCCTGCGAACATTGCGATGATCGGCAGCTTAGCGCCGCACGGTACGAAGCAGGTGGTCATGATGGTCATACGGCGGTCGCGCTCCTGCTCGATGGTACGGGAAGCCATGACAGCCGGTACGCCGCAGCCGGAGCCGATCAGCATCGGGATGAAGGACTTGCCCGAAAGACCGAACTTGCGGAAGATACGGTCCATGATGAACGCAACACGCGCCATGTAGCCGCAGTCCTCGAGGATAGCGAGGAAGAAGAACAGGATGAGCATCTGCGGAACGAAGCCCAGCACCGCGCCGACACCGGCAACGATACCGTCCATTACCAGGCTGTAAACCCAGCCGTCCTCGTTAACGCCCATGGAAGCGAACAGCTTCTCCAGCAGCACCGGAATACCCGGCACCCAAACACCGAAGTCAGCCGGGTCCGGCTCCTCGGCGGTCATGGTCTCCTCGAAGGTCGCAAGAGTAACGTCCTCGGTGGTAACCTCACCGGAGTCCTCGTCCTCGAACTCGGCAGTGCCGACAACCGATGCGGCAGCCGGGTCTGCCTCGATGGCAGCAGCTGCGTCAGCGATGGCGGTCTCGTCAGCCTCCTCGGCCTCGAGCGCCTCGGTCAGCGCAGCGGTGTCGATGCCGGCCTCGTCGGCAGCCTCGAGCCATGCGTCGCGGCGGGTGATCTGGTCGTCATACTCGGCGGTTGCTTCCTCATAGTCGGCAGCGCCGATGGTGAACAGATGCCAGCCGTCACCGAACACACCGTCGTTCGCCCAGTCGGTGAAGATGCCGCCCGCGGTGGATACGGAAACGTAGTAGACCAGCCACATGATCAGTGCGAAGATCGGCAGAGCGAGGATTCGGTTGGTAACGATGTGGTCGATCTTATCCGAGGTGGACAGGCCAGTCTTTTTCTTCTTTACGCAGTCCTTGACCAGCTTTCCGATGTACTGATACCGTGCGTCGGTGATGATGGACTCCGCGTCGTCGTCCAACTCCTCCTCAACGGCGGTGATGAGCTTCTCGATCTTGTCCTGCACGTCCTTGCCGAGGGTGAAGCGCGCCTGCACCTTGCTGTCGCGCTCGAACAGCTTGACAGCGAACCAGCGGCGCTGCGCGGGCTCAGTCACATCCGCGATCAGCTTCTCAATCTCGGTGACGGCGTTCTCGATGGTACCCTCGAACGCACGCTTTGCGGGTGCATTGCCTGCCTTTGCCGCCTTCTTGGCAGCCTCGACCAGCTCCTTGGTGCCCTCGCCCTTGATGGCTGCGGTCTCAACGACCGGCACGCCGAGCTCCTGCGACAGCTTCTTTACGTCGATCACGTCGCCGCGCTTCTTGACGATATCCATCATGTTCAGCGCGATAACGACCGGAATGCCCATCTCGAGCAGCTGGGTGGTCAGGTACAGGTTGCGCTCGATGTTGGAGGCATCCACCAGATTCATGATGGCCTGCGGCTTCTCATTTACGAGATAATCACGCGCAACGACCTCCTCCAGCGTGTACGGAGAGAGGGAGTAGATACCCGGCAGGTCGGTGATCAGGACTTCCTTGTCGCCCTTGAACTTGCCTTCCTTCTTTTCCACGGTAACACCCGGCCAGTTGCCGACATACTGGGTCGCACCGGTCAGATCGTTAAACATCGTGGTCTTGCCGCAGTTCGGGTTGCCGGCAAGTGCCAAACGAATTGACATGTTTTTTCCCCTTTCTAAGGATCAGTGAGCACGGAATAATTAGTGTACGCTAACCCCTATGTAAAAAAATTTAACGAGTTTATTCGCCTGCTGACGGCTTTCTGTTCGTGCGTCAGCACGCATAAAATCGGATTTGCAGCGCAAATCCATAAATTCCGGGAGCATGTATCACGGAATTTATACAAGGGACGAAAAAATGTGCCCAAAGGGCGCGGTTTTTCGTCAGCCCTCGATTGAAACCGTGGTTTCAATCGAAATCAGTCAACCTGAATCATCTCGGCGTCTGCCTTGCGAAGCGACAGCTCATAGCCGCGCACGGTGATCTCGACCGGATCGCCCAGCGGCGCTACCTTGCGGACATAGATCTCCGCACCGCGGGTGATACCCATATCCATGATACGGCGGCGGGTTGCACCCTCGCCCTCAATCTTGCGGACGGTTACGGTGGCGCCGACCGGCGTGTGTCTCAGATTGCTCATTTGCGTTTGCCCCCTTTGCAATTAAACCATAATGCGCGAAGCCATCTGCTCGGAGATTGCGACGCGCGCATCCTTCACGTTTACGATCACGTTGCCTGCCAGAGAAGACACAACAGTGACCTTTGCGCCCTCGACAAAGCCGAGATTCTGCAGGAACTTTCTCGTCTGGTCTTTTCCTCGAATGGTCTTTACGGTGGTCTCTACACCAACGTCCATTAACGTAAGCGGCATAATGGTAATCCTCTCCTTTTCTGTAATCTCTGCGTGAAAAAAGTGTTTTTGTATCGGGTTAGAACACTCTAACCCCTTTATCATTTGAAGTTTACACCAGCTAACCTTTTGTTGTCAAGACAGAAAAAAAAGTTTGTCAAAGCTAACTAATCCGCACAGAGTTTGCCGCGGCTAATTGTGCAGTATGCTGTTGCTAACTGTGGGCATCCTGCAGATAGGAGGAAGCCCGCGGCCATTGTTCCGGATGACCGCGGGCTCATGTTGAGGCTGTCAAAAAACTATCGTTTTTCGAGCAGCCTCTCGCTCGAAACCACGCTTTCGAGCGAATACCGAAGAAAAACCGC
>OGZL01003475.1_pt1 | contig 11011 bp, 9 predicted proteins | sample 1576761 | NCBI WGS metagenome assembly OGZL01 (sample SAMEA3541595, study PRJEB24748) | human gut metagenome | biome: human gut; feature: human-associated habitat; material: faeces | place: China | collected 2012
TCTATCTCTCTTTTCTTTTTTCTTAATTTTGTCCAATATCTATTGTAGCACTACAATACAAACCGCTGATTTTCAGCATTATACTTGAAATTTTAAGTGAAATCTTGTATAATTTCAATAAGGGGTAGTATGCCATCTGCCATTGAATTATTGCGGATTTCGTGAATGTATCTATTTTGAGAAAAATAACCCTCTCACACGATACTTTACATAGTATAACACCGCATTTATCAGGTATGCAGTCAGAGGGCATAACTCCCGGTTTAGCCAAGTGAGGAGTGTTCCTTTGGAAGAATTGATAAAACTGGATGCCTATCCGATCAGAGGGCTGGTAGGGCGGCTGCTGCAGGATAAGACCACGAGGAAAAATATATTGTTCGCATCGGACAGCTACACTGATTACGGTGCAGGATATAGAGATAATTCGCAAATGACCGAGGGTGTGCTGCTGGGGTTTGATTCCTGCGACATTCAGCCGAGAGTATACAAGGCGGCAGCGGAGCAGACGAATCGCACACGAAAACGTGCCGAGGTCTTCACGCCTGCGTGGATCGTTAATCAGATGAATAACCACTGCGATGCGGAGTGGTTCGGGCATCCCGATGTGTTCAACAAGCAGGACGAGCAGAGTTGGGAAATAAACACTGAGCCTATCCTGTTTCCGGAGGGGAAAGACTGGAAGCAGTATGTGGATTCCAGACGGCTGGAGATCACCTGCGGAGAAGCTCCCTATATTGCGTCCCGTTATGATGCCGCTACAGGCGAGATTATTCCGCTAGAGCGACGCATCGGCATTCTTGACCGCAAGCTGCGTATTGTAAACGAGAATGCCACCGATGAAGACGAATGGTTCAAATGGGCGTTTCGGGCATTCCAAAGCGTTTATGGCTATGAGTATCAGGGAGACAACCTTCTGATCGCCCGCATAAACCTGCTGTATACGCTGGCGGACTATATTGAAGCCAAGTGGCACAGGCAGGCGACACAAAAAGAGTTGGAGAAGTTCCTGAATGTGATCTGCTGGAACTTCTGGCAGATGGACGGCATGAACGATACGCCGCCCTATGGTATCCCGAACGATGAAGTCGTGCAGTTGTCCCTGTTCGAGGATGACGAGACGACCGACGATGAGATCGTCTACTGTAAAATATATGACTGGCGAAAAGATATTTCAAAGCTGTTCAAAAGTCTGAAGAAAAGAGGAAAAGGCATGAAATTTGATTATGTAATTGGAAATCCGCCGTATCAGGACAATACACTCGGAGATAACACTACCTATGCACCGCCTATTTATCATTTGTTTTTAGATGCCGCCTGTGCTGTTTCTGATAAAGTTGAACTTATTCACCCCGCCCGTTTTCTGTTCAATGCAGGCTCAACGCCAAAAGAATGGAATAGAAAAATGCTCAATGACGAGCATTTTAAGGTGTTATTCTATGAACAGGACAGCAGTAAGGTGTTTAGTAATACAGATATAAAGGGTGGAATAGTCATTACATATCGAGATGAAACAAAGGTGTATGGAGCAATCGAAACATTTACACCATATGCTAAATTAAACACTATCCTTCATAAGGTGTTTAAAAATGGTGGCTTTACAAGTTTCAGTGGGATTGTTGAATCAGCATACTCATATCACCTAAGTGATGCATTATACATAGAACACCCTGAATTGAAGCATCGTCTTAGTAAAGGTCATGAAAAGGATTTAAAATCAAATATTTTCGAGTTGATGCCAGAAATATTCCTTGATGATAAACCAACAAATGGCGAATATGTTAGGGTGTTAGGAAGAATAAATAATCAAAGGTCTATAAAATGGGTAAAGTCCTCGTATTTAAACGATACTGTTAATTTTAAAAAATATAAGGCTTTTGTTCCAGGAGCAAGTGGGACTGGAGCAATTGGCGAAAATATTAGCGCACCAATTATTGGAAGACCATTTGTCGGCACTACTGAGACATTTTTGAGTATAGGGTCTTTTGACAGTATAAATGAAGCAGAAAATGTTATAAAATACATTAAAACAAAATTTGCTCGACTTATGCTAGGTATTCTAAAAGTTACGCAAGCCATTACTCCTGGAAAATTTAAATACGTCCCCCTCCAAGACTTCACCCCCACCAGCGACATCAACTGGAGCAAGTCTATCGCTGAAATAGACCAGCAGCTCTACAAAAAATACGGCTTGACACCCGATGAGATCACCTTCATCGAAACCCATGTAAAGGAGATGAAATAAGTGGCTAATATCAACATTCAGACCACCAGAACGGCTATGCCGCGCTGTTATTGCTATACCACTCCCACGATCTCCGACCATGACGGCTGGGTGAAGATCGGCTACACCGAGCAGGACGATGTGGAAGACCGCATCCGTCAGCAGTTACAGACGGCGCATATCCCGCACCACACCGAATGGAGCGATGTTGCTGTTTTTGCCGACGGCAGGACGTATTTCCGTGACAGCGATTTCCACGCCTATCTCAAAAAGCAGGGCGTTGAGCGCATGAAGCCGATGAACGGCGACAAGAAAGAGCCTGAGTGGTTCCGCATCAGCGGCGATGAGTCTTTCACGCTGTACTCGAAATTCCGCCGTACCAAAGGCGTTATGAATAAGGTCGGGACGATCGCCTATGAACTCCGTGCCGAGCAGGAGCAGGCGGTCTCGCAGGCCTTTGACTACTTTATGAGCCACGAAAAGGGCGAATTTCTCTGGAATGCAAAGCCCCGTTTCGGCAAAACACTTGCGACCTACGACCTCTGCAAGCGCTTGCAGGCGACCAAGGGCGACTATGCCTGCAATATCCTGATCGTGACGAACCGCCCAGCTATCGCAAATTCGTGGTATGAGGATTTTGTCAAGTTTATCGGCACGGAGTCGGGGTTCCGCTTCGTGAGGAATACACGGAAAGTCTGACGCAGGAATTGGCGGACTGCATCGAATTTGTCAGCCTGCAAAATCTGAAAGGCTCCCTGTATTTCGGCGGACAACATGACAAGCTGAAAGAGCTTGTCAATATGCAGTGGGAACTGCTTGTCATTGACGAAGCACATGAGGGCGTTGATACTTCCAAGACCGATGTGGCGTTTCATCAGATCAAGCGTAGTCACACCCTGCACCTGTCTGGTACACCGTTCAAAGCACTGGCGAATGATAAATTCCCGTCCGATGCGATCTATAACTGGACGTATGCCGACGAACAGAAAGCAAAGGCGGGCTGGAACGATGCGGAGCGCAATAACCCTTATGAGAACCTCCCACAGCTCAATCTATTCACCTATCAGATGTCCGAAATCATCCGTGAGGAATTACAGCAGGGCGTTGAGATAGAGGGCGAAACGGAGGAGTATGCTTTTGACCTGAATCTGTTCTTCTCTGTCAAGGCGAACGGTGATTTTGTGTATGAGGAGTCGGTTGACCATTTTCTGGAAGCGCTGACCTCACAGGAGAAATTCCCATTCTCCACACCTGAACTCCGTGCGGAACTAAAACATACTTTCTGGCTCCTGAACCGTGTAGACAGCGTCAAGGCTCTGGCGAAAAAGCTCAAGGCACACCCGATTTTCGGAGAATATGAGATCGTGCTTGCTGCCGGTGACGGCAAACTCTCCGAGGAAGAGGAGACTAAAAAGGCATACGACAAGGTGCGTGATGCCATCGACCGCAACGATAAGACGATCACGCTGTCAGTCGGACAGTTGACCACGGGTATCACCGTTCCAGAGTGGACGGCTGTGCTGATGCTATCCAATATCAAGTCTCCTGCGCTGTATATGCAGGCGGCATTCCGCAGTCAGAACCCGTGGCGCTATCAGGAGAACGGCACGCTTCATGTGAAGAAGAACGCCTATGTATTTGACTTCGATCCGGCAAGAACGCTGATCATCTTCGAGGAATTTGCGAATGACCTGTCCAGCGGCACTTCCGGCGGTAAGGGCGACAGCGACCAGCGCAAGCAGAATGTCCGTGAACTGCTCAACTTTTTCCCGGTCATCGGAGAGGACGAAAACGGCGAGATGATCGAGCTGGACGCAGAGAAAGTGCTGTCTATTCCGAGAAAGATTCGATCTCTGGAAGTTGTCCGCCGTGGCTTTATGTCGAATTTCCTGTTTCAGAATATCGCAAATATCTTCAATGCACCGCCGGAGGTCATTGACATTATCCAGTCTCTGCCGAACGCGCCGGAGGGCGATCTGGTCGATGTATCGCCTGAAACGAGAGAAGACCTTTCTGTTAATGAGGACGGTGAAGTGGAGCTTTCGGACGAATTTGTTATCGGAACGGCACAGGATGTATTCGGTGATAAGATATACAGCGATATTTCCGAAACGCTGGAGCGCAAGACCGAGGAGATACTTGCCGCCCCTGAATCGACAGAAGATCAGCAGATATCCCATTTGCAGGACGTGTTCCGCAAGGAGCTTGTTGCACCTGTGATGCAGGTAACAAACGACACCTATGGTGCTGACCTGAAGAAGCGTAATGCGCAGAAGCTCCAGAAGCAGCTTGAACAGAAAGCGGACAGGCTTGTTACACAGGAATACGGCGATTATTCCATTCAGAAGAAAACACTGGAAGCACAGCGGCAGGACGCACTTTCACATCTGAGTGAAACAGGGCAGACTGCTGCCGAGGTCAATGAACAGTTCGATACACTGGTGCAGGAGGCGACCGATGCTTTCAAGGAGCGTGTCAGCAATGTGCTGGAGGAAACCGTACCAACTTTGTGTGAGGAGGTCGTAAAGACTGTCGAGACCAAGAAGCGTGAGCGTACTAAGGAAACCATTGAGGAGGCAGTCCGTGACCATCTACGTGGCTTTGCAAGGACGATCCCGTCATTCCTTATGGCATACGGCGATGAGGAGACCACGCTGTCTACCTTCGATATGATCATCCCCGATGATGTGTTCTATGAAGTGACCAGTATCACACTTGACCAGTTCCGTTTCCTGCGTGACGGCAGTTCTTATACGGACGCAGAGACGGGCGAAGAAAAGCGCTACCCCGGAAAGCTCTTTGATCCTGTGGTATTCGATGATTCTATCAAGGAGTTCCTGTCACTGCGTACACGGCTGGGCAATTACTTTGATGAAACCCATACCGAGGATATTTTCGACTATATCCCACCGCAGAAGACCAATCAGATCTTCACACCCAAGCGTATAGTGAAGCAGATGGTCGATATGCTGGAGCAGGAAAATCCCGGCTGTTTCGATGATCCGGGCAAGACCTTTGCTGATCTGTACATGAAATCAGGTCTGTATATCGCAGAGATTGTGAAGCGGCTGTTCAACAGCGATGGTATGAAACAGGCGTTCCCTGATGAGACACAGCGGTTACAGCATATCTTTGAGCATCAGGTATACGGACTTGCTCCGACTGAGATCATTTATCAGATAGCCCTGCACTTCATTCTTGGTTTTGAGGGCGGGGAGCTGATTGAGAAGCATCATCTGCGTCAGTGTGATGCACTACCGCTGGCAAAGGATGGGACATTGGAAGCAAAGCTGGATAGTATTTTCGGATAAGGCTTGATATATAACGAAAAAATACCGATACTTCACACAACATGACGTATCGGTATTTCGTTTTCATAGCTCGCTGTTTTGGTCTTAATATAGTGATTGCTTCTATACTGCTATATCAGCGCCGCACATTTTCGTGCGAGTTTTTTTTGCTTAATAATGCCAATGCAAACGGCGAGCCTTATGAATATCAGATCATTTATCCTTTGTTTTTTTTGACACGCTTACGGCAACGGCACCAAGCAGCAACATTGTCAATGCTGCACCTGCTCCTAAGCCTGTGTTAGGTGACTTATCACCGTCTTTGTTTACATTTTGAACTGCTGTCTGTGAACTGTTTTGTAAGCTATCATCTTTTTTACCAGTGCTGTCTGGTGATATATCTGATGAACTTTCAGGTGTTTTTGTACCAAGGACATAGAAAGGTGCATCGTCTGTGACAAATGATATTTCTGCATCAGACTCTTCACATTTAAGACTGCTTACTGTACCATCACCTTTAACGGAATTTACCTGATCTTTGTCTATGTTTATCGTTACCTTTATTCCATTTGCCGGCAGAATAGAATCTCCGTCAATGTAATAAATATGAAATGCTACGGTGTTTTCAGACTTTTTTCCCATGACGCTGTTTAACCAGTCAAGAGCTTCCTTCTCTGTGACTTGATCCACCGCAAGATTTTTATCTTTATCGGCATTCTCGATCTTCACGCTTGTGCCATCTGGAAAATCAATAACAGCATTTCCATCGTCGTCAACAGGCACACTGTTCCATGGAACATCTTCTGTATAGACCGCATAAACATTTCCATTTGCAGTTGTATTATTATCATCAAGCTTTGCCTCGGCCGCATAAGCACCAGAAGGTATGCTTAATGCAAGCACAAGAGCAAGAAATGAAGTCATTTTTTTCATTGGTCTATTTGACCCCCTATCTGTGTATTCAAGGAAGCCGCACCTGCACTATAATAGGTGTGCGGCTCGTAACCCATGATCTTAAGCTTTATCTTTGTACCGACCTCCGGCGTCTTTGAGAGCGTAACATATTTCACATACTCGTTTGGCTTGATAAGACCCGTTTCTCCAAGCATATTTCCCTGTTCGTCAAACACTCTGAGCTTTATCCAGGCATTGTTGCCCTCGATATTTGTAAGATATACTATTGCCTTGTTGCCTTCCATAGTGACGTTTCCGCACACCGCAAAATCATAGCTCATATCATCTCTGTTCGGAGAGCTATAGCCTAAATTTTCCGAAACCTCAGGCTTGCCATGCTGTGCTGTGCTTTCAAAAGGCGGTGGAGTAAATTCTGCACTTTTTTTATCATTTGGACGGCACAATGCAAATATCATCGCGCCAATGGTAACTGCAAAACAGACCATAAGCACTGATACGATCAGCTTCCCGTCATTTTTTTGCTCATCCATCATAAGCCCCCTGATATGAATACTTTTTAATTACGCTATCGGTACAATCCCAATATCATTGTTTCTTACTACCTCTCCATGCTCCATTTGATCCTGTTACATAATAAAGAGTTGTATCAACATGAGTAGAAGCAACCATTGCGTCAGTTACTTATTGAATGTCTTCAGAGATCGTTACTGTGATAGTGCCAATATCCGTATTGTTTGTTTCTATCCCTGCTCCACTTACACTGAAATATGTTGAATCTTTAGGTGCGGCGTCAACAGCAGTGCCTTCGGCTGTTTCCAATAAAATAACATCTTCATAAAACATGCCGTTAAGTCCTTCGACCTTTGATGCAAAATTCAACTGTGCTTTAATAGCCGAATTTGAATGGTTTGTTACAGTTATCTCCTTAGGCTCATCCCACCAGCATGCAGACTCTGTGGTATAGCTATGTGTTTCAGGATTCCATACCTTATGTCCGCCAAAGTAGGTAAAATTCATTTCCTCCCACTCAACGTCCACAGACATTGTCGTTGACTTGGAATCAATATAGCTTCCTGTAACCTTGATATTTGTTGGTTCACTGCCGTCATTTTTTTCTGAATTTACCGCATATGCTGTAACCACGCTAGTGCTTGCAAGCACTAATGCGGCAATGATCGCAAATTTGTTTTTCATGATAAATTCCTCCGTTATTTATTTTTCCACAGTGACAGTTATTTTTGCCACCGTATCGACCATTGCTTTTTCACCTGATTGCGGATCATAGCTTAAAACTCTGAAATTTGCGTCTGTATAAGTGCCTTCACTAAGTTTGTCCCCCTCGCCCTCAAGCAAAGGAAGCGTTTTAAGCTGATTACCTGGTTTTATAGTACCTGAGCGTGCGATGATCTCACCATTTACCTCGATACAAAGCACGATATCCTGAGTTGAACTGCTTGGATGCTTATAACTAAAATAAGCCGTTTTATCAGAAAGCTTGATATTCACTGTATTTTCGTATTCAAGAGAAATTCCTCCGCCACCCTCAGGCACATCAAGACTTCTGCTGTTGTCATCCAAAGGTTCAGCATTCTGCTCTGTCTGCTGAGGTGCATAATCAGGTACTAGAGATTTTGTTTCTGACTTTCTGAAAAACACAGCCCAAATCGTAATGCCTATGCAAAACATCATGCCCAGAATAAGCGCAGCTATTATGATCCTTTGTTTTTTTGCTTTGTTCTCATTATTCTCCATCATTATCCTCCTGCTTGTGCATTAGCCAGACATTCCTGCTGAATAGCATTAATGTTCACAATAATCATACATTGTTATTAACAAAAAGTCAACAACATTTGCACAAGTGGTAAAAACAATGCACAAGCGGTAGTTCTTTTGATACATATGGCATTCATTTTTTGACAGTTCAACATCCCCGTGACCGTTAAAGCACAACAAAAACGATAGCTCTCATAATAATACCGTTACTTTTTTATTAATAGATAATACTTGAAATCTTCGGGATAATATAGTATAATAACTTTATATGTTGTTATCCTGGTAGGAAAACTCAGGCAGAAGGAATGGTGATAGTATGAAAAAAGGAGTTATCTCTGTGAACTCAAATGCAGAGAAAACTATTATCGCAATGACGATATCCGTTGTTCTTGCCATTATTTTTGACGGCAAAAAGAAAAAGCCTGCAAAGCGCAAAAGCTTTGCTCAGCGTGTTTCAAAGCACTATAAAACTATCGACAATATAATGCTTATGACAGTTGCAAAGGACGTCAAGAAAAAAGAGCAGGAACGTGCGGCTCTTAAAAAGAAAAATTCATACAAGACCAAGCTCCGTGACCTTGAGATACAAGACGCTGAGTTTATTGAACTGTAGGTGATATCATGACGGAATATTTCAAGCGTTACCGCAGTTTTGTTGCAAGCTGTCTTGAGGATAAAGACTGCGACTTTGCAAAGCTCCTTGATTATCACAAAGAACATATCGCTTTTTTTCAGCACGAACGGCTGATACATCTTATCGTGACGGTGCTTTTTGCACTTTGTACTGTCATGACGTTCATTGCCATTGCAGTTTGGCAGGTCATGATAATCATACCCCTTGCCATTGCGTTTCTCGTACTGCTTGTGCCTTATATAAAGCACTACTATTTTCTTGAAAATCAGACTCAGCTTCTTTATAAGGACTATGACAAAATATACAGACGAGTACATAATTTTGGACTCGACAACGAGAAAGGCGTGAAATAATGGAGTACACAAAATACACCAAAGAGCAGTGGAAAGGCAGCGTCATAACCTCTCCCCTGCCACCTACTCTCGTTACCTGCGGCAGTATGGATAAACCCAATGTGTTCACAGTTGCATGGACAGGCATTCTCTGCACTCAGCCGCCTGTTACCTACATCTCCGTCAGACCTGAGAGATATTCCCACGAGCTTATCACTCAAAGCGGTGAGTTCGTCATAAATCTGCCGACCAGAGAGCTTGTGAAAGCTGTGGATTGGTGCGGTGTGAAAACCGGCAGAAAAATGGATAAGTTCAAGGAAATGCACCTTACCGCAGAACCGTCCGCAAAGGTATCGGCACCTTTGCTGGCAGAATCTCCTGTGAATATCGAGTGTAAAGTAAGAGAGGTCGTGAGCCTTGGTACACATGATATGTTCATTGCGGATATCGTGGGGCTTGACGTTGCAAAAGAATTGCTTGACGAAAAAGGAAAGCTTTGTCTTGATAAAGCGGGACTTCTTGCCTACGCTCACGGAGAGTATTACGGTCTTGGCAAAAAGCTTGGCACGTTCGGCTACTCAGTAAGGAAAAAGAAAAACAACAAAAATATCAGAAAAGGAAAATAGAGTTATGAAAAAAATTCTCACAGCCGCGGTTGCGCTGGCTGTATGCTATAGGCTCAGACCTATCAAAGCGTACGCATGGAGCGGCACTACTCACGAGGACATTGTGAAAAAATCACTTGCACTTCTGGAAAAGGAGAAAAAGCAGAAGCAGGTGACATTCTATAAAGACTATCACAGCGAGATACTCAAGGGCTGCACACAGCCTGACGAGGAGAACGATATGGACAAAGGTCATGGCAAGCATTATTACTCCTGCGTTAATCCAAAGGGCAAGGAGCTTCCTGAAACTAACGGCTATTACCGCAACCGCTTTGGTGACCTTGCAGTGAGCGCAAGAACTTGCCTCGAAGAAAACTACACCGCCGCAGTATCTCTTTACAAAAGCGGTGACATAAAAAACGCCATGCGTGTTCTCGGCAGAGCCGCACATTTTATTTCAGACATGGGATGCACTGTTCACGTTGCAAACATGAAATATCAGGACAAGGCAAACAACGTGCATTACGCTTTTGAGAAGCACGTTTCCACCACCTGCACAAGACACACAGCCGACAGCTTCGACAAGCGTCTGCTGAAATACTACGGCAAGGATAACTTTGGCGAGGCTTCAAACAAGCTTGTAAAATACGCAGGCAAGTTCGTTGACACCATTTCTCACCTTGACCCAAGAGCTTTCGATGACGTTGCAAAGAACACTCTTCCGGTCACACAGCAGAATGTCACAGCGCTTCTTCTGAAATTCTATGACGATTGCACCTCTGACGCAGGGAATCACATACTTGACGGCAAGGCTTACACATTCAAAAACGAGATATCAGGTCTTGTACTCACTGTTACCCCAAAGGGATTGCAGCTTGAAAAGCCTGACAAGGAGCTTGAACAGAAGCTGACGGTCTGTCTTACAGAGGACGGCACATTCGGTTTAAGGATAGGCGACGGCGGATATGTAAACGCTTCATGCAAGGGCTATGACTATCTGAAAATAGACGGCAAGCCTGTTCAGTTCAGGGTCACTGCTCTGGGAAAAAGACGTTTCAGAATATCCACTGAATCCACAGGCTATGTAAAGGTGCTTGCAAACTCAAAGGGCGGAAAGCTCTCCTTTGCTGACCTTGAGCCTGAAAACTCAGCTCAGATCTGGATACTTAACTAAAGATCACAACACAAAAGGCGCTGTAAAAAAACGCGCAATAAAAAAAGACTGCAACCACCCTTAAAAG
>OGZL01003478.1_pt1 | contig 11008 bp, 9 predicted proteins | sample 1576761 | NCBI WGS metagenome assembly OGZL01 (sample SAMEA3541595, study PRJEB24748) | human gut metagenome | biome: human gut; feature: human-associated habitat; material: faeces | place: China | collected 2012
TAAAACCGGTAAAATATCTTTTGCGAGATAAAAAGGATAGGTTTCCTTACTGTTTTCCACCACTTCGAGCATCCGTTCTGCCCCAAAAACCACATCAGACTCTTCCAGCGCTCTTTTTGCTTCCTGTGTCAGTGTCGCTGCACTCATACCGATGCCAATCAGGGAAATTTCCACCTCCGGACGACCAGAAATCGTATGTCCAAGCAGACGGGAAAGTGTTTCGGTTACCTGTGCATAAGACATTCCCTGCTCCTGTTCCTGTTTCCCGATCACGCATGCCGTAATCCCTGCCTTCTGTGCTGCCGCAAGTTTTTCCTGAAATCCGCTGTGCGCACCGCTGGCTTTTGTAACCAGATAGCGGATCGAAAACTGATGGATCATTGCCAGATTCATTTCCTCCGAAAACGGGCCCTGCATCGCAAGAATCTGCTTTCCGCGGACACCCGCCTTTTCACAGAGACCGATACTCTCCAATCCGGGAAGCACACGCACAAACAAACGCTCCTTCAGGGGTGCAAATACCGCCAGCTCTTTGCTTCCGGTTGTCAGAAGAATGTTTCCGGATGTGTCCGTAAGTGTCTGGACACAGCTTTCATAATCGGCAAACACATGCACGGTTCCAGCGCGCTCTTTCATGCCTTCGTTTTCCGGTATGCTACAGATTCCATCGTCCATTCGCCGCTGGAGCCGCAGATATGGAATTCCACTTCCTTTTGTACTCTCCCGGATGTTGGCAGACACTTCTGTGGCAAACGGATGCGTAGCATCCACGACCGCCGCATAGTTGTTCTGTCCGTTTTTTTTCAGCAGGGCGCGCATTTCCTCTACGTCCAGTCTTCCTACACAGACCTTCACACCGGCAAGTTCCGGCATGACCATCTGACCGTATTCGGTTGCTACATGCACATCACAGGCAATATGTGCCCGTGAAAGTTCCTGTGCGAGAAGACGACCTTCCGTTGTTCCCGCATAAATTAACACTTTCTCTGCCATCTTATTCCTCTTCCCCGTTTTCTGCTGCTATATATGGTATCCTCTCGGTGTCACAAGCTTTCCATCAATAATTTTTGTCTGGGAATTCCCGATAAATACCGTGGTAAACATGTTCACCGGTGTATGCACCAGTTCCGCCATGGGAAGTGTTACGGCTTTCGTATCATCGCGTCCGATATTTTCCACATACCCACAGGCACGCTCCGGTTCCACCCCGTGTTCCATCAGAATTCTGCAAGCACGCTCCAGATAGTCTGCCCGTTTATGGCTCGACGGATTATAAATTGCCATTGCAAAATCTCCCTCTGCCGCTGCAATCAGCCGTTTTTTAATCCTCTCCCACGGGGTGAGAAGATCACTCAGGCTGATCACGCAAAAATCATGGTTGAGAGGAGCCCCAAGCACTGCCGCACCGCTGCTTGCTGCTGTTATTCCGGGAATTACTTCAATGATACAATCATCATATAATTTTCCGATTTCCAGCATCAGGGATGCCATCCCGTAAATTCCGGCATCCCCGCTGCAGATCAATGCCACTTTTTTGCCTTCTCTTGCCTTCTCGAAACACATCTGGCAGCGTTCCCGCTCCTGCCGCATCGGTGTAGACAATAATTCTTTGCACCCGAACCGTTCCCCAAGCAATTTCAGATATACGGTATAACCGATGATCACATCACTGGCTTCTAACACCTGCATGGCTTCCTGCGTCATCATATTTTCCTGTCCCGGTCCCATACCGACCACATAAATCCGGTGTTTCATTTCTTTCTCCTTCCTTTCGTTTCACACAAACTGCAATACGATTTTCTCCCGTTTTGCCACGGCAATTGTCACGCCATCCATAGCCTGCTTATGTATCAGCAAACTACCTCCGTCTGCTGCAGCGACCGCAGCACGCTCACACACATTATCCACTCCCACTGTCTGAGCCACAAACGCGGATGCAGTGAAATCACCCGGCACTTTTTTCAGTTCTCCGGCAGAAAAAACGACAAACGGTACCCGCAAATGCTGTGCCAGCTCCCACAGACCGGATTCTTTTTCCTTCACATCAACCGATGCCAGGGCATAGATATCATTCAGGTCTATTTTTCTGCTATCCACCAATGTTTTTATCATTTGTTTTATCTCGTTATAACTTTTATTTTTTCTGCATCCCATGCCAAGCACCGTTGTTTTCGGAGCTAAAATAAGCGTTTTACGGTATTCCCGTGGCTCTTTTTTTGTAATCCACACATCCACAGCATGTTCCGCCTGTGCTTCGTTCCACGAAATCAACTTTACTTCCTTTGGCGGCTGTAATTTTGTCACCTCCTCCGGGGACATACATGCCGGATCTACCGCCATCACAATGGTTTCTCCCTGTAACAGTTTTCCGGACACATGCCGGATCGCTTCGGGGTTACACACCCGCAGGCCATTTTTTCTTGCAAACACATCAACGGCAAAAAGCCCATTCACGTCTGTTGCCGTCGTCACAACCGCAGCGGAATGCAATGATTCTGCGATCTGCTGCGCCAGTTCATTGGCACCACCCAGATGTCCAGACAGCACCGGAATCACAAACTGTCCGGCCTCATCCAGCACCAGTATCGGACTGTCCACGGTTTTGTGGCGGATCAAAGGTGCGATGGCCCGTACGGCAATCCCGAGAGCTCCAATGAAAATCACGGGAAACTGTTGTGCAAAAGCCTCCTCCAGGAAATCCGGAAGTGACCGGTTTCCTCTTTCCCTTATCTGTATCTTTGAAACCGCAGGGTGACCACCGTAACGGCTCTGCCAAAATCCATACGAAACAGAAAGTGAAAGTTCCGCGATTCGTGCCGCAAGCTCTCTTCCACGTTCCGAAAACCAGGTCATATACAGGATCATTCCGGTAACTCCTTTCCCGCATGGATGTTACACATTACTCCCTCATTTTCTACAGTGTTTTGGGGTTTCGCCTTGCGGAATTCGGTTGTAAAATCCGGCGCGTAGAGTCTGGAGCGCGTATAATGCTGATTTGATATTACATCTCCGACCAGCACCAGAGCGGTTTTTGTAATATTATGTTTCTTTGCCACCGCCGCCAGCTCCTGCACAGTACAGATATATGCTTCCTCGTCCGGCCAGGTTGCCTTGTACACCAGTGCCGCAGGTGTATCCGGCTCATATCCGCCATTTACAAGGCGCCGTGATAATTCCTCCAGCATTCCGGTACTCAGATAAATTGCCATGGAAGCATGGTGTGCGGCAAAACTCTCAATACTCTCCTTTTCCGGTACCGCCGTCCTTCCGGCCATCCGGGTGATGATCAGTGACTGTGACACATCCGGAAGGGTATATTCCAGATTCAGCGATGCCGCTGCTCCAAAACAGGCACTCACACCCGGACAACTCTCATACGCAATCCCCTTCTGATCGAGAATATCCATCTGTTCCCGCACCGCTCCGTATATACTGGGTTCTCCCGTATGAAGTCGAATCGTGATTAAATTATTTTTTTCTGCCTGTTCCATCACCGAAATAACCTCTTCAAGTGTCATTTTGGCGCTGTTATGAATCTCACAGCCCTCTTTTGCATAATCGAGAAGCTGTGGATTGACCAGCGAACCGGCATAGATGATGACATCTGCTTTCTGCAGCAGACGCATTCCCCGCACAGTAATCAGATCCGATGCTCCGCTTCCTGCTCCGACAAAATAAATCATAGCAACCTCCTGAGTAATTCTTCTGCTTTTGCAGTCATCCCAAGCAGCCCGTAGGTATTGGAATAGACAATACACTCGATCTGTAACCGACCGGCCGCACGTTTTTTCAGATAGAAATCAATTTTTTCCATGATATCTTCCATAACCTCTTCTTTTTTACCTTCGGCATCAATAAACGCAAGTGCTTCCTCGGTTGTGACGCAATCTAAAATCTTCTTTAAACATTCTAAAGATACATTTTCACGAATCCCGGCTGCCGCTAAAAGCTCCATCCGGCAGTCTCCTTCGTGGGAATGGGTGTTCATAATGCCCCCTGCCACTTTAATCAGTTTTCCAATATGTCCCGTCAGAAGCATTGCGGAAAAACCAAGCTCCGCAGCCATATCAATTGTTTCCCCAATAAAATTGCTGCATTTCACACTGCGGTCAAGATCGTATCCATAGGTCTGCTGCATGAAATCCAGTCCATAGTTTCCAGGTGAAACTGCCGCTATGGTCTGCCCTTCTGCACGCTGCTGACGCAATTCCACACGAATGGTCTCCTTAAGTGCCTGACTACTCATCGGCTCCACAATTCCTGTCGTCCCCAGTATTGAGATTCCCCCGACAATCCCCAGTCTTGGATTAAACGTACGCTCTGCAAGTGCTTCCCCATCCGGCACAGAAATCAGAATATGCAGTGTTCCGTGAAAATCACAAATCCGGCACACTTCCTGCACTTCCCGGGTGATCATTTCCCGCGGCACATGATTGATTGCGGCATTGCCTACGGGCTGATCAAGTCCGGGTCTCGTCACACGGCCCACACCCTTTCCTCCGTCAATCTGCAGAAGTTCTTTTTCTCCATTCCCACGGTTGTCCGCGGTGACCGTGGCACAGATTTTACTTCCGCTGGTCACATCCGGATCATCGCCGCCATCCTTGACCACAGCGCAGGAAACCTGAGATTCCCCGCGCACGATATCCGTCACTTCCGCAGTGTATGGAATTCCTTTTGGGGTCTCAATCGTTATACATTTTTTTATTTTTCCCGTCAGAAGCATATATGCCGCAGCCTTTGCAGCAGCGGCAGCACAGCTGCCGGTTGTAAATCCGTACCTCACACCAGATACGCCTCCTTCTTTCCTTTATACCGGCCGGATCTGATATAACAGTGCGTTTACGATTGCTGCCGCTACATTGCTGCCGCCTTTTCTACCGCGGTTTATTATATGCGGCACATCGGTTTTTAAAATCAGTTCTTTTGCCGCCTCTACATTTACAAATCCCACCGGAACTCCAATAATAAATGCAGGACGCCAACTTTTCTGCATCAGTTCATAGAGCGAAATCAATGCCGTCGGCGCATTTCCCACGGCAAAAATTACAGGTTTATCAATTTTTGCCGCATGTTCCATGCTGACCGTCGCACGTGTCACCTGCCGCGTCTTTGCCTCCCGCGCCACATCCTCATCTGCCATAAAACAATGCACCGTTCCTCCAAATTCCCCTAACCGTTTTTTGTTGATGCCTGCAAGCGCCATATTGGTATCCGTGACAATGTCAGCGCCACCTGCAATCAGTTCTTTGGCAATCTGCACGGCATGGGGAGAATACGTCATCGTCTTTGCATAATCAAAATCCGCACTTGTATGGATCACGCGCTTTGTCACCGGCTCCTGCTCCGGTGGAAGCACGATACCACGCTCCTTTAGTTCTTCCCCTATGATGGCAAAACTTCGTTTTTCAATCTCTCCCGGAAGAACATATTCAATGTTTTCCATAACGTTTTTCTTCCCCTTTCTTCTTTATATCCAGCAATGCCTCAATCAGTTGTACATTTTCCGGATGACCTTTTACGGCAATTCTGTAAAAGTCCTGTCCCAGTCCTGTATAGTTTGCGCAGTTTCGGATCAGAATTCCTCTTTCCAGCAATAATCTGTACAGTGGAATTTGTGTTTTCAGCAACAAAAAATTAGCTTCAGAAGGAAAAATTTTCATTTGATCTCCAAATATTTTTGTTAACTCGTGTTTTAAAAAGTGCTTTTCTTGCTGAATCAGCCCAATCGTATCCTTCAGATACTTTCTACGACTCCAACCAGGAAGCGAATCATTCAGAATATCCATGCCGATCCGCTGCGCAACCACAGATACATTCCACTCCGGCAGCTGATGCGCAATTTTTTCACAGATATCTTTCTGCGCCAGCAGATACCCCAGCCGGATTCCCGGAATCGCATAGATCTTTGTATATGCCCGCACGACAATCAGATGCGGATATTTCCGGATCCAGGAAACATATCCTTCCGTCCCCGTGAATGCAATGAAACATTCGTCCAGCACCACAGTAATCTGTTTCTTTTCACACACGTCAAGAAGCGTCTCCAAAAGAGACGCTTCCATTTTGTTTCCCGCCGGATTCGCTGGATTCGCCAAAAATAATAAGCTGATTCCATCCAGATGCCTGCACAATGACTCCATCTGTGCCATGTCCATGGCAAAATTATTTTCTTCCTGCAACGGGATACTGCATACCTCGGCTCCCACTGTCTGAGCTGCCCAGGCATATCCCGAAAAAGAAGGAGCCAAAATGCCCACCCGCTTCGGGCGCAGTGCATGCACAATCGCAACAAATAATTCGGATGCTCCGTTGCCACACACTACTTCTTCTGTTGAAAAACCATAAAGTGCTGCAAGCCGTTCCCGCAACAGCACATTGTCATACTGTGGATAACGGTTGCTGTGAACCGCCGCTTCCGCCATCTGTTTCTGCAATATCTCCGGCAGCGGCAGCGGATTGGTATTTACAGAAAAATCATATGTGATCTGATTTTGATAAATATCCCCACCGTGTGCGGCCACCGTCATGCTGCGTGTTCTCCTTCTTTCCTGTTTTCCCGTATCTGCATTACTGCTTTACTTCTTATTTTACTACAGGAATTCTTTGATTCCAAGGAAAAATCACACAAACCATTTTTATTGTAGATCTCCAGCCAGCTCCTGCATCAGATGATGTACCGTAGTAATCTCGTGAATCCGTCCCGTATTCGCCCCACAGAATACCAGACCGTTTTCCACATCCCCACGCACGGCATCGATCAACGCTTTCGTAATACAGTAAGGAACTTTCTGCGGACTGCATTTTTCCAGACAGTTGTAACACTTACTGATTGGCAGCTTTGCGCGCTTTACACGATCGATAAACTTATTGCGCAGTGCACGTCCCGGCATACCGACCGGACTTTGGATAATCTCGATATTTTCCTCACTGGCGTGAATATACGCCTCCTTGTATGCCTCCGATGCATCACATTCTTCGGTTGCGACAAAGCGGCTGGCAATCTGTACACCATCCGCGCCGAGATCCAGCGCATGCGAAATATCTTTCTGATCAAATATCCCGCCGGCCACAATGACCGGAATATTTTTCTGATACCGCTGTTCGTATTCCTTTTTGCAGTCGATAATCTGCCGGATCTCTCCGTCAAAATTAATGGCATCCATATGTGCCAGCTGTTCATTGGAAAACCCCAGATGCCCGCCGGCTTTCGGTCCCTCCACTACAATAAAGTCCGCCGTGCGGTCATAGCGGTGCGCCCACATCTTCAATATCAGCTGGGTTGCACGCTTCGAGGATACAATCGGAGCTATCTTTGTCCGGCAGGTTTTGCTGACAAGCTCCGGCAGATTCATGGGAAGCCCGGCTCCACTGATAATCACATCTGCCCCTGCCGCAACTGCTGCCCGGACATGCTCTTTGTAATGCTTTAATGCAACCATAATATTGACACCCACAAGTCCGTTTCCACAGGCAAGCTCCTTTGCTTTCCGAATATGTTTTTTGATGGCTTTTAAGTTACAGCCTGCCTGATCATTCTCGAAGCCTTCTTCATCGTAGCCGATCTGCGCAGTAGAAATGATACCGACACCGCCCTCCTTTGCCACAGCTCCCGCCAGATGGCTTCTGCTGATTCCTACCCCCATGCCACCCTGGATGATCGGAATTTTTGCAATCAGATCCCCGATCTGCAGTTGTTTCAACTTTGATGTATATGTGCTTATCATGCACGTTTCCTCCATATACCGAAAATTGTTTGACTATCAAACAATTTTCAGTATATGGCAATATAGTTTCTTTGTCAATATGTATTTGTATTCGTTTCTTTTACACATAGTTTTCATTACTATATTCATGCAAGAATTTTCCTGCTGATGTCTGGAAGGAATAATAAAAACCGTGGGTTTCCGATTTCATTGAAATCCTGAAAACCCACGGTATCGGGTATGCCATATTATCCTTTGACAGCTCCCACAATTCCGTTTGCGAAACTTTTCTGCAGAACCAGGAAAAGAATGCCGGTCGGGAGGGAACAGATGAGTACCCCAAGCATGAGCACGCCGTAATCAATGCTATAGCCGCTGGAGAGGTTTGCAACCAGCATTGGCATGGTCTGGGAGGTATCATCCATCATAATAACCTTTGGCCATAAGTAATTGTTCCACGCATTCATGAACGTTACTGTCATCGCTGCTGCGTAGGTGGACTTCATGGTCGGCATAAAGATTTTAAAGAAAATCTGAAGTTCTCCAAGTCCGTCGATTCTTGCCGCCTCTATGATCTCTGTCGGGAAAGAGCGTGCGCTCTGTCGGAACATCATGATCAAAAACGGTGTGGACAGCGTCGGCAGTACATAAGCGATCCATGTACTTTGTAGATGCAGTCCGGTAAACATTTTAAACAGCGGAATGAGTGTCGCTGCAAACGGAACCATCATTGCAAGAAGCAAAACAGACATCAAAACGTCTTTTGCCTTATCGTGGTAAATTTCAAATGCATATCCTGCAATGGAACAGATCAGCAGGGAAAGCACACTTAAAATTACCGAATAAAACATAGAATTGGAAAATGCCCTGCCAATCTGCTGACGCGCCAGAAGGTTTGTCAGATTGCTGGCCAGATTGGCTCCAATTGTTAATTTGCCACCGAGAATATCGGTACTGTTATTCGTTGCTGCTGCAATCATCCAATATAACGGGAATACCGAGATGAGGGATGCCAGAATCAGAACCATATATACCGCTGCATTTTTTACTTTTCTCATCTCTTATCACCTACTTTCATTTGAATAAAGGACAGGATTGCTACCAGAATAAAGATCACATAGGACATTGCTGCCGCATATCCGAACTGGGAATTATACTCAAAGGATGTCTTGAAGATATAGTGGGACATCGTAAGTGTTGAGTTCGCAGGTCCGCCGCCTGTCAGGTTTACAGATTCATCAAACAGCTGCAGGGTTCCATTGATGGACATGATCGTTGTTAGAAGGATCGTCGGCCGAAGCAGTGGCAGTGTAATGTGGAAAAATGTTTTCACCGATCCCGCTCCGTCGATCGTTGCTGCCTCATACAGGGAACCGTCAATATTCTGTAACCCAGCCAGATAAAATACCATATTATACCCGGTCCATCTCCAGATCAGTGCAATAATTAAAATTACTTTTGCGGTACTTGTCTGTCCCAGCCAGTTGATACGGGAATGAATCAGTCCCAGATGCAACAGCACGGTGTTGACATAACCGTCATATGCAAATAATGTCTTAAAGATAATGGAGTAGGAAACCAGCGCGGTACAGCATGGCAAAAAGATTGCAGTACGGAACAATCCCTTACATTTCAAATGCGGCTTATTTAAAAGCACAGCAAGTAAAATTGCCAGAATCAGCATTACCGGTACCTGAATGATCAGGTACACAAAGTTGTTGACCATTGCAGTCTTAAACACACCGTCTCCCAACAGACGCTTGTAATTGCTCAGTCCCGACCAGACCAGATTGTTGCCGATTCCACTCTTAAAGGAGAGGATAAACGCCTGGATCATCGGGTAAAAACTCATCGCAAAGATCAGTATGGTAGCCGGAAGCAAAAATGCCCAGCCGGTCATATTTCTTCTTTTCGTCCCCGTAAATTTCTGTTTCATAAATAGATCCTTTCCTGCCTCATATCTGCGATACCGGCTGTGTTTCCACAAGCCGGTATCTTTCAGACCTTTTTACTGTCCGACATTAAACTCTACTGTACTCTGTGCCTCTTTGATTGCAGAATCCATATCTGCTTTTCCACCGATAATCTGTGACAAAGCCACACCAAGTGCTTCTTTTTCCTCTTTCCAATAGATTCCCTTGTTGATGGTAGGAATCTGGCTTCCATAAGATACGATCTTAGAGTAAATAGCCTCATTTCCAAAATACTCACTTGGCTCATTGTAAGCATCCGAATCTGCTGCCGGTAAATACGTTGCAATTGCACCAAGGTCTGTTAAGATCTGATCATAGAATTCTGTGCTTCCATCCCATGTGGACTTAAAGAAATCAACGGCCAGATCATAATTTTTGCAGGTGGAAGAAATTGCCCATGTAGAACCACCCTGTGCACTGTAGTTTGTTGCTCCCTGATAATCATTCAGTTTTGGCATATTGGTTACCGCCCAGTTGCCTTTCTGTTCTTCCTGATCGGTAGACATAATCGTTGAGCAGATCCAGGAACCATTGATGGTTCCCACAACAGTTCCGTTATTGATAGAACCCTGATAACCGGACCAGTCGGTCTGTTCCTGTAAGATTCCTTTGTTTACCAGATCAATATACACATTCATGGCTTCCTTTAAGCCCTCATTGCCGTCTAACGCAATCTTTCCATTCTCATCAAATACAGAGATTCCAGCAGACTGCAGGATCATGTTCAGTAAGTCCGGCTCGCCCTGTACATTTGTCAGCATTGGCATACCGGTCTTTTCCTTGACATCCTCACCGATTTTGATGAAATCATCCCATGTGATATCTGTCAGATCATCCACCGTGTATCCTGCCTCTTTCAGGTAATCGGTACGGTAGCATGCGATTACGGTGTTGCTGTCGTAAGGAACTCCATAATTCTTTCCATCCACTACAGAGTTAGAAACCTTAGATGGAGCAAAATCGTCAAAGTTGATACCGGAATCGGTCAGATCTGCAAATACTTCCGGATAATTCTGCAGATACTTGGAAAATACCTGATCGTCCATCAGGAAAATATCTGGCAGGGAATCCAGCTCTCCGCTCATCGCATACGTCTGTACCAGTGTCTGTACATCATTGGAAAGTGTCTCCTGCACATCAATCTTGACATCCGGATGATCTTTCTCATAAATAGCTGCCGCATCTTTCATTGCATCCATGTTAAATGCATCCCAGCACCATACGGTCAGTGTATTGCTGTCACCGCTTTTTGCTGCCTTTGCCTGTGTGGAATCCTTATCTGCGCTGTTGCCGCCTCCTCCACAGGCTACCAGTGAAAGTGCCATAGCA
>OGZL01003480.1_pt1 | contig 11002 bp, 10 predicted proteins | sample 1576761 | NCBI WGS metagenome assembly OGZL01 (sample SAMEA3541595, study PRJEB24748) | human gut metagenome | biome: human gut; feature: human-associated habitat; material: faeces | place: China | collected 2012
CTCATCGTCAGGCTCCCAATCATCGATATAATCCTGTATCTCCTTTCCTTTCCGGACTGCTTCTGCAACCACCTCTTCATTTCCGTGAGCCGTCTCTTCTGTCTTTTTTACCTCCTGGCGGCGCGCTCCATCCGCATCCAAATACGAACGATACCCCCGCATCTCCTCCTGTACCATGCCCCAGGAGCCTTCTTCCAGATCCGGCTGGGCTTCCTGCGCCTCCTGCTCCGATCCCTGCAGTTCTTTCGCAAGCCGGTCCGCCTGTTTTTCATACGCCGCAACCAGACCCGGAATCTGCTTTAATTCTTTCTCTAAGCTTTCCGCCGATTGAAAGAACGAGCTTCCATCCGCCTGGCGAACCGCTGCCTCCATCTCCTCCAGATGTTTCTCCTGTTTTTGCAGGCAGGCTCCGATCGCCTCGATCGACTCTTCCAGACGCAGCACTTTTCTGCCATTTTCCTGATATCCTTCCGCAATTCCATGAACCGCCCTTGCTTCCGTCATCCGTTTTTCCATCTCAGGCAGTTCAGACTCCTCACTTTCCAGCGTCCAGACACCCACTTTCATATAATCGGTAACTTCCTTCGCAAAGAAATCCCCATTATGCCCGGTGATCGCATCCATCGCTTCGATCTGTACCTTGCCGCCGCTGACCGGATAAAAGGGCGCTGCCGCCAGATATGTTTCCATCTGCGGCTCCATCTCCGCCGCCAGGCGCTCTTTATCCGCACATTCCAGCACAAAAATCCGGTATTTATCCCAAATCTCCCGGTGATAACAGCTCATCAGCGAATCCAGGGAGGAATTGAGCGCCATCTGCATATACCAGCCGCTTCCGGCTGCCCGGGCGGACTCAAACAGCCCGCCCATCAGCGCACAGATACAGGTCAGAATCAAACTTAGGAAAACTGTGATCCCCCCGCAAACGTCCATTTCTGCTTCAACGTGCCGTTCTGCCCGGATCAATATACCTCCTTCGACTTGCTGTTGATCTGTTTAAAGATATTTGTAAGAAGCGTATTAATCTGCTTTTTAAAGACAATGACCAGACCGATCAGCACCACCAGAATCAGCACTAATTCAATGACCCCCACGCCATCCTCGTCCATCAGAAACGATTTTACTTCTCTTACCAGATACGCTTTATCCATATACTTTTTCTCCTTTCTCCCCATTTTTCAGATCCCAAACGCCAGAAACGCCGGGACTGAAACCATCACCATAATAATCATCAACATCAGAAACAATGGAAGCATCAGCTTTGTGGACGCCTCTTCCCCCCGGCGTCTTGCCAGTACTTTCTCTTCTTCAAACGCCGACTCCATCTCTGTCTCCAGCGCCTTTCGAAGTCCTTCTGCCCCATTTCTGACATTCTGCTCCAAAAGCCCGGAAAGCTTCCGGTACGGTCTCAGACGGCAGCCCGCACCAAATTCCGCATATGCCTGCAGTTCCGGGACACCGCGCTGCATCCGGTGATATGCCGCTGCCATTTCCCGGTATGCCGCCCGCTCCGTCTGTGTTCCCGCCCGGCATGCCGCCTCGTATTCCAGCACAATCCGTTCCCATGCCCGGCGGACCGGAAGCCCCGCCCCGGAAAATACGGTCAGCTTTGACACAATCTCCGGGTAGTCTTCCATCAGCTCCCGCTTTTTCTTCTTTTTCGCCTCACTCTCCTTCTGTTTTTCATAAAGAGGAAGCAGAATTGCCGCCGCAATCCCCAGCACCGGAAACAGCAGATATTCCCTGTCTCCGCGCACCCGGTAAGATAAATTCTTCCCCTCATACATCTTTGGCAGAACCAGCTGCCCTTCCGTTCTCTGCGCCTCATCCATCTGCTTTAACAGCCGCTTAAAACCTGCCTCTTTTTCCTGCTGCTTCGTCCGAAGCGGCGGATATAGCGTGACCGGAAACCGGTACTCCCGGCTGAATACCCCCGCCTGCAGGGATGCGGTCAGTTCTGTCTGAATCCCCTTCTCCGGGCATTCTTCATTTAAAACAGTCCCATCCGTCTGAATCCATTCCGCATCCTCCGGTGTCCAGCGGACCCGGATGCCCTCTTCTTCCAGCCAGCCGACGAGATGTAGATCTTCCCTTACCTCCTGCAGGGACAGATTGTTTCCCCGAATTAAATCCGCCAGTTTACCTCCCGCCTCCAGCAATGCTTTTTTTGCATCCTCTTCCGCATATTCCCGCTCTCCGAGCGAAATCTCCACCGGAATCTCCTTCTCCCACAGTCCGCGCACCCACACTTCCTGCTGCCGTTCTCCTTCTCCGTATGCATAGCGGTTCAGCCGGTTCCCATCTTCCAGCGCCCCATCCCGTTTTTCCACCAGATATCCCGCAACTGCCAGAATTATCCCCAAAAGAATGCATAAAACCTGCTTTTTCCCCATTTTTCCCATGCTGTTTCACACCTCAATCTGAAGAATTTTCCCCGATACCCTCCATGCCAGCAGATAGACCACCAGACACCCGGTCATCACCACCCGCCCCACCGCTGTCTCATACATCTGTGAGAAAAAGCCCGGCGATGACAAATCCACGTAGAGCACGATCAGGTACGGCATCAGGTTCATAATTCTCTGTTCAAACTGCTTTTCTGCCGTCATCGTGAGAATTTCCTCCCGCACCTGAATGCGATCTGAAATCACGTGAACGACATGGTGAACCACGCTTGCCAGCTCGCCCCGGCTCCGTTTGGATACAGTAAAAATAACAGAGAAATTTTCCACCTCATCCAGACCGCTCCTCTTCGCAAAGGAAGAAAGCAACGCCTCCACGGTCCGGTTCATTTTAAGCTGGCTTGCCAGATATGAAAACTCACGGGTAATCATCCCTTCTTTTCCGTATTGTTCTTCCAGATCGCGCACGCTCGCAATAAACGCATTTTCCACCGAATAGCCTGCAGCCAGCGCCGAAGCCACGATCTGAATCGCTTCCTTAAACTGGAGCCGCAGCTCCTCTTTTCTCCGGCGGCAGAGCTCCCGCCTCTTAAAAAACGGCCGCAGCATCCCCGCCGGAAGCATCAGAACGAACGCCAGAAATGAACGGTAGAATACATATGCCGTCACGGCGCACACCGCTGTTCCCTCCAGAAGGTAACGTATCCACTCCTGCCCCGTCAGGTGGTAAACCCGGTAATCAGAAAGCACTTCCTCCCGCGAATCTGCGCTGCCCTTCAAATCTGCCAACCTGGACAAGTGCTCCTTCCACCTGTCCGGAAGCAGTCTCCCCGCTTTCCTGAAACTGATAGATGGGAGAAAGGCGGATTTCCCCATTTTCATAGCCTATCACCTCCGTGATCTCCAGCACCTTCCGGCTCCGGTCACGCATCCGCCCGACATGAACCATCAGATCGAGTGCTGAACCGATCTGGCTCCGGACCGCCGCAAGCGGCAGCTCTGCTGCCATCAGAACCATCGTTTCCAGTCTTGAGAGCATATCTTTGGCGCTGTTTGCATGTCCAGTTGAGAGCGAGCCATCGTGTCCCGTATTCATCGCCTGCAGCATTTCCAGCGCCTCGCCGCCCCGGACCTCCCCAACGATGATGCGGTCCGGACGCATTCGGAGACTCGCCCGGATCAGATCGCGCATGGAAATCTCCTGCGAACCATCCCGGTTCTCTACCCTTGTTTCCAGGCTGACAAGATTCGTTACATGGCGGATTTGAAGCTCTGCCGAATCCTCGATCGTAATGACGCGTTCCTCCTGGGGAATATAGCCGGACATGGCGTTTAAGATCGTCGTTTTTCCCGATCCGGTTCCGCCGCTGATAAAAATATTGAGTCCCCGCTCGACCGCTTTCTGCAAAAATGCCGCTGCCTCCCGGCTGATACTTTTTAACTCAATCAGGCGTTCCATCGTGATCGGTTCCGGGAACTTCCGGATCGTTAAAATCGGCCCATTTAACGCCACCGGTGCCAGCACTACGTGGACACGAGAACCATCTTCCAGTCTCGCATCCGCAATCGGGGATGCCAGATTGACCGTCCGGTTGACACGACTTACAATCTGCTGAATCAGATCCTCTAGCTGCCCTACCGAATCAAAGTGCTTTTCTAACTCTTCCACACGCCCCTGCCGCTCGACAAAAATGTGCTCCGTGCCATTTACCATGATCTCCGTGATCGTCGGATCATCGACCAGCTCCTGCAAAATATCCAGCCGTCTGAATGAATCAAACAGCTCTTTTCTCAAACAAAGCCGCTCTTTTAACGGCAGATACGCCCCTTCTGCCGCTTCCAGAATCGCCATGTCGATCAGGTCGCGCAGCTCCTCATCCTCCACCTGCATACGGCTCTCCATCTGCTCCATCAGACGCTGCCTCAAAACCATTTTCTGCTCCTGCATACTTCCCCCTGCCAGTTGTTTCTCTCACAACCGTTTACTCTTTAGAATGACTGGCAAAATCCCGCTCAATTTATCCCTGTCAAAAGACTTTGCCCCTTCTAATCCACAATGAACATTATCCGCCCACACTGCTTCCCCGCAGCAGCTGCCGTACATAATCACCCAGTTCTCCCCATAAAAGCTGGTCAATATAATCGCCCCGTCCAAAACTGCCGTGATACGGAAGCTTCAGGCGTTTAATACGTTCCCTTAGCATGCCATTTCCTGTCTGTGAAAAATACTGCTCCAGCTCCTTAAGCTTTGCCAAAGACACCGGATCTTCCCGGATCGGCATATAAATTACCCGGCACAGCTTCATTACCGAAAGCGCCGTCCTGCGCCCGCTTCCTATATCCACTACCAGCGTATCATACGCACTCTCCCCGGCAATTGCCCGTATAAGCCCCGCGATTGCCTCCTCTCCCGCCTGATCCAGATCCTCCGGATAGCGCACCGGCGGAATATAGTCCAGCTCCCCCATCGTGTGGACAACGCTGCTCAAACGAAGCGAATTATAGCTACCACCGTTGTAAAAATACAACAGATCCGACAAATCACTCTTATATTCTTCTTTCATCAAAACCGACAGACCGGAAAATTCCTCCAGGTTCAGATACAGCACCCGCTCCTCCTGTGCCAGAAGTTTTCCTATTGTCAGGGCAAACGAGGTCTTTAAACACCGTCCAACCGGCGAATACACTCCCAAGACCTTCGCCAGCCCCCGCCCGGACACCTCCGGCAGCTCCCCCGGGCTTTCCCCATACCAGGTCATCACGTCGCGCACAATCGCATCGCTGGACTGGTATTTGTAGACACAGGGAACTGACGGACTAACCGGCTTTCCCCCATTATCCGATAAAAGAATGACCTTTTCCGCCCGGATAGACTCCTTTTCTTCCGCCGGAACATGCTCGCCCAACAACAGAAGCTTTACCGGATGTTCTGCCGCAAATGCCCGCAGCCGCTCGATCGAGCTGAACGCCACCACCTCAAACGGTATTTTTTCCTTCTGGTTAACTACCTCTGCAAACCGCGCCGCATAGACCGGATCCACATCATACACCGCCAGAATATGCTTCATCGCACCGCCACCTCCCTAATCACAAGCCATTTCCCCTACAGATACCGAATCAGCTCCGCCCCAATCACTCCCAAAAACAGGCACGGTGCCAGACAAAAAGATGCCTCTTTTCCATCCCGCGCTTCCAGATAGTACGGCTCGACGCTTCCCCCAAGCGCGGACCGGTACAAATAAAACACAAGATATGTAAGCCGCTGCCTGGCAATCCCACGCCGGATAAGTAATACAAGTGACCATATTCCGGCAGCTGCCAGCCCGCACAGGAAAATCCGCCCGCCCTGCCGCAGCCCGGCGGCACCAAACAGGACGGCTGCCATTTTGATGTCCCCCGCACCTATCATGCGAAACAGATACAGAGGGAACAGGACAATCAGTAAACTCCCGACACGAATCAAATATCCACAAGTCTCGCCAATCCCCATCATAAGCGCCGCCCCATATCCCGGCAGCCGCCCGTCCCATCCGGCTGTATATCCCATCTTCATCCCCAGACCAAACCGAATCAAAAGAAACAACAGGCCGCCAATCAGAAGCATCCCATTGGGAATACGGCGTTTTTTCAAATCCCAAAACGCACAGCCGCCAGTAAACAACAGCAGCAAAAAGGTCAATCCATCCCCTCCTTCTCTTTCGCATACATGAAACGGACAGTTCCTGTACAGTATGTCCCGTTTTCAAAACACCTGCCGAAAACAATAGCTGCCAGTCCTGCGCCAGTTTTCACCGCCACCATTTTCCATTCCTTTCCTGTATGCACTTGAACCACTTCTGAAAAATCATCGAACATTTCTCTGAACTTAACTTTTAGAATCTTAATAATAGATCAACGGGAAATCCGGATTCCCGTGACAGATGGAAGAACCCATCCATGAATGTTCCTCCATTATGAACAGTTTTTGTTCAAAAGTCAATCCCAAAACACCCGAAATAGGCGCCAAAAATATTTCAGAAACTTTGTGCATCTGACCCCGTTATTTTAGCTAGACAATTTCGTTATTTGAAAATAATTGCCAAAATATCTCTTTATTTTTTATCTATAAATACCCATTCCAGCATTTTCCTTTCCATTGACTGACGAAACAAAAAATGGTAAAATACTATTAGTTTAAATTTTTAAACCATTATAGAAGGAGGAGCCGCGATGAAAAAAGGAATAGAACTCAAACAGCATTTTCATACCTGTATGCCTCTTTTTATCGCGCTGGGCGATGAAATACGGCTGACGATCATCGAAGCGCTGACGGACGAAGCCCTCACGGGGCGCACAAAAAACAACGATGTGAACAAAAATCAGCCTGATAAGAACAATGACCGTCAAATCAGCCTGCCCGCCCAGTCCCGTCCGCATGGCTTAAACGTCCGGGAGATCACCGAACGGACCAGCCTGTCGCGCCCGGCAGTTTCCCACCATTTGAAGATCTTAAAGACAGCCGGGCTGATCGATGTCCACCGGGAGGGAACCTGCAATTATTATTATCTCTCAATCGAAGACAGCACCCGGAAACTGATGCAGCTCGGACATCTGCTGGAATCCGTGCTTTCCATGAACGCCTGAACCAGGATGCATATCTTTCCATTTTCTGAATATACTGATCGTTGTACCAATTTATAGGATTCAGAAAGAGAGCATCAAACCATGAAGCACAACCGCACCCACTGCTCCGGGAGCACCAGCACGGACATTTTTTCCGCCCACCCTGACCCGGAGCTGCTGACAGAACTGCGACAGACCATGAGCACGATCAACACCGTTTTCAACCATTTTGAAGAGGTCGTCGATCCGACTCTGATTGACTGCTATATCTACGAACTGAAAGCCGCACATCTCCGGTATCAGTTCCTTTTACGACATATTAAACAACAGGAAAATACCATTTAACCGACACAAGGAGGACCTTTCTCATGACAGCCTGGTACGACAAAGCCACCTTTTACCATATGTATCCTCTGGGAATGACCGGATCGCCATTTGCCAATCCCTATCCCGTCTCCGATGGGGCAGCGGATGGCACAAACAGGGACGTTTCCGCCGATTCCCGCATGGACGAACTGATACTGTGGATTCCCTATTTAGAGAGTCTGCATATTTCCGCAATCTATATTGGACCGCTGTTTGAATCATCCACGCACGGCTATGATACCCGCGATTTCCGGCTCATCGACCGGCGGCTGGGAACCAACGTCTCGTTCCGATCTTTCGTGGACTGCTGCCATGAGCATGGCATCCGCGTCGTCGTGGACGGCGTATTCAACCACACCGGTCGCGAATTTTTCGCCTTCCGCGACCTGCAGGCGCACCGTGACCAGTCCCCTTACGCCGGATGGTACAGGAACGTCAATTTCGGCTGGGGCAGCCCGCTCGGCGATTCCTTCGGCTACGAATCCTGGCACGGCATCTGGGAGCTTTCCTGCTTAAACCACAAAAACCCGGAAGTGCGGAACTATCTGCTTGACACTGTCCGTTTCTGGGTGCAGGAATTTGACATCGACGGTATCCGCCTCGACTGCGCGGGCGATCTTTCCTTTGAATTTATGCAGGAACTGCGCCGGCTGGCAAATGAAATCAAGCCGGAATTCTGGCTGATGGGCGAAGTCATCCACGGCGAATACGCCCGCTGGGTCAATCCGCAGATGCTTCATTCCGTCACCAACTACGAGATGCACAAAAGTATCTATTCCGCGCACAACGACCACAATTATTTCGAACTGGCACACAATGTCCGCCGCCTCGAAGCAGTGGGGCGGGATCTCTACACCTTTGTGGACAACCACGACGAAGACCGGATCGCAAGCAAACTGTTAAATCCGGCACATCTTGCACCGCTTTACACGCTGCTGTTCACTCTTCCGGGCATTCCGTCCATCTATTATGGAAGTGAATGGGGCATTCAGGGACGCCGCGGACACAACTCCGATACGGAACTCCGTCCGAGAATCCTGCCGCCGAGACCGCTTGCAGAAGAAATGCAGACCAGTGACGGACAAAACACCGGCATCCGCACAGATGGCAACTGCCAGAGCTTTTCGAGCGCCACAGGCCCAAACATACACGCAGGCGCAAACACCTGCTGCCAGACCACTTCAAGCACCACAGACTCAAACACAGATACCAGCGCAGGCACCGTGACACCGCTTACACTTCTGATCCAGAAACTCGCCGCCATCCATGCCGCCGAACCGGCGCTTCACGGTGGGCGTTATCAGGAACTTCTGCTGACAAACCGGCAGTACGCATTTGCCAGACACGGTGACCACCAGGCGATCCTTACCGCTGCCAACAACGATGACAACGCCGCTTATTTACAAGTTCCACTTCCATTCCACACGACAGCGGAACAAGCTACGGATCTGATTACCGGAAAATCGTTTTTGATCGATAAGAATACAAACAAAATTCAGATAGAATTAGAGGGTAACAGCGCTGTTATTCTCGGAATCACGGAGGGGTAACCTTATGAAAAAAGCAGCTTCCACTACTAAACGAACCACATCGAAAAAACCAAAGACAGAAGGACTCGGCGTGATCGGCGAGCTTGACCGGTATCTCTTCGGAGAAGGCCGCCACTACCAGCTCTACCACAAGCTGGGCGCACACCCTTATACATATCGCGGACAGGACGGCTACTATTTCGCGGTCTGGGCGCCGCACGCAGCCGCCGTCAGCCTGGTCGGCGACTTCAACGCCTGGAATCCGGATGCAACCCCGATGAAGCCGGTCGCAGACAGCGGCATTTACGAGCTCTTCGTACCGGGACTTGGCGTGGGACAGCTCTACAAATTCGCCATCACCACGCACACAGGAACGATTTTATTTAAGGCAGATCCATATGCATTTTCGGCAGAATACCGTCCTGGAACCGCTTCCGTGACCGCCGATATCCGCGGCTTCAAATGGAACGATTCCAAATGGATGGAATCGCGCGCGGGCACCGATCCGGTCAAGGCGCCAATCTCTATCTACGAGGTTCACTTAGGATCCTGGAAAAAGAAAAACCGCCCGGAAAAGGACGGTTATTACACTTACATGGAAGCCGCGCATGAGCTGGCTGACTATGTCCTGGAAATGGGCTACACCCATGTAGAGCTCATGGGAATCGCCGAACATCCGTATGACGGCTCCTGGGGCTATCAGGTAACCGGCTATTTTGCCCCGACCTCCCGCTACGGAACCCCGACGGAATTTATGTATTTCGTCAATTACTTACATAAAAAAGGCATCGGTGTCATCCTAGACTGGGTTCCGGCGCATTTTCCGAAGGATGCACATGGACTTGCCGATTTCGACGGACAGGCGCTCTATGAGTATGCCGACCCGCGCAAAGGCGAGCACCCGGACTGGGGTACCAAGGTCTTTGATTATGCCAAAAACGAGGTATCCAATTTTCTGATCGCCAACGCGCTCTACTGGCTCGATGAATACCACATCGACGGTCTGCGCGTGGACGCCGTCGCTTCCATGCTTTATTTAGACTATGGACGCCAGGACGGACAGTGGGTACCAAATAAATATGGCGACAACAAAAACCTCGAAGCCATCGAGTTTTTCAAACATTTAAACAGCGTGATCCGCGGCCGGAAAGACGGCGCCATCATCATTGCCGAGGAATCCACCGCCTGGCCGAACGTTACCAAGAGCCCGGAGGAGGACGGTCTTGGATTTACCTTCAAATGGAATATGGGCTGGATGCATGACTTCCTCGAATACATGAAGCTCGACCCGTATTTCCGTAAATTTAACCACAACAAAATGACCTTCGGCATCACCTACTGCACCAGCGAAAACTTCATTCTGGTGCTCTCGCACGACGAGGTCGTCCACCTCAAATGCTCGATGATCAACAAAATGCCGGGTGAATACGAGGATAAATTTGCCAACCTGAAAGTCGGCTACACTTTCATGCTCGGACATCCGGGCAAGAAACTTCTCTTCATGGGACAGGATTTCGGTCAGTTCCATGAATGGGATGAAAAAGTCTCCCTCGACTGGTACCTTACGAAAGAGCCGTTCCATGCCGACCTCCAGAATTATGTGAAAGGGCTTTTGACGCTCTACCACAAATATCCGGCGCTCTACCGCCTGGACGAGGAGTATGACGGCTTCCAGTGGATCAACGCCAACGACGGAGACCGCAGTATTTTCAGCTTTATCCGCCGCGATGAAACACAGAAAAAGAATCTTCTCTTCATCTGCAACTTCACCCCGGTAGACCGCGACGATTACCGCGTCGGTGTTCCGAAACGCGGCACCTACACGCTGCTGCTTGACCAGAAACACGGCTACTACAAGCGCGGCGATAAGATCAGCCATTACCGCTCCATCAAGAGCGAATGTGACGGACAGCCATACTCCTTCGCGTACCCGCTTCCGGCGTATGGAACTGCGGTGTTCCGGTTCTCATAAAATAATGTTCCTATGAAGTCAAAAAACCTGCCGCAGACAGACTGTTTATATGGGGGATACAGTCTGCCTGCGGCAGGTTTTATCTCAGTCGAGAAGACTCCCACCTCTTCAGGTGGTGAGTAATAGCAAAT
>OGZL01003494.1_pt1 | contig 10976 bp, 12 predicted proteins | sample 1576761 | NCBI WGS metagenome assembly OGZL01 (sample SAMEA3541595, study PRJEB24748) | human gut metagenome | biome: human gut; feature: human-associated habitat; material: faeces | place: China | collected 2012
CGGCATTTTTGCCCAAAAAGCCGCCCTGATGCTCAAACCACAGAGGATTGGAGAACCAGCGCCTGTGCCAGCGCTGGCATAAACGCAGCGGGAGAATAATAGACCGTGTCACTCACCGCAGCCTGCAACGCAGCGACAATCGCATCGAAGACCGGTTTGTTGTTCTGGAACGCCTCCAGCTTCTTCAAGTCCTTACCGGTCAATTCCTCCGCATTCTCCAACTCGTCCACCTTAGCGGCATCATAGAGACCGGACAGGGAGCCCTTGGAGAGCATGGCCTCAATCCGCTCCGGTGTGATGGCATAGCTCCGTTGGAGCGGCTGCATCACGACATACTCCCTGTACAGGAATTCCTCGTTCCGATATATTTTGCAAAACTCACCCGGTTCAAAATCCGCATACAGCTGGGTGACGGCAGAACGGTCTTCCGGGCTGATTTCGTTTTTCTTGTCGCCCAGCGCTTTGCGCAGTTTATGGAAGAAGGAAGATGCATCAATCAGCTGTACTTTGCCCTTCCGCTCCGGGCGCTTGTTCTTTGAGAGCACCCAGATATAGGTGGCAATTCCGGTATTGTAGAACAGGTCAACCGGCAGCGCTATAATAGCTTCAATCAGGTCGCTCTCCAACATCCACCGGCGAATCTGGCTCTCCCCGGATGCGGTGCCGCCTGTGAACAAGGGGCTACCGTTTTCGATGATGGCTGCCCGACCGAAATTGTCGTCCATCTTATCAATCGCGGATTGGAGGAACAACATCTGCATATCACCGGAGCTGGGCAAACCGGCTTTCCAACGGCTCTCCGCTTTTTTGTGTTCCGCATTGACGGCGGTCTCTACGCCTTCGGGTGCGTCCTTGCCACCCCAAGCAGTGCCAAATGGCGGATTCATAATCACGAAGCGCATCTTGGTGCCCTTAAAGCGGTCAGCCAGCATGGTGTCCTGGAAGCAGATGTTCTCCGCATTCTGGCCCTTAATCATCATCTCCGCAAGGCAGATGGCGTAGGACTCCGGATTGATTTCTTGCCCGAAGAGCCGCACGTCGGCGGTGGGATTATACCGCTTGATAAAATTGTAGGAAGTGGACAGCATACCACCCGTTCCACAGGCTTGGTCGAGTACGGTGATAACCTTTCCGTCATCGAAGATATCATCGCAGCCTTCGGCAAGCAGGATGTTTACCATGAGCTTGATGATGTCGCGGCCCGTGTAGTGGTCGCCAGCTTCGGCATTTTCAGAGAACTTCCGGATGAGTTCCTCGAAAATGTACCCCATCTTCACGTTGTCGATGGTGCGCGGGTCGAGGTCAAGCTCCGAAAACGCCTTGACCACACTAAGCAAGCGATTGTTCTTGTCCATCTTGTCAATCTGCTTATCGAAGTCGAGGCTGCGGATAATGTCCTGAATATTGGCAGAGAAGCCTTGTATATAGGCTTTGAAGTTCGCGGCCAGATGCTCAGAATCGTTCACCAGCTCCGCAAGGTCAAAGCCGCTGGTGTTATAGAACTGGTACCCAGACACCCGGTACATGGCCTTTGCCGGATAATTCGGATTGGCGGCGAAGGTTTCCAGCACCTTTTTCTTGGTCGGGGCCAGCGCACACTCGAAGCGCCGGATGATGACCATCGGGATGATGACATCCTTGTATTTGTCGCTCTGATAGGTGCCGCGCAGCTTGTTCGCAATTGACCAGATGAAGTTTACCTCTGTGGAAACGTCAATGGGCGAATCATCCCACATGGCATCTATCGTCAGTTTCTCTGCCATATATGTTTTTCCTCCATTCAACGGGATGGTATCATCCCAGCATATCTTAAGGTCAATTTATCATATCATCTGGCCTGTCCCAAAATCAGGACACCAAGTATATTTCGGGACTGTTATACTGCACCTGTTCTGCTTCTCGGCGAATGCTCAGGTTTTCGCATTCCAGAAGCGCAGGCTTCAACCGGAGCTGGTCATTATCGTCAAAGGTAATGTACTGGCTCCGGTTTTCTGTAATATAGGCCGCTGCTTCGCGGGTGAAGCCATTTCGCTGCAGCCATACTGCCTCCGGATTCGTTGTGCCGTACTCAACGAGTTCGTACCAATCGGTAAAAGAAGCATCCGGGAAACATGCTCTATATTCCTGCGAAAACCGGAGGAAGTAGTTTGCAATCCGAAAAAGGATTACATCCTCGATGTCCTCAAGCATCCCGCTGATGAGTGCATTAACATAGGCAGGCTCATTCTTGAACGCGACATACTGACCTTTGAGCTTTACCTTTCCTTTGCCGGTCGAGAGATAGTAATCAATGGAATCTGTAACCACGTGGTTTAAGCTCATGCCAGAAACCCACTGATTCAGGACAAAGGCATAGTGCGACAGTTTCGTATGTGCTCCGGATGATTTGTTCTGAAAGCCAAGAGTATCATACTCGTAGGTTCCCCACTTGAAGATGTCGCATAGCCGCTCAAGAAAGCTCCTCAGCTCATTATAATCCGCCTTACCTCCAATGCGGATAGCCGGATAATGGAGTCTTCCACTGCGGATTTCCCTTGCGAGTCGTTCTGTCTGGTCGAGGGATAGGTTGATATCATCATCAAGGGAATGCTCCCGGCCAGCGAAGACTGCGGCAATGGCAGCTTCGTCTTCCGGACTCAGCACATCCGAGAACTCCTTTTTCACCCGGCTTGCACGTCCAGAAACAATATCTTTCAACAGGATGTTAGCCACCTTGCGAATCAAAGAATACTCCGCTGGTGGCAGGGAGCCATCCTTTGGTATTTCGGCCTGCCCGCTTTTCAAAACAGAAACAATGCTGGTTTTCTGTTCCGGGGTCAAAGCCGTGGCCAACGACAGCTGCTGAGGCACGATTTTTTCCTGCAGCAGATGGAGAAAGCGTTCTTTTTTCGTCTTCCGCTTTATACACACGAGGAACACGTTGCCATACAGGTTGAACTCTATGCGCCCGACCCTTCCCATCAGGTTTCTGAAATCGACCGGAGACATATCACCACCGTTCTTGTGGCTGGTGATGAAAAGGTTATCCGCAGGTAAATTGACGCCTTCCAGTAATGTACTGGTACAAAACAGGGTGTGAATTTTTCCGTCCTTATAGAGCGATTCGATGCGAGCCCGAATCGTCGAGGGCAAATATCCCATGTGATAGGCTACGCCTTTTTCTACAATATCGGCCAGGTAGTAATCACCGTGAACATCCTGCCGGATGTCTTGCGCCAGAACATCCAGGTCACTATCATGCAACGGCTGGAGCTGTGCGGCATACTGCAAAGCATACTCCACAACATTGTCCTTACTATTCGAGTACACGATACTCCTGGCACCTTCACCCAATTCATGGACAAAATCCAGTAGTTCCTTGTCCTCCGGGAAACTGCAGTATTTTGTGAGTTTCTGAGTCGCCTCATTATAATAATGCAGCTCGAAACGCTTGAAATCAATCAGGAATTTCTCCTGATTCACAGGCGAAAACTTCGTTGCTATTTTATAGTTCTCCCTATTTGCAACGTCTGGGATGAGCTGCAAATAGACTTCTGGATTCGGGATGTTCGGAGACGCAAAAATAATGTGTGGAGGTGTGCTTCTCTGAGAAAGCATATCAACCACCTTGTAGTAGAATGCGCTCCGGCCATCTTTCTTGGAGATCTTGTGAGCCTCATCGATGAAAAGGTATTCGATAGAGATATCCTTCATCAAAATCAGCAAGTAGAGCAGGCGTTCTGGGGTCATGGCAAAGATGAAGTTATGTTCTTCTTCCAAGGCCATTGCGCCCGCTGAGGTAACAATTCTATAATTTTTCTCCTTGAGCTCCGGCCCAAGAACCTCTGTCAGTTTTTCCGTCGTTTCATTTATGAGGGCTTTGGTCGGAACTATAATAGCGAAATTGCATTGTCTACCTTTTGCTATCTGCTCTCGGATAAATGTCCTCATGATATACGATTTTCCCAGCGATGTGGGGGCTGAATAACTGAAGTACGGTTCGTTAAACTTCTCGTATATTTCCTTTTGAGCGCGGAAGAAGTATTCATTCTCTGCTTCAGGGATACGCAGATATTCCTTGCTGACCTGGGTGAAAATTCGGTCAAGGAGGTCTGCGCTCACATAATCTGCAGCTTTGAGACTCACACCTCTAAAATTGCTTACGCTGGTGAGAACAGAGCCGAGATAATACTGTATCAATTCGTCATCCGGATGGAGAGCATTCAAAAGAGCGACGATTTCCTGCGCCCACAGCTTGTGGGTCTCCTCATTCTGCGTATGTACTGATTTTGAGAGGATATCTGCAAACCGCAAAGCTGCAGGTACACTTATCTCCTTTTCCGGAAGATTTGTCAGCCCAAAGAGCTGCCGACCATAGTTGTATAGAATGGCGTCATACAGTTCGTTGAGATACGGATTCTCCTCAATGCCATCAAAGAGGACAGCGCCGATGGTGGTTTCTTTCATCAGATGCCACCTCCTATCAGCATGTTGATAATGCTGGTTTTATCTTGGGGCGCATTGTTGAACGGCAGAACGTAGATATAAAACGAATGCATCCCAAGATGGAGGGCCGTAATCTTCTGCGAAATATATTCCGCATTCTCGGTGATTGCACTTTCCATTCTTGCAACAGCTTCTTCTATGAACTCTGTCGCGGAATAGTCCTCTGGATTTAATCCAAGAGAATAGCCAAGAAACAGGCCAAATGCAGTTCCGGGCGGTTCCTGCCCCTGCTTCGTTGGAATCAGTATATCCTTGACCGCAAGCGCTGTCTGAACATCCACGCTCCTCCCGAAGGCCGCGCTGTTGACCAGTTCCATACCTGTAATCCGCTTTGCTTTTATCTGAACCACCGCGTCAAAAGCCGCGTCAATGGCAGATTTCAGGTCTCCTTCTATTTGAGAAGACCCGTACACCATTTGGTATTCGGAGGTATCCTTCCCGATGGAATGCAGATGAATCCCGGCACAGTTTGTGCTGGCACCCAGTTCAATAGAGCTCAGCAACTTAGGTGCCTTTAGCACCTCTTCCAAAAACGCATACAGCAGCATATCCGCCAGTTCATTCCCAGTGCTGTGTTCGCGGATGTATTGCGCAGCGTCCATGCCGACGCTTTCCAGGTCGCCCTCCGCCTTATACCGCTCCATCTCAGCTCTGGAATATACATAGCGGCCTATGTTGGTATTCAAATACTTTTTCAGACCGGCATAGGTGAATTCGTTGTCTTCGATTTTGAGACGGAAGATTTGATAGTCTTCCGGATTTCTGAGCCCAAGAGGAATCTGACAGACGGGGACAAATGCATCCTCAAAGCCTTTACCTCGAACAGACATAGTAAGGCCGGTAGCAGCTCCACTTTCTAACAGAACCAAACGGTTGAGTTCGTCCTGGTTGAACGAACTTATATACTCACGTGAGACATCTAGAATGTATGTGCGCCCCGCCTTGTTATCGATTGTCCGGACGACAAAGAAGAAGAAATCTGTTAGCATCTCTGCCAGATTATATCGATACTCAAGCCGATAGTAGCCCTTGGTATTAGATGTAATGGTGCCAATTCGCACATCATCAGCAATATCATCGTCCTGAAAAAGCAAATCCAAGAGAGCGTGAACAATATGCTTCCGCTTCTCTGGATAGAGCTTCGGAATTATCTGTGTCTCGAAACAGGCCAGAACGGACGGCGCGTGCTCCGGAGAAATCTCATCTGTAATCGCCGGTGAAATATTATTTGAGCAGTTGACCAAGTGGCCTACGGTACCGTCATCTTCCCGGATGTCATACATGGAATTGACGGCTAAAAACATTGTTCCACAGAGGAATTTTTGCGTCGTGCTTCTGGGAGAGCACAAAGTGAGTATTTTAAGGAATGACCCAAAACAAAGGTGCCCTGCCATCTCAAACGCCTCCTTTCACAAATCGGAACAATTACTCTTTTACATAGTTGACTATGTCGCCGATATCGCAATCCAGCGCTTCACATATCCGCCCCAGTATTTCCATGTTCACAGGTAAGCCCTTTCCCATTTTGGCCATTGTAGAGGAGGTTATATTTGTCTCTGCCATAAGGTCTTTTTTCATCATGTTCCTGTCGATAAGCATTTTCCACAATTTATTATAGCTGAACATCCTTGCACCTCCTTGGGTACCGTAGTGCCGTACTGCTGATACTGAAGTATTATATCACAAAACTTTGCTTTTTGCAATATGAAGTTTGAGTTTGCGAAGATTTATCATTTCCGGTCTAATCCGTATTTTTGTTCCACCAAGGCGTCCTGACAAGAGACTTCAATCTTCCAAGTCCGTCCAAGTCTCAATCATGTAATCCAAGTTTGAAAAGCTGTACTCTGTAATTGCTCAAGCGCAGAGTACAGTTTTTCTTTTTGGAAAGGCAGGTGAAAAGCAATGCTTTCAAACCGTGATTGGGTCATCAACATCGAGAATGCCGCAGCAAAAGTGGCAGCCGAGTATGGCCAAAAAGTGGTGGATTCCGTGTTCTGCCGCTACGACGCTCATAGCTTGGAGGATTTATCTCCTTGCTACTACGGCGAGGTGTTCAGCGACTTAGAGCAAATCGCCAACGACTAAAGGCTACAAAGCCGCCCTAAGCAAGGCGTAAAACTACTTTCCCGAAAACCGACTCACCTTCTTCGTGGCCACGAGGTGTGTTCGCAGTCGGTGGACGGGAGAAAGTTTATATAGAGTGCCAGCTTGCGAACGGCTGGTCACCGAAACGAAGCGGAGGAATCCGCATGAGGTGACCATCTATGTACAGAAGAACTGGCAGCCATACAGGTTATCTCCGCTTCGGCTTCACCGCCGAAAGGAGAAAATCTTATGGCAAAGTACGACAATCAGGATCAACCCTTTATCTATGACCGCGCCACCGGTGAGAAGATTCCGGTCAGCAAGGAAGTCCGCGACGCCTACTACGGCGAGGCAGCCCGTATCCGGATGAAGGAGCAGGCTCATGGACGCTGCGTCTGCCCGCAGAGCAAGGTCTGGGCCTGTGACGGCGACTGCCTCATTTGTGAGTACCATCGTTCCGGCGACCTGGCTTCTCTGGACGTTCCCATCGGTGAGGATGGCGAGGATACCCTGATGGACATGGTTCCGTCTGAGGCTCCGGCCATTGAGAGCATCATTGCAGACCGCGACCTGCTTGACCGCCTCTTCGCCCGTCTCCGGGAGCTTGACCCCGATGCGGACACCATCATCGCCATGTGGATGGACGACGACAACGTCTCCGACCGCGCCATTGCCAAGGCCCTCGGTCGCCCCCAGCGCACCTTCGCCGACCAGATGAAGAAGTATCGGACGGAGCTCCGGCGCATCCGTGGATGCTAATCCCCAGCACTCCCGGCCCTCTGACCATCGGTTCTCCCGGTGGCCGGAGGGCCTTTTTTGCGTTTTTGAAAAATTCTCCGCTCAAAACGGCTCCTCACCTTCAGTGGGAGCTGGAAGGCGACAAACGACACCAGCCTTCAGGGAGGTGAAAACTGTGTACGACAACAACTACAGGAACAGCAGCCTCGCAGCCGAGGAGATTCAGGTGCTCAAGGCTATCTCCCGCGTCTCCGCACGTCTGGCGCAAAAGCTCGCTGCCCTCGACAACCAGAGGCAAACCAAGGAAGGAGGAAATCACAATGTCAAAACTGGCGGATATGGCTATGGCCATCCAAGAACTGCACGATGCGGCTGCCGCTATTGATGATGTAGCCAACTGGCTGACTCGTCAGTTCAGCAGCCCCGCGCCCAGGGAGCCGGAGCCCAAGCCCGCGCCCACGCTGGAGCAGGTACGGGCGGTGTTGGCGGAGAAATCCCGCGCCGGTCACACGGCGGCAATCCGGGAGCTCCTCCGGAAGTACGGTGCCGAAAAGCTCTCGCTGGTCGACCCGCAGCACTATGAGGCCCTGCTCAAGGATGTGGAGGGACTTGCCGATGCCACCTAATGGACACGCGCTTCTCTCTGCGTCCGCGTCAGACCGCTGGCTCCACTGCCCACCATCCGCGAGGCTGTGTGAGCTCTACGAGGACAAGGGCTCCGATTATGCCGCCGAGGGCACCGATGCCCACACGCTCTGTGAGTATAAGCTCCGGAAGGCGCTGGGCATGGAGGCCGTCGACCCCACAGAGAACCTGACCTGGTTCAATCAGGAAATGGACGAGTGTGCCAGCGGCTATGCCGCCTACATCCTTGAACTGGTGGAGGCAGCCAAAGAGACCTGTTCAGACCCGGTCGTGCTCATCGAGCAGCGGGTGGATTTCTCTCGCTGGGTGGAACAGGGCTTCGGCACTTCCGACGCCATCCTTATCGCGGACGGCACTATGCACGTGATTGATTACAAACACGGGCTTGGGATACTTGTCTCCGCAGTGGAAAATTCTCAAATGAAATGTTACGGGCTCGGTGCTTTGGAGCTGTTCGACGGCATCTACGACATCGACACCGTCAGCATGACCATCTATCAGCCCAGACGCCAGAACATCAGCACGTTTGAGATTTCCAAGGATGACCTGTACCGCTGGGCGGACGAGGTTTTGAAACCTACGGCAGAGCTGGCCTTCGCCGGTGACGGCAAATTCCTCTGCGGTGAGTGGTGCGGATTCTGCACGGCCAAGAATGAGTGCCGCGCCCGCGCCAAGGCCAATCTGGAGCTGGCCCGCTACGATTTCAAGTTGCCACCACTCCTCACGGACGAGGACATTCTGTCCCGCGTGGATGCGCTGGTATCGTGGGCCTCCGATATCAAGGAGTACGCACTCCAGCAAGCGGTCAGTGGAAAGGAATGGCAAGGCTGGAAACTGGTCGAAGGTCGCTCCAATCGCAGATATACCAACGAGGCTGCCGTTATTCAGACGGTCAGCGGTGCGGGCTTTGACCCGTATGAGCGGAAGCTGCTGGGCATCACCGCGATGCAAAAGTTGCTTGGCAAGGCTCGCTTTGACGAACTCCTGACGGGCTACATTGAAAAGCCACAGGGAAAACCCACGCTCGTACCGGAAAGCGATAAGCGTCCGGCTATGAACACAGCAAAAAATGATTTTATGGAGGAAAACATCGATGAATAAGAACACCAAATTTACCAATCCCATGAAGGTCATCACCGGCCCCAACACCCGCTGGTCTTACGCCAACGTCTGGGAGCCCAAGAGCATCAACGGAGGCGCTCCGAAATACTCGGTCAGCTTCATCATCCCGAAGTCCGACACCAAGACCGTCTCCAAGATTCAGGCGGCCATCGAAGTGGCCTACCGTGAGGGCGAGGCCAAGCTCAAGGGCAACGGCAAGTCTGTCCCGGCCCTCAGCGTCATCAAGACCCCGCTGCGCGACGGCGACACCGAGCGTCCGGATGACCCCGCCTATGCCGGTGCCTACTTCGTCAACGCCAACGCCACCAGTGCTCCCGGTATCGTGGATGCCGACCGCAATCCCATCCTGACCCGCTCTGAGGTCTACTCCGGTGTGTACGGTCGCGCCAGCATCACGTTTTACGCGTTCAACAGCTCCGGCAATCGCGGCATCGCCTGCGGCCTGAACAATCTGCAGAAAATTCGTGACGGTGAGCCTCTGGGCGGCAAGGCCAGCGCCGAGTCTGACTTCGCCACCGACGAAGATGACGATTTCCTTGACTGATGGAGGTGACCACGATGAACGCTACGACCATTCTCTGCATTCTTCTGCTCTCCCTCTATCTGCTCTTGGCAGTGTTCTGGATTGTCCGGTCTATCATCGACACTATCGATGACCGCAAGCGTGAAAAGCGCAACGCAGCTTGGGAGGCCGAACGCCAGCAGCTTGAGAAGGAGCGTGCCCTGCGCGAGGTGGAATATCACGAGGCTCGTATGAGGGAGCTCGACAAATCGTAATCCTCATCCAGCGGGTGGTGGGAGCAATCCCACCACCCATATTCCACTGCTCCGAAAGGATGTGCCTATGAAAACACTCAGTATCGATATTGAGACCTACAGTGACATCCCGCTCCAGAAGACCGGAGTTTATCGTTACTGTGAGTCTCCCAATTTTGAAATCTTACTCTTTGCCTATAGCACAGACAACCAGCCCGTTCAGGTGATTGACCTTACTTGCGGAGAACAGATTCCCAAAGAAGTCCTTCTTGCCCTGGAAGATGAATCTGTCATCAAGTGGGCATTCAGCAGAGCCTCGGTGGGAACCTTCTCCAAGCCCGTCGTATGGATGCGCACCCGAAGCAGGCTGACCAATGCGTCAATGTACACCTGCGTGACCCTGCGGTAAAACGGGCTGTCGTGCTCCTGAGGCTTGTCCATGTCCACGAAGGCGCAGACCAGACACAGAAAACCAAAGGCTGCCAGCGTCAGAACCAGAAACGCCCCCACAAACAGCGTCGGAAGCCACCAGAATGCCACCCCGCCGCAAATACAGATCAAAACCGCCGCAACCGCGGACACGGCGGCAATTCCCTTCAACAACATGGTTTTCCTCCCCACCTGAATCTTAATCCCATTATACTCCGATTTTCCGTGTGAAACAAGAAGAAATTCTACACAAAGAGTTTTTTTACAAAGGGCTGGAAATTAGGGGAATAGACTGGTATAATAATGAAAAAAAGTGCCGGGGCAGCCTGCTGCCCCCATTTACCGGATATTTGTGTCCATGGAGGATTCCGCTATGAAACAAACATGCAAACAAAACCGTCTGCCCATAGTCACCGTCGTGCTGGGCTGCTGCGCACTGGTTCTGCGGCGCGTGCTCTACGCCGTGGCCGTGGACGTGAAAAATCTGCTGCCGGTGAATCACCCACTGGAAATCGTCCTGTGGGTTCTCACCGCGATTGCCGCCGCGTAGATCATCGCTTCCGTGTGGAAGCTGGACGGCTCGGCGAAATATGAGGATAATTTCCAGCCCTCCCTGATGGCCGCCGTTGGGCATTACATCGCCGCGGCGGGAATCCTGCTGACGGTGCTGCTGCCATGGTGGATGGAGGGTCGGCTGCTGCTTCTGCGCCGGATGC
>OGZL01003497.1_pt1 | contig 10960 bp, 3 predicted proteins | sample 1576761 | NCBI WGS metagenome assembly OGZL01 (sample SAMEA3541595, study PRJEB24748) | human gut metagenome | biome: human gut; feature: human-associated habitat; material: faeces | place: China | collected 2012
TGGCCGACTTGATGACCCACGGCGTCGCTGTTTTGAGGTTATCCAGGAAAATATCGGAGACAACGTCACGGTCGTACAAAAGTTCCTGTTCTCTCGCCGTGTCCTCTCCGAGGTTATTTAACACGCGGTATTTGAGAAAGGTCATCGTGATATTGTCCTCAACCTGCGCCGCCTTCACGCACATGCCGATCTCGGCACAGCACGGATGATCCGGCTGGTACGCCGTCAGAAGCTTGAACGCGCGCCACGATGCGATCCGCACATCCGGTTCCCCGCTCTGCGACTCAATCAGGGCAAATTTTGCGATTTTCCCCAGTTCCTCTTCGCTCAGTTTATCAAACGGCATGAAATGCACCGTATCCAGCAGGGAAAATGCCTCGCCCGGATCCAGCTCCTCCGCCCGGTCATACCAAACCAGAAATGCCTCCAGAAATTCCCGCAGATCACCCGGCGTCGCATGATCAACCACCGATGCCAGCACATTTTTCAGGTGATAACGGATGCGCCTTTTCTGCTGCAGCATCAGCTTATGATCCGGTCGGATGATCATTTCCAGATATTGCTTCCAGATCTCCATCACCCGCTCCTCGGCAATATCCGGCATGCCCGCCGGGCGCTCCTTGCGGTAACCGGCGTTGAACTGCGCGATCACGTGTCCGATCAGCCTCGCCGCCTGCGCGCGGATGTCGCCCTCACGGTGCATCAGAAGCTCATATAAAAAGCCCAGCGTCTGCTCTTTCTGTTTGTCGTTTGTGTATGTAAAATATTCACGGAAAATGTTTAAGTACGCGCGGACACTCTTCCAATCCTTCTCGCTGCGCGCCGCCTCGAGGAGATTGCCAAACTGGCGTTCCGCCCCCATCTGATGCATAACGCGGATATTATGCTCGATACCCATGAAAACGAGGGACTGCACCGTCTGCTCTGCATTCCGAAGGGAAATATCCGGCAGCACCTCCGGCTTTTTCGGGTGTCCATTCAAATCCACATCCACACCGAGAGACCGCATATAATCCTCAAAATCATGCAGTTTGGAATAAACAAAGCGGTAACGGTTTAATTTGACCTCGTCCACGTTGTCGAGTTTCGAGAGGATGACGTTGAACGCCTCATCCAGATTGGAAATGTAGGTAATCTCACGCCCGTCGTCGCCGCGGCTCTGTTTTACACGGAAATCGGCATAGATCAGCACCAGGGATTCAACCGACAGGTTTTCCGGTTCCAGATCCCAGGTCGAATGGTTCGCCGCGATATGGCCGATGTATTCCATCGAATGGTTGTTGAACCACTGGTTTGTATAATAGTAATGAAGATACGGAACCCGCTCATTCGGCTTGCAGCCGAATTTGCCGAGATCATGTCCCGCAGCCGCGCCCGAGGTCAGCGTCAGATCGATCGGAACTCCCGCCGCATAAAGCCCGCGTGCCACCGTCATCGCGACATAATGCACACCCGCGATGTGTTCCAGCGTCCGAAACGGCGTCACCTCCGCATTGAGGCGCATCATCTCATAGATGTATTCCTGTGCGAAAAACTTCTTGAAACGGCTGTATTCTGCCGCGCACTCAAAGCTTGAAGCTTCCTCATCACCCAAAAATGCAAAGTCCTCCATCGGTTTGTACGGAAGCACCGCCCGCTCGCGGTCAAACACGAACTGAAGCACTGCCAGATAGAACTCCGCACCGGCGGAAAAAGCAGCATTTTTCTTCTTAAACTCCGCATCCAGGTAGAGAATATGGCACACATACTGGTAGGTAAACTTCATCCAGCCCTCTTCCGGCTCATGCCCTAAAAGGCTTAACGGTTCCTCACAGATCTCGTAGACCGCCCGGCAGGAAATCCGCTTTTTGATCGGGAAAATATGGGCAAACTGTTCCTCCCAGTGATCCTTGTTCATGAGCATCATGACATTTTTCCGGCTCAGCCCCGACCGGTCTAAAAAGTCTTTTTCACAAAGGCGCTCGGTCAGTTCCGCAGCCGCCTGACGTACCTCTTTTTTACTCATCCACATCCCTCACATTCTCTGGATCTCTCAGATGGTTCTTTGCTATGCAAAAACCATCTGAGTCATTGCAAATATTCTTTTCATATCAAATTTTATAATACTTGAATTATACCACCAGGTGGGGAAGTGCGCTATACAAAATAACGGATAATTCATCGCCATACGGCACAGTAAAACCACAAAAGACGCCTGCAAAAATGCAGATAGCTCATCTACCTTCCATTTCTGCAAACGTCTTTGTTTTTACAAGTCAATCGTTTTATGGCTGCTCTTTCCGAATCTCCGGAATCTCAACTCCCAGCTGTTTCGCCATCGCATCCGCGATCACCTGATGGTCGTCCCAGTGTTCCATGCCGGATACCATCACATAGGCAAAAGGACGGCTTCCATCTCTCATGAAAACCGGAATGCAGCCGCCGCACACGAAGAAGTTCTCCTCGCGCACTTTCCAGGATGCTTCCAGTTCTCCGGCTCTCGATGCCGTCAGTGCCCGCAGCGAGCTCATCCCCGTGAGCCGCGATGCTGCCAGCTTATTGGTCATCCACCAGTCTGCTTCCAGCGTCGCGCCCTCCATCTTGTAGGCAAAGACGGTCGTCTCGTCCTCCACGATGCGGACAGCGACCGAACCGTGATATTTTTTCTCCGTGACCTCTGCAATCAAAAGCCCCAGCTCAAGCGCCTGTTTCCGGGTAAATGTATCGTAGCAAAGTACGGATTCCTGCTGTTTCAGAATCTCATTCCATTGTTCTTCGGTGTAGAAATTCTTCATGTGCTCCCCCTCCTGTGTCGGTTTGTTTTCCCCTTGTGAATCAGGTTATGATCCCCCGGGGTTCATTATATCATACGTATTCTCACCCGTCCACTCACGAACCCGCGCTATCGCGCTCTACCGCCCTGCTTCGCATGGCTGTTCGTTCGTTAATGACGCAAGAAAAGAATATGTCTGCTTCGCAGCCGCATTCTTTTCTCCTGCGCTCATTATATTTTTTCATGAATACAGCTGTAAACACATTGGAATTTCATTTTGACTCGGCTTCATAAGGTATTTAGATAGAAGCCGCAATCAATCAAACTTCGACCTAAATGTTCTTTTTACTGTCTGTCTTTCCCATCCCACACACCATTTTCATCTACATAGTAGCCGTCCGGTGTCAGACGTCCGACATACAGGATGCCTTTTCTTCCGTCTGAGGTCGGGTGGAAATAGTGCCATTTGCCGTCAATCAGGACCCAGCCGGTCTGCATGCCGTGTTCCGGATCGAGGTAGAACCAGCCGCCATAGTCTTCGTCGCGCATCCAGCCGGTCTTGATATAGCCGCTTTCATCGAACGCCCACCAGTTGCCGTTTACCTGCTCCCATGCATATGCAATGCCATTTGTACCGCGTTTTTCTGCCTTCGGGTAGCTGCTGTCTGCGAAGCGGAGCCACCAGCCGTGTTCATCCTGCATCCAGTGACTCTTTCCGTCATTGGCAGTGCTGTTGGCAGTTCCTGTGAGAATACCTGTGATGCTGTTGGTTCTTCCCCTCACCGGATCCCGCCTGGTCGCTCCGCTGCCGGAAGACTTGTCACGTCCGGAGGAAGAGCTCTGGCTGCCTGATTGGTCTGGCTTGTCGGAGTTATCTGGCTTGTCGGAGTCTTCTGGCTTATCCTCTGCCGGTGGAGCTGCCTTACTGATTTCAAATGTAAGGGATGCCGGAGCTGGTGTGTTGTATCTGGATTCCCACGTATTAAATTCGCCACAATCAAACTCGGCTTTGATTGTGTGGGTGCCTACAAATGATTCTCCCGGCTTCGTCCACTTAAGTACAGCGGTTCCATCTTCCCCTACCGAAACTATATCTGCATCCGGGTTTTCATTATCATAGAAATGAACATAACCCTGCAGCTTGTCCTGGTAAACTCCCTGTACTCTGGCAATGATATCAAAATCCTCTTCCTCTGTTCCCAGAATTCCTTTCGAAAGCTGGACTCCGGTCGTCCGGTTCACAGCCGTTAAAGTTAGGGCGAGTGTTCCTTTTTTTATGGTTATCGTTCCATCTGCCGGTGTGTTTGTGCCAATATAATTCTTTCCATCTTCCATGGTGATGCTTACCTTTGCAGAACCGGTACCTTTAATGGTCACCTGTCCCTGTGCGTCCACGGTGAGAACCTTTTCATCCGAGCTTGTATAGTTCAGAGCTCCATCTCCCTCTACATTCACACCTGTCAAGGAAAAGCTGTCGTCTCCATAGGTTTTTTCTCCGGTCCATGCTTGCGAATCGATTGAAACCGAACCCTGTATCTGATGGATGGTTCCGGTCTGGGCTGGATATATGATACGGTAATTCTGCAGATTCACTGCACTCTCGCCTGTCTCAACCTTTGCCTCTGAGGAATCAATGGTTACCGTCTTATCGATTCCGGCATTGGCATCTTCAAAGCGTCCTTTGAGACCGCTTATGGTATAGTTCTGACCCGGAGTTCCTATCGCTACCGTCGCCGCTAATGCGATGTCGGTATTTTCGTCATAAGGCTTTTCAATAGGTGTCGTAACAACTGCGGTTAACTCTTTCGGAGATATCTCCGGAATCACACTTCTTTTCAAACTATTTCCATACTGCCCTTCCGATGCTCCCTCCGGGCTAAATTCTACCTGATATGCAGTGGTTCCCTTTACCTCCGGATAAATGGAGGAAGCTTGCGTTCCTTTCTGCTCCTTACTGAAGCTCCATTCTCCAGAAACCTCCGTTCCTCTAGAATTAACAACCCGAAATCCCTCTGCCAGCTGTACCGGAATCTCTGAAAGTGTCTGTCCATAGGTTCCATTCGCTTCAAAGGATACGTCGCCAGCGGGACCTTGGAACCGTAAGATATCCGGCGTTGTCACAGATAAGCGATCAGCCGACTTCGATGCAAAACTGTTGTCTGTTGCTTTCACACGAAGGGTTATATAATAGGTGTTAGCCGGCTTCCGATTCTTAAACCAAGTCCCTGACTGCCACTGAAGCTCGCCATCCACGGATTCTGAAATTCCGTACTCACAACCGGAAACGGCCGTCCCAGCCTTAATAAGGTAGCTGTCTTTCGTTACATTTGTTATCTGTATCGGATCCGGTTTTGCCGGTCTTACCGGAATCGTTATTGCGGCTGCTTCGCCTGCTGTGGAACCTGCGGCTGCCTTTCGCACATACAGGGTAATCTCTCTCGCATTCTCCGGCTGATTGTCCAGAATTTTCGTCAGAGAAGCTTCGCCTCCTGCCCGGATCTTTGTCCAAGATTCAGAATTCTCGGATTCCGCATATTCCAGATCATACAGAGCCGTATTTTTCAGGACTTCCCTTTGATAATCAATAGAGGTCTGTTTACGCTCCAATACATTTTCATCCGTGTCTGCCTTTACTGTTCCGGTAAATTCCACACCGCCAAAGGAGGCTTTCACTGCCTCCGATTCTGGAAGATACATATAGATCTTTCCGTTGGAATCTGTCCGGACATCCTTAAAGCCGTAGGAAATATCTTCCAGCTTTGCAGTTTCAACCGGAGCATCTTTCTCATGGATACCGGTCAGATCCGCAGTGGTGTAATAAACCGGATTACCGTTCCCATCTTTGGGCTTATTCTGTTGCCACTTTCCATCTGCAGTCTTTTCCCAGCCATAAATGATCGGTCGCGATATATATCCATTCGCCCCTATCAAACAGATCGTTCCACCCTTAATCTTCACATCAGTTGGTGCCTGTGTATTATCATTTTTTCCCATCCCAATATGGGCGATTAATCTCTCCCATGACTCCTTAATATCCAAGCAGATTGTGCCGCCGTCAATCAGCACCTTCGATGAACTGTCATTACCACTTCCGATGCAGGCTCCCTGTTCAGAATAGGCTGTAATCATTCCACCATGAATCTCAATATCGGCAGTTATCGCCATCGCCGGTTTACTACGGGCATATCCAATACCGCTTCCAATTCCGGCACCGTTCGACGAGCTTGCATTCACCGTTCCGCCTTCTATCACGATTTTACCGGTTCTTTCCTTGCCATTAGCACCTCCTGTTCCGATTCCGGCACCCCAACTACCTTTTGCAGTTACAACTCCTCCGCTAATCCGTATTTCTATTACACTTTTTCCTTCCGAAGCACCGATGGCAGCTCCCCTAGAATTGTAATTCATCATTTTTGCAATTACATTTCCCCCCTTGATGTGAATGATTCCTGCATCCTGTTCTACATTTCCTCCAATTGCTGCACCCGTCCTGCTTGCATTTGTATTATTGAGCACCTCTATGGAGCCCTGCTGTTCCGGCTTACTATCAATCGTAAGCTTTGCATCCTTCGCCACACTGATGCCGGCAGGTGAAACAGTTAACTTTGATGAAGATGTCGCTGATTTATTAATCGAAATCTTGTTTTCCCCTTCCAGATAGGCAGTCACCTGGGATTCTCCGTTTATCTGAATCGGTGCGATAGCCTTTGCCGGTGTAATCGTAAGGTTATTGAATACGAGTTTTAATTCCTTGGAGGCTGGTGTATCCACGGAGAGATGATAATTCTCCACATTATTCCCAGATGAAGTGATCCGATAGCATTTAGCATAGGACTGGTCTATTAACTTCTCACTAACCACCTGATCAGAATCGGCTGCTTTTTTAGAATAAGAAATCGCCAACTGACCATTATCCGCGTAAAAAGATATATCTCCAAGGGAAAGATCCAGCTCTCCCTCCAGTGCCTCTGCCGCATTTAATACGGTGATATCCGTTCCGGCAGCCTCTGCCTTTACCGTTTCACTGTCCAGAGTAAAGCTTCCTCTGGAGCTGCCTAATTCTGTGATGCCTGTCTCTATCACAAACCGGTAATTTCCGGCCGGAAGATATGCCAGAGCATATGCATGATTGCCTGCTTCTGCATCGATTGTCAGCTTCCCGTCAAAGGCAAACTGGCCTTCTTCCTGCTTCAATTCAACCGGAGTTTCTGAAGCAGCTCCAGCCAGTCGTCTGGCTGTTAGGGATACATTCTCTGCCGCCTGCACATTGGATGAATAGAAGTGGAACCGGACAGGATACAGGTGTTCTCCGATGGTAAGGGAAAGGTTCTTTTCCTCCTTTGACTCCATCGAGAGGGATCCTGTTACTCTAAAGCTATTCGTATTTTCTCCTTCCCCTCCTTCTTCCTGTACCTGAACCGATACCGGAACCTCTCCGGACAGGGGCGTATACCAGCTGACTTTATCAGTCTTTAGCTGATAACCGGAAGCTTTTTGAGATAAATAGGTTACTACATCCGGTGCAGTGCCGCCTTCGCTTGCTTCTTCCCCGATTTGAACTGTCAGGGTATATTTCTTACCATCCCTCAAACGGCCATCATGGATGGTCAGATCCATTGTCTTCTGGTAGGCAGTTTTTCCCAGCGCGACGGAGATGGTTTCATCTATTCCTTTTTTCAGAACAACCGTTCCCGCCATCGTCTTACCTGTCCCGCCATCGGAAGGCTTCAGCGCTACAACCATCTGCATATTTCCAAAATAGCCCATCCACTGGGTTATATCCGGTATCGCTCCCCTGAATCCGGAGACGGTCATCTGAGTCCTTGTTTCATAAACCGGAGTTGCTTTTTCTGTATCACTTTCCTGATACAGGGATATGTCAGCCTGATAGGTTCCCTTTGGAAGCTGGTTATCATAAGCGGTGATCTGGAATGTTTTTTTCCCGTAGGTACATTCTTCTCCTCGGGGCGCAATCTTGCTTTCAAGCGGCAGCTCCAGCTGCACCTCCTCGGAAATAGTGACACTGCCGCCTTCCATGCTATTTCCAGGAAGATGCATTAACACTCCATAACCAATATTTCCGCCCTCTACCTTAACAGATCCACTTAATATCTGGATATCGCCACAGGATAATTTTAAATCAGTCACTCCATTCCATCCGCTGCCGATGGCAGCTCCCAGATATTCTGATTTTTCATTCTTATAAAAAGATACGGCTATATTGGGAGCTTCGTCTTTCCTCCCGCCGATCACGATCGTGTCTACACTTCCACCCATTCCGCCTCCGATTCCAGCTCCTGTCTGCCTTCCTCCTTTTGCGGTTATCTTTCCACCCAGTATTTTAATGGTTCCGCCGATTCCATAGCAACCGGTTCCGATTCCGGCTCCTCCATGATAATCCCTCGAATAGGAAACCCAATAAGCTCCACCTTCAGCTTCGATAGTTCCGCCCTTGATTATAATCGTTCCTGTCCTACAGTTATTATCTGCACCTTCGTCACTTGCTGTTCCTTTTCCTCCGATTCCTGCCGCACCATATCCGCCTCCGGTCGCGGTCAGACTTCCAGTGCTCTCTTTTGTAATGATCAGGGTCGCTTTTTCCTCAACCCCAATTCCAGCGCCGCCATATGTACCCTTTAATGTATTTTCCCCTTTTACTGTTAGATTTAATTTTGCCTTTCCTTTCAGAAGGATTCCGGCTGCATCATCTATGATATCAGTGCCATAGCCAACATTTACATTTTCAATTGTTAAATTTACTGTAACATTATCAATTACAATACCACCTTCGATTTTTCGACCTTCCGATAATCTCTCCGTCGGATGATAGGTGCCAGTGATCGTCTTTCCATTAAACTTAGACACATTGGTTTTATCAATTACCAGATAATTTCCATCCAGATCATACTCCTCGCCTGCCAGAGTCATCAGCTGCATCTCTCCTACGAGAACGCAGATTTCCGGAAGCTCTGCCTCCTCTCCCAGTGAATATTCCTCCGGCAGAACCGGTGTATAGACATAGGCACAGCCGTTGTAGTTCTGGTTTGCCTCCTCATAGCCTGCCCAGGTCTTCGTCGAGGTCTCGACCGGCTCGCCGTCCTCGTCAAATTCCTCGAAATAGTCTTTTTCGGAAATGCCGCCGTGAAACTCCGAAAGGTCACTCTGCTCTTCGTCCAGTTTCCAGGTTATGCCGGAAATCTGCCAGACTGCCGTTTCCGCATCTGTATCTTTCTCTGTGCCCTTATCCACTGCTTCCACCAGATGCACGTTCTGGCTGTCTTGCGCCAGCGTTTCATCCGCCTCTTCCACCTTAACCTCCAGTGTATCCGGAAGGATGATATCGCTTTCTTTGGCACCCAGAGGGAGCTTCTGCACCGCAACTGCCTCATCTAACTCCGAAAATCCGAGGATTGCCGGGCCTTTTTCTTCCGGAAGCACCGTCACCTCGATGCTTGGCAAAAAGCCGGTATCCAGTTCATAGCGGCTGCTTTTCAATTCCGCATCAAACACATAGGTACCCGGTGTTTCTCCGTCGTATGTATCTTTCTCACTGAAGGTCTCATCCAGAACCCAGCGGACCTTTACTTCCTTCCAGTTTTTATCGGTTTTCGTCCCGTCCGCATCGGATGGGGATGCTTTCTGCTCAGTGTCATCCACCCCCCCTATTTCCGATTTTTCTGTAGCATCTGCCTCAGATGGGGATGCTTTCCGAACTGTACCATCTGTTTCAGATGAAGAAAGCGTCTGAGACTTTTTTTCTGTTTCCACTTTACCGTCTCCGCTTTGAAGCTCCGACGGCGTAGCAATCTTTTCTGCACCGTCTTCTTCATCCGATGCTTCTTCTGCCAAAACCCGCACCTTCAGCTTGTCCGGCAGCTCCAGATCCTTATATTTCGTTCCATACGGAACCTCCTGATGCAGGATTTCATCCGAAAGCTCCTTCACTTCCTCGATATACTGCACCGAACTGCCTGCCAGCACCTGCGGGTGCCAGTCACAGGTATTCCATATCATCACCGCCGCCAGCACCGCTGCCAGGGCACGCTTATATTTCTTTTTCATGCTGTTTTCCTCCATTTATTCTGAGCGAATTTTTCTATTTCAGTCTGTTTCCCACTTGAACAAAATACTTTTTCTTCCGAACCAGCAGGCCTTCGCTGCACGCCGCCAGAAGTTCTTCTAATTCTTCTTTTTTCGTCGGAAATACCCCGAATGCAGTCACATGGATCCGCCAGGATTCAAGGGCATTATCCCGGTCGGAAAGCCAGATCAAGGACGCCGCCGGGTTGTTTTCCCGGATTTTTTCTACGATTTCCGCTCCCTGTCTGCCCTGGACGGATGCCAGCATAATGAGGTAGGGATTCCCCTTTACAAAGTGCAGATATGCGTCCAGATCGCTGATATACGTGTGAATCATCGGCCATCTGCGGTTTTCAGTCAATATTTCACGCAGCATCATTTCCAGACCTTCAATGTCGGTCGGCTTTTCTCCATATATCACTACCCGTACCATATCCCACCTGCCTTTTTTGATTTATCTGTAACAACATTTCATTTACATTTCGGGTCATAACTTTTATACTATAAGCATACCAAATGAGCGATTTAATGAAAACCACATCGACGCAAACGGTCAAACCTCGACCTAAATGGTCACAGTTTTGAATAAAGGAGAATATATTAAGTAATCGAATTTATTGACCAATGTGATTAAATGTGTTTAAATATACTCAAAGGAGTAAATTATTATGAACACATCAAATATCACAAATTACAAGCCAAAAGATTTCGCTGAACTGTTAGGGGTATCCGTAAAAACATTACAGCGTTGGGATAGAGAAGGAACTCTAAAGGCAAACCGAACTCCAACTGATAGACGTTATTACACTTATGACCAATATCTGCAATTCAAAGGAATAAATACTGAAGATGACCAACGTCAGGTAGTTATTTATGCCAGGGTATCTACAAAAAATCAAAAAGATGATTTACAAAACCAAGTTGCATTTTTACGACAGTTTTGTAATGCTAAAGGTATTATTGTAGACCAGTGCATTGAAGATTATGGAAGTGGTCTTAATTACAATCGTAAAAAGTGGAACGAATTATTAGATGAAGTGATGGAACAAAAAATCAAAACCATAATCGTAACTCACAAAGATAGATTTATCAGATTTGGTTACGACTGGTTTGAAAAATTCTGTACGA
>OGZL01003500.1_pt1 | contig 10953 bp, 6 predicted proteins | sample 1576761 | NCBI WGS metagenome assembly OGZL01 (sample SAMEA3541595, study PRJEB24748) | human gut metagenome | biome: human gut; feature: human-associated habitat; material: faeces | place: China | collected 2012
GCTTGACAGTCACAGCTTTGATAAAAATATCCTGCGGAAATGCAGGCAGCGCGCTGCTTTCTCTTGGGATTGTTCCCGGATCTGAAGCTGCGTTGAATTATATACCGATTTTGGCACTTTTTACTGGTCTGTGGCTTCTTTTCTTTTACATTATAAAAGCCGATCGGATTGTAAACTTTATATCAACCCCTGTTATGGGCGGATTCATCAGTGGAATCTCTTTAACTATTATCTTCATGCAGATTCCGAAACTTATGGGAAGCTCTGCAGGATCTGGTGAAATCATCGAACTTGCAGAACACATTTATGCCGCCGGTCAGGATTTCCACGGGCTTTCTCTCGGATTAGGACTTGGTACATTACTTATTATAAGAATATGCAAAAAATGGATTCCAAAATTTCCAATTGCAATTCTTATCATGGCTGCAGGCGTAGTATCTACTGTGTATTTCCATGTTGACGCAAAGGGTGTGGCACTGCTTGATTCTGTTGGAACCGGACTTCCGCCATTTTTCATTCCTGACTTTAGTCAGGTAAATCTGACTCAGGCTGTTGGGCGTGGACTGATGATTTCACTGGTCGTAATGGCTGAAACTTTGCTTGCAGAAAACAATTTTGCTTTCCGCAATGGTTACAATCTGAATGACCGCCAGGAAATCTTAGCCTGTGCTGCCGGTAATGTTGCCTCTGCATTTGTAGGTTCCTGCCCGGTGAATGGAAGCATTTCCCGGACATCTATGAACGAACAATATGGCGGGCACTCTCAAGTTGTTTCCATTACTGCAGGCATTACTATGGCAATTCTACTGTTATTTTTCACAGGCTTCATTGGATACCTGCCGATTCCGGTTCTGACCGCAATTGTGATATCCGCACTTATGGACGTTGTAGAGGTTCATTTATGTATCCGCCTCTTCCGACTAAGCAAACAGGATTTTTCCATTTTCATGGCAGCCTGTATCAGTGTATTATTTTTAGGAACAATTTACGGTGTGCTCATCGGTGTATTGCTTTCATTCTTTGCTGTTATCACAAAATCCGCGAATCCAACTCGTTCTTTTCTTGGTGTGATTCCCGGAAAAGATGGATATTATGACCTTATAAGAAATGTACATGCATATCCTATCAAAGGTGTTGTCATGTACCAGTTTAATGAAAACCTGTTTTTCGCAAATGTAAAGATTCTTCAGGAAGATCTTGAAGATGCAGTCAGTCCAGATACGCAAGTCGTAATCATTGACGCAAGAGCAATCAACAACATCGACATTACTGCTGCAGACCGCCTTGCGGAATTATCTTCGCGTCTGACAGACCTTGGAATACATTTTTATATCACTGAACATACTGAAAAATTGAACCAGCAAATGCGTCAGTTAGGTGTTGAACATCTGATCCGCGAGGGACATGTCCGCCGGACAATACTGGCTGCTCTTCACGACGCAGATATTTGCGCTCCATATGAACTGGATATCCCGGATTCTGAAAAAGAAAGCGTAAAACTAAACCTGACATTTCTTCCTGCAGAAGATGAAGATACACTGGAGGAATTTGCATGGGCTTATGGTGATCAGGTAGTCGAGGAAATGGAACATGAAGTTCACCACATCTTAAATCATATTCACGGATTAAAGGATATTGAAGAGATTCTTGAAAACGGTCTTGTAGACCACCTTGAAAATTGGCATTCTCTTGGTGCCTTTGATGAGGACGAATTACTTCGCCGTATCGAGCTTCATCTCGATGAGTTGTCACAGGCACTGGCAGAAAACCAACCATTAGTTCTTCAGTTAATCGAAAAACGAAGACGTATTTTAAGAGACCGTGTTCTACGTGAACATCCGGAAGTCTTCGCTAAGTTACAGAAACATCGCCGAAAGCTTGAAGAACGATTAGAACTTCAGCGCGCAAGCGTAGAACCTCAAGAACAAACACCTCAGCCAAATCAAACTTTTGAAAAAGAAGACGTTCCAGCGCAAGAATCTGATGTGGCACAAGATTCCGATGCGGCACAAGATTCCGATGCAGCACAAGATTCCGATGCGGCACAAGATTCTGATAATATACAAAAAGAATATGAACTTGACGAGAATACTGCCGAACAGGAATCCAATCTTGAGCGACAATTTCTAGAATATATTCGCCGACATTAATTCAAAGATTTCCACTAAACGCATACAAAAAAAGGCAACACATACACGACGCATGTGTTGTCTTTTTTTCGTTCAATATTTCTATTTTTTCTCTTTGTTACTTTCATATTCTTTCAATGCTTTTAATGCCTGACCACCCATGAGATATAAAATTCCAGTGTTAAATATGGTCATAAGACCAATTCCTACATCCCCCAGATCCCAAACAAATGTATAAGCTGCAATTCCACCAATGAACAGCATTACAAGTGCAAGTACTTTATAAGCAGTCTGCCAGAACCATTTATCACCAAAGAGATAGGATACATTACTTCTTGCGTAAAAGAGTATTCCTAAAAATGTCGAGAAACTGAATAAAAATAATGTAAGTGCTATAAAGATTACACCAAATTCTCCAAGATGATATTTCATTGCTGACTGTAGTAAATCCATTCCAGACTTTCCGGCAACTACATTTTCCGGTGCCAACAGCATGATCATTGCAGTACAGCTACAGATCACAATGGTGTCAATAAATACTCCCAGCGCCTGTGTAAGTCCTGCTTTTACCGGAAAATCACATTCTGCTGCAGCAGCTGCACATGGTGCTGACCCTGATCCTGCTTCGTTAGAAAACAATCCCCTCTTCACGCCATTCATCAGAACTGCTCCGAAACCTCCAGATACAACCTGTCTGATTCCAAATGCCTCCTCAAAGATCCGACCAAATACGCTTGGAATACTTTTCATATTTATGAGAATAATAAAAATCGTAATGAAGAAATAACATACAGCCATAATCGGCACGATCATATCCAGAACTTTTACCGTCGCGTTTTTACGAAGGACGATCACTGCCGCAACTGCAACAAGGACAATCGTTGTATAAAGCGGTGGAATATGAAATGCATTTTCAAAAGAAGATGCAACTGAATTACTGATCACCTGGCTGATTCCACACCAGCAGATCAGACCGGAAATTGCAAACAGGACAGCAATCACTGTGTGCTTTTTCTTCTTTCCTGTTTTTTCTTCCATATAATGATGGATATAGTAAGCCGGACCTCCACGGTATCCTCCGTAAAGTGGATCTTTTTCTTTGTGAATCTGTGCCAGCGTTGCCTCTACAAATGCTGTTGAAGAGCCAATCAGGGCTGTTACCCACATCCAAAAGACTGCTCCTGCACCTCCTGCGGAAATTGCAGCTACAACCCCGACAAGATTTCCCATGCCGACTCTCGTCGCTGTTGATACGATCAACGTCTGAAACGTGGACAGACTGTCTTTATTCTCCTTCTTTGACATCAGTGCCCGAATCATATCCGGGAACAAACGCAAAGGTAATACTTTTGTCCGCACTGTAAAATAAATCCCTGTCGGAATCAATAATATAATCAGCAATGAGATTCCCACACTATCTCCACCCGGCAATGGAACATGTATCAAATCTCCCCACAATAATGCATAAATTCTTTCAATTAACGATACAACCATTTCAGAAATGTCCTTTCTGAGCTCTTTGTCACTTTAACGCTCTGCACTATCATACTATATCTCAATATATTGTGCAAATACTTTTCATGAAAAAACAATTTCCTGCAATACTCTTCCGACCGCCTGTGAAAAATCACTGATATTTCGAATCTTTATCAGATTTTGCCCAAAAATCTTTCCTGCTACTTCTCCAGAGCGCGCACTTCCCATAAAAATTCCGATCACCTGAATTCCTTTTTGTTTCAGATTCTGCACTTCTTTTGCAGTATCTTGAATCGCAAGCAGATCTGTGTATTCTTTATTTTTATAAAAAGCACCTTCTCCACTATCCTGATCATCCTGTGGGCTTGCATCTGTCAGTACGAGTAAAATTCTTTTTCTTTTTTCGCCGTTCTCCATCAAGTGTCCTGCTGCCCGAAGTGCAAGTCCATCGCGATTATTTCCCGCCGCAACATACCGGAACAGTTCATCCTCTCTCTCTTCTTTGCAATTAGGGAAAATGTGCAATATCGTATAGCCGCGGATACTGCAATAAGAATAAATCTGTACCGGAATCTTACATTGTTTCAGACTTTTGGATAAAATATACGCCTGAGCCGCAATCTGCTCCTGCATCTGCTTTCTCGAAGAAGAGGCATCTATGAGAATATCAACAGAAAATCCAGGAATTTCTACCTCTTCTTTTCTCTCAAATACTCTTGTATCGTCCAGATAGACTGCTTTCCACACTTCCCGTGGATTTAGTTTTCCGTGAGCTGCTTTCTCCGGAAATCTCTCTTCTTGTTCCTCAAGACAAATCTTTAGCTTTTCTGTAAGTCTTCGAATGGCATTCTGATAAATCGGATAATTCTGTTCATAATGTTTTTTATTCTTCTCATATTGTCTGGCAGACTCTGCCTGAAATTCTCTAATTTCCTTTTTTTCTCTTTTTCCTTTTATCTTGGATAATTCATTTTCACCGGTATAGATCTTATTTCTGTTTTTTTCTGTCTCCGACTCTTTCAGGCCATCCTCCCCTGCTCTTGAATTCCCTTTTGTAAATAAAAGATGGCAATTTTTATGATTTCCCACACACAATTTTTGTTCTATTTTTTCCTGGTATTCTTGCGAATAGATACTCTTCCCAAAACATGCCTCTACATATCTTTTTGTTTCTTCCGGATTTCTCTGTAGCGACAACTGGAATATATAGTGTCTGCCTCGCTCCATTATTCCCGATTTCCCATCAAAAAATGTATTTTGGTCATCATAATTTCTGGCACGTACATAAGTAGCACTTACTTTTCCAAAAGACTGAAATGCTCCGGATACCTTCTGCAAAAAATAATTTCCTTTCTTCTTTTCAGTCGGACGATACGCAAAATATTTCCACAGATTTTCTCTTGTCTGTTCCAGAATTTGATCCGTTGACATATCTTCTGAAAAAGAAAACGCATGTAAAATCTGCTCATCTTCCTCTTTTAACCCTGATGACTGTCCCAAAATTTCTCTGCAATGTCCGTTTCGTATCTGATCAATTCTGGAATACTCTTTATATTTCCGATAACGCCTCAGGCTTTCCCTTGCATACTCCTTCCTTATATCCCTAAGTGCCGATCTTATCTTCTCTTCTTTTGGGTACAATGCATTTTCCAGGCCAATCCAGAGAAGCCCTTCATATAACTCCTGGTTCTTTCCTCCTAACTGATTAAAAAATGCGTCTATTTTTTCCTGATCGTACCATTTATATGCCAGTCCGATAATCAGGTTCAAATACATATCTGCTGTTCCATCCGGGGAAAAGGCAAGAAACATCGGTTCAAATTCATACTTTTCTGCTGCAGTCCATATAAAATTACGTGCTCTTTTCGCTTCTATTAATTCCTGCTCTTCCATTCCTGTCACCTTGTAAATATTTGCATATTTTATTATTTTTTGCGAAAAACATCCTTCCTTTGGATTTTTCTTGAAATCCTTGCCTGAATCGTATCCCGGATCAATGTCTGCTCATATGGATCAAACGATTTGTTCGCAATTCCCATATCTAGCGCTGTATGAATATCAAGTCCTTTTTCCATCAGATCGATTGCTCCCAAAAGGCCTCGAAGATCCAGTGCCTTAGAAGAAATCTCAGCATTTTCACATTTTTTCTGTAAATCTAAAAATAATGCTGCTAACTCTTCTGCCGCATCTTCCCGGATTGCCGGAGAGTTCTTTCTTATCAGTTTTATCAGGCTTTCTTTGGCAATCATCGGCATTTGAATGACGGCAAAACGTGACACCAATGCTTCATTCAGTTCTTTTGTGCCGGAATATCCATAATTCATGGTTGCAATAAACCGCGTTGCAGGATGAAGTTCTATTCTTTCATACCCCGGAACGTCAATGGTCCTACGAAAATCCAATGTTGCATGCAACACTGCCATAGCTTCACTTTTTGCCATGTTAATTTCATCCAATACCGTAAAACCACCTGTTTTTGCCGCTGTATATACCGGACCAGGCCGGAAAGTCACTTCACCGCCGCGAAATGTATCCATCCCTATGAGGGAAGCAGCATCCATATTCACATGAAAAGACACATCCCATCGCGGGCGCATAAAAACTCCGGCCAGATTCTCAGCAAACAGATTCTTTCCTGTCGCCTTATGTCCGACAAGCAGAAGATTCTGCCCGCATAGAATAGCTGTAATTGCCTGCTCCCACACATCTTTTCCATAATAAAACTGCTCCAGCTTTGGAATTCTTGCCTCATAAGATTTTTCTGCCGGATAACTTTCACGAAATTTTTTTATCTCATCAATCAAATCATCTCTGATTCCAAGTTCCCGTAATTTCTCTAACAAATGCTGTCGCTTCCCTTCTGTTCAAAACTTACCATCTATACTTCTTTTAAAGATGAAATAGATTTTTTGTTTTATCTTGTAATGTTATTATACTCGTGAAAGACCGTTTTTTCGATTTATTTTTCACATAAAGGCATATTTTTTCTTTTGTTATTATATTGTCACCCAAAAGCAATTAGTCTGGAATACTCTCTGCAAGACAGAGCCGCCCATATCCCACCATTTCATTTGGATATTTTTCAATCCCCGGAAATGGTTCCGCCCCTCTTCTCAGATAAGCCTTGACCTTCTCCCCATACAGATAGCTGTCATTTCCTCTTACAATTCCCCACTCCATTAAAAGTGCCGCACTCCCCGTCACAAATGGTGTGGAAAAAGACGTTCCGCTGAATTGCATCACGCTTCCTCCAACAGATATCGTGCTCACATTTACTCCCGGCGCCACAAGGTCTGGTTTGACTGCACTTGCACTTTCTCCGGTCAGTGGTCCACGCCCGGAAAAATCTGCATAGGAAAATGTCAGGCTGTCATATGCTCCTACTGTGATTGCCCGCATCGCGGTTGCCGGATTTGTAAGTGTCGTGCTGCTTACTGGTCTGAGAAATCCGGTTCCCGGATTCAATGTTCCTTCGCCTGGAATCCACATTTCATAATGTCCGTCCACAATTTTTTTCGGTGTCAGAACCATTTTCCACACTCCGCTGTTTATATAGCTCCCGCGTGGGAGGAAATCCAGATAGATCTCCTGGTTTGTGCTAAATGGACTTGGCTCCCCGTAATACAAAAGTATTTCTGTTGCATCGACAGTAAATCGCTGTGTTCCAAGCTGCTCTTTGACTGGTCCGATACGTGTACCTGTAGGCGATACAATTGAAATATCTATCTGATCTACATATCTTTTCCAAATCTGAACATTTAACGATGGCTGTTTTTCCTGCACTGCCAGCTCAATCTCCTGTTCTCTATTTGATCTGACATTTTCTGATACTCTCCCAGATGTATGCCCTGCGGTTGCCCCTTCATTTCCTGTTCCGATACAAATGCAGCTCTTCCAAATATTAGAAATGTCATCAATAAATCGCTCTAATAATGACGTTCCGTCTCTGGCTCCGTATGTATTGCCAAAGCTGATATTCACAGCCACCGGCATTCGCAGCTCTTGTGCTTTACGTATAACATAATCAATTCCCTGCATAAGCTCCGTCGTCCTTGGGAATCCCCCAGACATAGGATTTCCAAGTTTTACTACAATGAATTCGCTTTGAGGGGCAACTCCTGCATAAACACTGCCGCTTCCTCTTCCATTTCCAGCCGCAATAGCGGCTACCGCCGTTCCGTGTCCTGAAATATCACGCGTACGGATAGTTATCGCTCCCTGTGTCACTATATTTTTCGGTGTTATTACATGATAAAAATCTGGAAAAGCAGCATCTATCTCTTCCTTTGTATACTCCACTCCCATTCCATATTCTTTCGGCACATGCTCCCCCTCCACCGCCTTTAATGACTGATCCCACAGATAACGGATTCTTGTTGTCCCGTCTTCATTCCGAAAATCAGGTAGTGTGTAATCAACCCCGGAATCTATGACTGCCACAAGTACTCCCTGTCCCGTAAGCGAAAAACGGGCGTCCTGTACCTCATTGATACAAGACACCCGTTTCCCATTTCGTACCTGGAAAAATAATCGTTTTGGTTTTTCCACATATTCTACTTCTACAATCTGCACCAGATTCGGTATCTGTGACTGACGTATATGAATAATAGCATATTCATTTAACAGCTCTGTAACGCTCTCAGAAATCTGTCGGACTGTCTCCAAATTACCGGAATATTTGATAATCAACTCCCACACCTGGTCCACAGGATTATATCCTACATTCAATTCCTGAGATCGTTCACGTTCACTTTCCGTGGCATTCAATGCCTGATTCAAGAGATTTTCTAATTTCTGACTCTGCATTTCTACTCCCTTAAATGAGCTCAGGCATCAAATATGGTGCCAATTCTACCGGAATAAAATAACCTCGATCATAATGACAACTTGGACATACAGGCGGTGCCATTTTCCCTTTTTGAATATGTCCACAATTCATACACATCCATTCTCCTCCATCTGGATTTTCAAAATACTGATTTTTCCCAAGCAGTTCTGCAAGCAATGCAAAGCGACGTCCATGCACAGCTTCTACCTTTGCAATCATGTCAAATGCTCCTGATGCCTGATCAAAACCTTCTTCTTTTGCAATTTTAGCAAATTCCGGATAAACGTCTTCAAACTCCTGCATTTCATTATGCACTGCACTTTTCAGAAGATCTGTCACATTTTCTGCAAGATTTACTGGATACCCGCCACAAATTTCAATCGTCTGCTCTGTCTGACCTCTCAATAATTCATAAAACACTTCCGCGTGTGCCCGCTCCTGATCTGCAGTAAATAAAAAAATCTGGCTAATGGAATACAGATTATCTCGACTCGCCTGCTTTGCCGCAATTGTATAACGATTCCTTGCCTGACTCTCTCCTGCAAATGCCCGCATCAAATTTTCTCTTGTCTTACTTTTACTAAAATCAACAGCCATGGTACATACTCCTTTCTTACTTCTATAAGTAGTATGCTCCATGGCTGTACAATTATTCCCTCTTATTCTCTTTACAGTTCACTATATAAATTCCGGCACACACCAAAATCAATGCTGCCAGACTCCCAACATTAAATGCCTGTTTCACCTCTCCAAGTATCAGTGCTGATAAAATCACGCCACAAAGCGGGTTCACAAATCCAAAGATAGCCACTTTGGAAACATCGTTCCAGGCAAGCAGTACGGACCAGAGCGTATATGCCACTGCCGAAACCATTGCCAGATAAAATATAATTACCACACCCCCTGTAGTAACATTTTCCAGATGTCCACCCATTCCTGCTCCAATCAGCATCAGAACGATTCCACCCATCGTAAACTGCGTTCCGCTCAATACAACCGGAGATACTTTTCTGGAAAAAAGGTTGATCAACACTGTAGAAATTCCATAGGATAGCTGCGCAATCAGAACACCCCCCTCTCCGATCAGCTTAAATCCCATATCCAGAGAGTTCCCCAGCAAATTAATTACCACAACTCCGGCAAATCCCAGAACACATCCTGCAATTTTTCTTCTTGTCATCCGTTCATTTCGAAAAACAAGGCAAGACAACAAAATTGCAATAAAGTTTCCAAGTCCGGTAATGATTCCTCCTTTTACTCCTGATGTATTGGCAACACCTATGTAAAAGAAGAAATACTGTCCTACCGTCTGAGCTAGGCATACCGGAACTGCATATTTTAAAATCTCTTTGTCAGGAATCATCACTTTCTTTTCTCTAATAGATGCAAAAATCAATACCAAAATTCCTGCCAGCGTGAATCGCACTCCTGCAAAGACAATCTGACTTGCAATATCAGAAGAATCTACATGCAGGAAACGATAGCCTGTCTTGATTACCGGAATTGCACTCCCCCACAAAATACAGCATACACACGCAAGAAGTGCTACAATACCTGTTTTTGTTAATATGTTTTGTTTTTGTGTCATTCTCATACTTTTTCCTAATTAAATCCTATAATTCTTCTTGCCACACTGTACGCAAGAGAGGATATCTTTCGTCCGGATCTTCCCGGAATATTCATGGTCTGTCCAAGTATTCCGTAACGAATCTTCATAAATGTCTTGAAATCCTTCTGTTTCAGATATATCCACAGTTCTTTTTTCTTCTCCAGATTCTCTGCTTTCTTAGACCGGATACATAAAATGGAAGAAACAGTCATCATGATTGCGAGATAACTAATCATATAATTTCTCAGTTTCTAGATTCCAAAATTCTTTTTCTGTTCCTTTCATGAATTTGTCAATCAATTCAATTCTTATATTTTTATATTTTTGCATTGCATTTATTTCTTTTTCTAACTTATTTCCTGAATTAAAATGTGACAATGACTCTTTTCTGAGTGTATAACACATTAATGGTTTATCTATAAATCCTGCTTTACTGATATATGCTGCCATCATTAAAAATTGTAAATTTTGTCCACCTCGAGATGGTAATATTTCATGTGTTGGATATAATTTTTCTAATACAGACATTCTAATCATATATGACCCAGGCCAAACATATGTCTTCCCATAAAAAATGTCTTCAAATACATTTTCTTTATTTTTCATATAATCATTAACTTCTAACAACCTGTCTCTTTCATTTATATTATCCTCATATACATAATATCCATTAGTTCTAACAAATCCATACTTTTCATTTTCCCTTAAAAATTTTGTACATAGTTCTATAGAATTTGGAAGTATTACATCATCAGAATCCAATAGCATAACAAACTCACCTGTTGCATATTTAAATGCATTATTACATGCCGCTCCAACTCCTTGATTCTCTTGTTTTATATATATAAATTCATCTAATTCTTGTTTAAATTTTACTTCCATATTTAAAATTATATTTTCACTTAAATCTA
>OGZL01003501.1_pt1 | contig 10952 bp, 10 predicted proteins | sample 1576761 | NCBI WGS metagenome assembly OGZL01 (sample SAMEA3541595, study PRJEB24748) | human gut metagenome | biome: human gut; feature: human-associated habitat; material: faeces | place: China | collected 2012
TCAAAAGCTCGCAAAGCCTAGTAAAATGGGCATTTGCGAGCTTGTTTTTTGCCTTCAAATTTTGTTACTAATTACAATTACAATTTCGAGAACTCAAAAGCTGTGATTGCATAAGTGAAAAGCAGATGATATAATAAAAAAGACTATTTGACGTGATAATCGGAGGAAATAACATGTCAGAAAATCAAGTGAAAATAACTTATAAACCTTTATGGAAGTTGTTGATTGATAGGGATATGACAAAAACGGAATTAAGAAAGAAAACACAGATAGCACCAAGTACATTTACCAAAATGAACAACGATCAACAAGTATCGTTAGATATTCTAGCTAGGATATGTGTTGAATTGAAATGTGGCTTTGATGATATTGTGGAAATAGAACGATAGTGATAGTGCAAAATGAAGACACATGTGCAGATAAATATAGCAAGTTGCTAATAGAAAGGAATTTATAAATGGCAGTTCAAAATAATGCTAACATTGGCTTTGAAAAACAAATATGGGATGCGGCTTGTGTTCTTTGGGGACACATTCCAGCAGCAGAATACAGAAAGGTTATTGTAGGACTTATTTTTCTGCGTTACATATCAAGTGCATTTGAAAAACGCTATCAACAGCTTGTTGAAGAGGGTGATGGCTTTGAAGATGATAAGGATGCATATGCAGAAGATAATATTTTCTTTGTACCAGAGGATGCCCGTTGGAGCAAGATTGCATCTGCAGCGCATACTCCAGAAATTGGCACTGTTATCGACGATGCAATGAGAGCTATTGAAAAGGAAAATACAACTCTTAAAAATGTGCTTCCAAAGAATTATGCAAGTCCAGATTTGGATAAGCGAGTATTAGGCGAGGTTGTTGATCTTTTCACTAATATGGATATGGGAGATACAGAAGAAAGCAAAGACCTTCTTGGCAGAACATATGAGTATTGTATTCAACAGTTTGCGGCATACGAAGGTGTTAAGGGTGGCGAATTCTATACTCCTGCAAGTATCGTTAAAACAATTGTTGCTATTTTGAAACCATTCAAAAATTGTCGTATATATGATCCATGTTGTGGTTCAGGTGGTATGTTTGTTCAGAGCGCAAAATTTATTCAGGCACACAGTGGCAAGCGTGGAGAAATCGCTGTTTATGGTCAGGAGTCTAACGCTGATACTTGGAAGATGGCAAAAATGAATATGGCTATTCGTGGTATTGATGCGGACTTTGGACCTTATCAGGCAGATACATTTTTCAATGATTTACATAAGACACTTAAAGCTGATTTTATTATGGCAAATCCGCCATTCAATCTTTCAAACTGGGGACAAGACAAGTTAAAAGATGATGTTAGATGGAAATATGGAACTCCGCCGGCAGGAAATGCCAACTATGCGTGGATTCAGCATATGATACATCATCTTGCACCAAACGGAAAAATAGGTCTTGTGCTTGCTAATGGAGCTTTATCGTCTCAGTCTAGTGGTGAGGGAGAAATCAGAAAGAATATTATTCAGGCTGACCTTGTAGAAGGTATCGTTGCACTGCCTACGCAGTTATTTTACAGCGTTACAATTCCGGTTACACTTTGGTTTATTTCTAAGAACAAAAAGCAGAAAGGTAAAACTTTATTTATAGATGCCCGTAAGATGGGTTATATGGTTGACCGCAAGCACAGAGACTTTACAGATGAAGATATTCAGAAGTTGTCAGATACATTTACATCATTTCAAGATGGTACGCTTGAAGATGTGAAGGGCTTCTGTGCTGTAGCAGATCTTAAAGAAATCGAAAAGCAGGACTTTATTCTTACACCGGGCAGATATGTTGGTATTGAAGAAGCACCGGACGATGGAGAACCATTTGAAGAAAAGATGACACGCCTTACATCAGAACTTTCAGATATGTTTGCAAAGTCTCATGAGTTGGAAGAAGAAATTTGTAAGAAACTGGAGGCGATTGGGTATGAAATGTAAGTTGTTGGATATTTGCGTTTTTCGTAAGGGGAAAGTTGATGTGTCAAAACTTACCTTGAAAACATATATATCTACTGAAAATATGTTGCCAAATAAAGGAGGGGTTACGGAGGCAAGCTCTCTTCCCACAGTTCAGTTAACTCAGGAATATAAAAAAGGAGATATCCTTGTATCTAACATCAGACCATATTTTAAGAAAATATGGCAAGCGAAATGTGATGGTGGTTGTTCAAGTGATGTTTTAGTATTTCAAGGAAATTTAAATATAGATGGAGATTTCCTCTACTATATACTTGCTAATGATGATTTTTTTGCGTATTCAATGGCAACTTCAAAAGGCACAAAAATGCCAAGAGGTGATAAGACTTCAATAATGCAATATGAAGTGCCGATATTTGATATAGATACTCAAAGAAAAATAGCAAGTGTTTTGAGGAGCTTAGATGAAAAAATAGAACTGAATTCTACGATAAACAATAATTTAGTGGCTTAAATCTCGATGTTTGAAACATCAAGCTCACCAGACATCAGTTTAGGTAAAAGAGTGTCTCGCATTTGCTTTAATGCTTCGTTTTCTTGGCAATTTGCAAATATTTTTTTCGTAATGTCTCGAGCAATACTATCAAATATTTCTATATCTTCTTTTGAAGCAACATAGATAGAATGTTTGATTATATGAGTTATCTTAATACTTGGTTGAACAGAACCAATATTGTATGCTACCAAGTCGTTTTTTATGTAATTCAGATATTGATACAAGTAGAGTGGTGATATACCTTTTGTTCTAAATCCTACAACATTTTGAGCAATGCAGCCTGTAGTTCCTAGAAATATTTTCATTTCAGCCAAACTACCTACAGTTGAAATGAGAATATCATATTCTTTAGGGTGTCCACTTCTAAACCAATTATTGTATGCCTCTTTGGAAACGTATTTAGTACAGTTGGTGTAATCAATTATTCTTGAATTACCAGATAATGCTCTAACATCAATTATTGGGTAGTCTGTTGGTTCGTCAGATAATGGTGGCGTTTTTCCTCTGTTATCGACACTTTCAATTAAGTCGCCTAATTTAATGTCGCTATTATCAAGAGAATCAATAAAATGACCAAACATATTTGCGAATAAGGCACTTATTTGTTCCTCTAAATTATTGTTTATAACATATCCCATAACTTCCGTGGGTGGCGGGAGTTAATATCAGGGGACTTCCGCCCCATAGTCGTTCTCTAAAAATATTTCAAAGGAGAATTGACTGTGAAACAGGATTTAATCAAAGATGTTATTCTGGGAATGTTACCTTACCTGAATAATGCACAAAATGAAAAACTTCAAGAGGTGTTGCGATACACTCTTGCAAAGTATGAGGTAACAGGAAATCAAAACAAAGAGAAATACTCGGAGCAGAACTATATAGAATTATTTATATCAGCAAAGCGAATAGAGGGCTGCTCTGAGAAATCTCTTAAATACTATAAGGCAACTATTGAAGCCATGCTTGATGAACTTCAAAAAGATGTTAAACACATAGTAACAGACGATATACGCGGATACCTGACAGAATATCAAGAAAAGAAGAAGTTAAGTAAGGTTACTATAGATAATATCCGCCGTATCTTATCCAGCTTTTTCTCTTGGTTAGAGGATGAAGATTACATACTGAAAAGCCCAGTCAGACGAATACACAGAGTAAAAACTGGTACTAACATTAAGGAGACATACTCCGATGAAGTGTTGGAGCTTATGAGGGATAACTGCACAGAGCTTCGAGACTTGGCGATTATTGATATGCTTGCTTCAACGGGTATGCGTGTTGGCGAAATGGTACTGCTCAACAGAGATGATATTGATTTCAATGAAAGAGAATGTATCGTGTTCGGTAAAGGCAGTAAGGAACGAGTGGTCTATTTTGACGCTCGTACAAAGATACATTTGCAGAACTACTTGGATAGTAGAACGGACGATAATCCAGCATTGTTTGTTTCGCTGAAATTGCCCCACAAAAGGTTAAAAATCGGCGGCGTTGAAGTTCGTCTGAGACAATTTGGAAAGCAATTAGGAATTAACAAGGTACACCCGCACAAGTTCAGGCGTACACTTGCAACCGTGGCGATAGATAAAGGAATGCCCATTGAGCAGCTTCAACAGCTTTTGGGGCATAGAAAGATAGATACGACCTTGCAATACGCAATGGTCAAACAGAGTAATGTTAAGATTGCCCACCGAAAATACATTGGATAGAGAGGAAACGATTATGGCAGAATGGTTGAAAACTGCACTGATAGATATAGTGGAACTTATTGGTGGTGGTACGCCAAAAACATCTAAAGCAGAGTATTGGGGCGGAAATATTAACTGGTTATCAGTTAAAGATTTTAACAATGAGAACCGATATGTTTATTCTACGGAAAAAACTATTACAGAAGAAGGGCTTAATAATAGCTCAACAAAATTACTAAAAAAAGATGACATCATTATTTCTGCCAGAGGAACTGTTGGAGAACTGGCTATGATACCATTTCCAATGGCTTTTAATCAGTCGTGTTATGGTATAAGAGCTAAAGAAGGTATAGATAGTATCTTTTTGTATTACTTGATAAAAAACAGTGTAAGAAAGCTTAAAGCAATAACTCATGGTTCAGTATTTGATACGATTACAAGGGATACTTTTGCAAATATTGAGGTTGCTATACCAGATATTAAAACGCAACATCGTATAGCAAAAATGTTAGCGGATATTGATGATAAAGTTGAGAACAATCAGAGAATAAACAATAATTTAGAGCAGCAAGCTCAGGCAATATTCAAGTCGTGGTTTGTTGATTTTGAACCATTTAATGGAGAAATGCCACACGACTGGATAGCTTCCAGACTTGGAGATATTGCATCCATCAAAACTAATAGTTTTTCTCCTGTCAAAAATTCTGATGTACAGTTGGAGCATTATAGTATTCCAGCATATGACGAACAAAAATATCCTGTTTTTGAATCAGCCGCAGGCGTAAAAAGCAATAAATACATATTAAGCAAAAATTCAGTAATGATTTCCAAACTGAATCCTGATACAAAAAGAGTATGGCGTCCAATGTGTCTTTCAGAGCTTGCAGTCAGTTCAACTGAATTCATTATCTTTGAAGCCTTTAATCCGGCGTACAGAGATTTTGTGTTCTCTATTGTTGATAGTGCTGCTTTCTCTGATTGGATGTGCGCTCATACCACTGGATCTACAAACAGTCGACAGCGTACAGCTCCAAGTACAACGCTAGAATTTCAAATGGCACTTCCTGATGAGAAAGCAATTACAGATTTTTGTGCTGTTGTAACGCCAATGTACGATACCATTGCCTCTAACATCTGTGAAAATCAAAAGCTGGCACAACTCAGAGACTCTATACTGCCAAAGCTGATGTCAGGTGAGCTTGATGTCTCAAATATCGACCTTTAAGCCGCTAAATTATTGTTTACCATACTTGAAGTGTTTTGGCTTGCAGTGCAAGGGTTAGTTGCACCAATTGCTATTTCATCGCTTGTAGTATTATTTACTGTATCTGTTGTCAAGATAGTGATAAAAGCGAAGGGAGATGACGCCATGGGAAGTAAAGTGAAAGAATTCGTAAGTGTAGTTTTTGATATTTTATATACTATGAGCGCTAATTTGGCAGGTGGTGCACTGCTAGCCAAAACACTTCGAAGGATGATAATCGTTTAGTTTGCAAAGGAGTAGATAAAGTGGCATATAAAGAAATTGATGAATCTAATATAATATTGATTGATTCAGTTAGTTCTTTTATTGAAATGATAAAACAGGTAAAAGAGACGAAGGAAGCTCAAGACGGAACTTCTACTGAATTATATTTCAGGGGTCAGGAGACTGAATTTTGGGATATTGAGCCGAGTATATTTAGAGATGATATGTTAAGCATTGAACATAAATTGATGCAGATACCATTGCAGAAGTCACCAACAGAATTTAGGGACTTGAAATCGATGTTTGATATTATGACGAAGTACCAGCATTATGGGATGTGTACTCGTCTTTTGGATTTGACTACGAATCCGTTGGTTGCACTCTACTTCGCATGTAAAAAGCATGGCGCAGTAAAATATGTTACGGAAGATGGAGAAGTGGAAAAAGAACCGTATGGAGTGATTTATTACACGGACAAATACTATTCATCTCAATCCACAGATATTGAAATTCAAATCGTGTCTGCTTTAGCAAGTTATGATTTGGAAAAAGAAAATACTTTGTCTGATGTTCTTGAAAGACTATATCATGACCGGATTATAGGCGAAAGAACAAAGGATAATTGGTTAGTAAATTACGGAGAGTTTGTAAAAATAATACAAAATAATTACATGGTAATCCCAACTTATACAAATGAAAGATTGAGAAAGCAAAGTGGAGTATTTTTACTGACAAGCCTATTTTCTTTTAATAAAGAGAATGAGATCAAGAATTCCGTTATATCAAAAGCAAAGGGAAAACTAAAAGAAGAATTTAGCGGTACATGCTTTTATATTTCAGGAGAAGATAAAGAAACTATTTTAAAGGAACTTGATCTTTATAATATAAATGAGGCTACATTGTTTCCAGAATTAGAGCATCAATTAAGCTACATAAAATATGCGAATCGTAATCTGGTTAATCCTGTTACAGATTTTACAAAATATGAAGAAGAGTCTGCAAGTAATAAACAGGATATAGGTGTAAAACAACCGGAACTTGAACAATACATTCTTGATAATTTCTATGATCAATTTAAAGGGATTATTGGTGAGGAAGATGTTAAGGAAGTACTAAACATAATAAAAGAGCATTTTACTGTTGATTGGTATAAGCGTAATCCAATACTTAGTAAAATAAATATGTCTATTACAGGATATTATTTTAAAAAATGTCAATCTAGGGATGCCGCGAAGCAAAAGGCAGAACAGATTGTGACATTATTAAACCAAATGGTTAAAGATTTTATTACAGCAACGGATGAGAGAGGTGAATAAAGTGTCAGCTAATTATACGGAAGCTAATTATGAAAATTCGGTTATAGAGCTATTTAGAAATGATTTAGGCTATGAATATGTTTATGGTCCGGATATAGAAAGAGATTTTTACAATCCACTATATGAGGAAGTTCTGCTTGATTCTCTGTATCGTTTGAACGGAGATCTTCCGGATGACGCTATTCAGGATGCTTTATTTAAGCTTAAAAATTTTGAAAACGGAGAGCTTGTGCAGAAAAATGCTGTATTTATGGACTATCTGCAAAATGGCATTCCGGTAAGATATTTTGTAGATGGTGAGGAGCGTTCCTCTATTGTTTATCTTGCTGACTATAAAAATTCTGACAATAATTCCTTTATTATAGCTAATCAGTGGACTTTCATTGAAAACAGTAATAAGCGTCCGGACGTAATTCTCTTTTTAAATGGCTTACCAGTTGTATTAGTTGAGTTGAAATCTCCTTCTCGAGAAGAAACGGACGCTTCTGAAGCATACAGACAGCTTCGTAATTATATGCAGGAAATCCCATCTATGTTTATATATAATGCTATCTGCGTTATGAGCGACCAGTTGACATCTAAAGCAGGTACAATCACTTCAGGCGAAGATCGCTTTATGAAATGGAAAACAAAGGATGGGAAATACGAAGATACAGAATTTGCAAAATTTGATACCTTTTTTGAAGGGATGTTTCAAAAAGAAAGATTGCTTGATATTGTAAAGAACTTCATTTGTTTTTCAAATGAGGGTATTAACTCATTCAAAATTCTTGCAGGATATCACCAGTATTTTGCAGTTAGAAAAGCAATTGAATCAACAAAACATGCTACTGTTACGGATGGTAAGGGCGGCGTGTTCTGGCATACACAAGGAAGTGGTAAGTCGCTTTCTATGGTATTCTATGCACATTTATTACAAGAGGCATTGGATAGTCCAACGATAGTTGTTATTACTGATAGAAACGATCTTGATGATCAGCTTTATGGGCAATTTGCAAAGTGTAAGGAGTTTTTAAGACAAGAGCCGATACACGCCGTAAGCAGAGAAAACTTAAAGTCTTTGCTTGCTGGCAGACAGGCAAATGGTATTATTTTTACTACAATGCAGAAATTTGAAGAATCTCACGAAGCTTTGTCGGAGCGAAATAATATCATTGTTATGGCGGATGAAGCACACAGAGGACAGTATGGACTGGCAGAAACTGTTGATGCTAAAACTGGTAAGATAAAAATTGGAACGGCACGAATTATCAGAAATACTCTGCCTAATGCTACATATATCGGATTTACCGGTACTCCTATTTCATCAAAGGACCGCAGTACTCGTGAAGTATTTGGTGATTATATTGACATTTATGATATGACACAGGCTGTTGAGGATGGAGCAACAAGACCTGTTTATTACGAGAGCCGGGTTATCAAGCTCAATCTCGATGAAGATACCCTTAAGCTAATTGATAGTGAATATGACATTATGGCTGAAAATGCTGATGGGGAAGTAGTTGAGAAAAGCAAGCGTGAACTTGGTAAGATGGAAGCTGTTCTTGGCAATGATAATACTATTAATTCACTTGTCTGTGATATTCTTGACCATTATGAGAATAACAGAGAGAATCTTTTAACAGGAAAAGCAATGATTGTTGCTTACTCTCGTCCTATTGCAATGAAGATATACAAGCGTATCTTAGAACTTCGTCCTGCATGGACTGAGAAAGTTGGAGTTGTTATGACTTCTGGTAATAATGATCCGGAAGAATGGAGAAAGATTATTGGCAATAAACATCATAAGGATGAACTTGCTAAGAAATTCAAAGATAATAACAGCCCTATGAAGATAGCAATTGTTGTTGATATGTGGCTGACAGGCTTTGATGTTCCTTCACTTGCCACTATGTATGTTTATAAACCAATGTCCGGACATAACCTTATGCAGGCTATAGCTCGTGTAAATCGCGTATTTAGTGATAAAGAAGGCGGACTTGTTGTGGATTATGTTGGAATTGCATCTGCATTGAAACAGGCAATGAATGATTATACTTCTCGTGATAAAAAGAATTATGGCGATACTGATGTTGCAAAGGTAGCATATCCGAAGTTCTTGGAAAAGCTATCAGTTTGTCGAGATATGTTCCACGGATATGATTACTCGAAGTTTACAGGTGGAACAGACCTTGAAAGAGCAAAAACTATCAGTGGTGCAGTCAACTTTATTATGGACAGAGAGAAAGCCGATGACAAAGATTCATTTGTAAAAGAAGCACTTATGCTACATCAGGCATTGTCGCTCTGTTCTTCTCTGGTTGATGGAGAAAGTCGATTTGAAGCAGCATTTTTTGAATCGGTACGTGTTCTCGTTCTTAGACTAACAAACACAGGAGTTGGAAAGAAGATTTCTCTTCCAGAAATGAATGCAAGGATAAATGAGCTTTTAAAGCAGAGTATCAAAAGTGATGGAGTTATCAATCTTTTCTCAGATATCAAAGAGGAATTTTCACTGTTTGACCCGAAGTTTCTTGAAGAAGTTTCCAATATGAAAGAAAAGAATCTCGCGGTTGAACTTCTGAAAAAATTGATTGCAGAACAGGTTTCAGTATATCGCAGAACTAATGTAGTTAAATCTGAGAAGTTTAGTGAAATTATGCAGCGTTCGCTTAATGCGTATCTTAATGGTATGTTGACAAATGAAGAAGTTATTGAGGAAATGTTGAATCTTGCAAAACAGATTGCAGCAGCCCAAAAGGAAGGTGACCAGCTTGGGCTTACTGCCGATGAGCTTGCCTTCTATGACGCATTAACGAAGCCACAGGCAATAAAGGATTTTTATGAAAATGAAGAACTGATAGCAATTACAAAAGAACTTGCAGATACTCTACGAAGAAATAAAACAATTGACTGGCAGAAACGAGAATCAGCAAGAGCAAAAATGCGTATGCTTATAAAGAAACTGCTGAAAAAGCACAAGTATCCGCCTGAGGGTATGGAAGATGCAGTTCAGACTGTTATGACACAGTGCGAACTTTGGACAGATAATAATGATATGGGAGAAGAAAAGGTTGTAAACTTTCGAGACAAATCAATATCATATGCAGAAGCAAATTATGCGCCCATGATGGTTGCTGAAGGTACAGCAACATATGGAGAGAAGAAATAAAAGGAAGGATATGCATAAAAATTAACTTTTTGTGCATCATACAGGAAAAAATTATGGAATATTATATTTTAAAATGTTATCAAGAAGCTAAAAATAGGTGTTTAGATGTAGATCAAGGATTTGATAGATTTGAACCTAAAATAAAAAAGATAGTTATTGCATGTCTTGTTGCAATGTTTATATCGTGTGCTGAGATTATTTTTACAATGTTATTACTTCCTAAACAATTATGGTACTGTATTGGTATAATAATTTTATTAATTGCAATGGTAATACTTATAAGTGTAGATAATAAAAATCAAAGGAATCATATGGACAAATATGTGGATTCACATAAGAAAAAAATTGAGGTTTTAGATGAAGTATTACAAAGTAAATTTCAAATAAACAATAAAGAAAAAATAGAAGAACTGATGAATATTTATCAAGAATATATAGATAAAGAAACTAGCAAAGAAAAAAAGAGAAATAGTATTATCTTGACCATTTTTTCTGCATTTGCAGGGGTTTTAACCATTTCATTTGAAAATATGGGAGTTATTGGCATAGATTTTACTAATTGGTTATACGTAGCTACATTTTTGCTTGTTTTTGTTGCAGCAGCTGGAATTTGGATTTATTCATATACTTTTTTTGATACATTGAAAAGGAAATATGAACTTATGATAAAAGATTTAAAAGATTTATTGCTGTTAAAATATTAGATATTACATAGTTATTGGCAGTAATAATAGGTATGGTGAAAATGAAGATAGTAAAAAAGCCATATATTATAATATAGAAAGCAGGTGCAGCATATGAATATGCAGGAGTTAAAGGAACTCATTTACCAAG
>OGZL01003506.1_pt1 | contig 10942 bp, 10 predicted proteins | sample 1576761 | NCBI WGS metagenome assembly OGZL01 (sample SAMEA3541595, study PRJEB24748) | human gut metagenome | biome: human gut; feature: human-associated habitat; material: faeces | place: China | collected 2012
GAGCCTAGGCACATTCTTTATTATTACATATTAAATAATAAAAAAAGAATGCACAGTCTGAACTGCAGCATTCTTTTTCTATTATTGTTTAAGTCTGTTCTGATTACGCCAGTCTCTTGGCGATATTCCATAAATATTTTTAAATGCTCTGGAAAAATGTAATTGGTTGGGATAACCGACTGCATTACCTACATCTTTAATGGAAAGCTTTGTCAGTTTTAATAATTCAGCAGCTTTAATCATTCTATAATTCAACAAAAATTCCTGAGGAGATTTTCCAATTCCGTCTTTGAAAATTTTTCCGAAATAACTGCGGTTTAATCCGCATACAGCAGCGATGTTTTCAACTGAAATATCGTTTTGAAAATTCTGCTCTATGTAGGATAACGCTTCATGGATATAAAAATCCTGAAGGCGGCTGATTTTCGATGTCTGCATAGTAGCCGTAGAACGGATTAGAGCATCAATTGCAAGATAGAGATGTCCGATGAGGTGAAAAGGTGTTGCGTCTCCGTGGCTTGCAATATAGAGAAGTTCTTCTTTCAGTATTTCGCGAAGATCTTTAGAAGTAGCTTTATAAATCGGATTATCCAAACTAAGTCCGGAAAGTTCAATGGTTTCCTTTGCACGTAGTCCGTCAAATTCAATCCATGTATATTCCCAGGGGAGTTTTTCATCAGAGATATAGGTATTGATCTGACCGGGGAAAATCATAAAGCCCTGACCACTTTTTACGTGATAGGTCTGTGTCACACCGTGGGAATCATTTGCCATTAAAATTCCAGTGCCGGAGATAATGTAGTGAAAAAGAAAATGATTACGGACGGCAGGACCAAAACTATGCGCCGGTTCACATTGTTCGTAACCAAACTGATACAATCCAAGATCGACAAAATTCTCGCTTGGAAATACTGAAAACATAAGTTCTTTCATAATAATTCCTTTCTCATAGGTGCTCTGCCGTGAAAAAATGATGTTTAGCAGATGTTAAGTCAGTTGATATATATTTATTCTACTGATTTAATAAATAGATTGCAACTAAAATATACCAAAATGCTATGCATTTAGCAAAAAAGAGAAAAATGATAGCATTTTGGAATAAAAATTCAAATACAATGATATTTATAGTCGCATAATGGTATGTTATAATACAACTATAAGGAAAGCACTTGATATATCGAGCGGTAACTAAAAACGAATATACCTGTGAGGAAGGAGAAAAAATGAGAAGGAAAAGAGCAGCAATTGTTTTGGGAATGTCCTGTATTCTGATGGCATCAGCTGTATTACATGGATGTCAGCAAAATCCAAAAAGTGGAAAAGTGGAAATTGAACTTGTTCAGTACAAACCAGAGGCGATAGATATATTTGAACAGCTCGAAAAAGAATTTAATGAGACACATGATGATATCCATTTAAAAATATCTTCCCCAAATGATGCGACAACAATTTTGAAAACACGTTTTATCAGAGAAGATTATCCGGATATTATCGGAATCGGAGGAGATATCAATTATTCGTATTTTGTTGATTCAGGAATACTGGCTGACCTTTCAGATTATGAAGGACTTAGTGAGGTAAAACCTGCTTATCTGGATATTATTGAAGGATTGGAGTTTGTTCCGACAGAAGGAACATATGGGCTTCCGTATGTGGCAAATGCGGCAGGAGTGCTCTATAACAAAGATATGTTTGCGGAACATGGATGGGAGATTCCGCAGACCTGGGATGAATTTGTTTCTCTTTGCGAGGAGATTCAGAATGAAGGAATCCAGCCACTTTATTTTGGATATAAAGATACCTGGACCTGCCTTGCACCTTGGAATGCACTTGCAGTCGGACTTGCACCATCCGATGTTTGTCAGCAGGTGAATAAGGGAGAAACAACCTTCTCCAAAGAATATCCGCAAGTGGCAGAAAAAATGCTTGAATTGTTAAACTATGGTGAAGATGGACCGTTTGCATACGGATACAACGATGCATGTACTGCATTTGCAAATGGTGAATCAGCGATGTATACAATCGGAAGCTATGCAATTCCGCAGATCAAATCTGTAAATCCGGATATGAATATCGGTTCTTTTGTTATGCCGGCTAATGATTCGGAAGAGGACAATGTATTAAATTCAGGAGTAGATCTGCAGTTCTGTGTGATGGATGCATGTGAAAATAAAGAAGCGGCATATGAAGTCCTTGATTTTCTGATGGATCATGAAAGTATCCAGACATACTTAGATGCGCAGAATGCAGTGCCTTGTAAAGATGAAGATTTTGCACTGGCTCCAGAGCTGGAAGATATGAAACCATATATTCAGGATAACCGTATGGCGGATTACCAGGATCACTATTATCCGTCAGAAATGGCAGTCGATGCACAAATCCAGACATTTCTCATAAACCAGGATGTTGACGCATTCCTGAAAAAATTTGACAAAGACTGGATCAGATATAACAGGGATATCATTCGTATGATAGAAGATTATGAAGCAGGCAAGTAGGAGGGATACAGATCATGAATAAATTGAAAAGGATGAATGGCAGAGAGCGGACATTTTTACTGATTACGATACCGATACTTGCGTTGTTTTTCTGCTTTAATACGCTGCCTCTTATTAAAGGTGTTATTTATAGTTTTACAAATTTTCGAGGATATGGCGAGTTTGACTGGGTAGGTATTCGGAATTATACAGACTTATTTACTGATGCAAGAGTCGGGAAATCCTACCTGTTTACATTCAAGCTTGCAATTGTTGCAACAATAGTTGTAAATGTGTTAAGTCTTGTTTTAGCTCTTGGATTAAACAGTAAAATTAAATTTAAAAGTGCACTCAGAGGAATGTATTTCGTTCCAAATATTTTAGGAGCACTTGTAGTGGGCTATATTTTCAATTACTTTTTCACTTATATTCTTCCGGCAGTTGTAAAAATGATGGGCGGAAAAGGTGACAGTATCCTGGCAAGCTCAAAATGGGCATGGGTTGCGATCGTAATTGTATGTGCATGGCAGTCTGTTGCAATGAATACGATTATTTATATTTCCGGACTTCAGACGGTACCGGAGGATGTATACGAAGCAGGTTCTCTTGATGGAGCGACCGGATGGAAAAAATTCAAGAATCTGACATTTCCACTGATCCTTCCATTCTTTACCATCAATATGGTACTTTGCATGAAGAATTTTCTGATGGTATTTGATCAGATCATGGCTCTTACAAAAGGAGGCCCGGCGCAGAGTACAGAATCAATTTCATTTTTGATTTATAACAATGGTATGGCCGGAGGACAGTTTGGGTTCCAGAGTGCCAATGCAGTTGTGTTCTTTGTAGTGATCGTTGTGATCTCTGTATTACAGATGAACTTTTTGGGAAATAAGGAGGAACAGTTATAATGAAAGTAAAGGTGAAAGAAAGAGTAAACTGGCCAATCACAATTTTATTGATTCTGGGTCTTGTAACCGTTATTTTTCCTCTTTATCTTACAGTTGTGATTGCATTTAAGAAACCGTCGGAAATGACAAACAGTATTTCCGGAATCTTATCACTGCCAAAAAGCTGGAGCTTTTCTAACTTTGCAGAAGCAATGCGTGTAACAGATTTCTGGCATTCACTGGGCAACAGTGTGCTGATAACGATTGTAACGGTAGTTCTTTCCATTCTGATTCATTCTATGATCGGTTATGTGATCGGAAGAAGTAAAAGTACCAGTAAATTTTACAAAGTAGCCTATCTTTATATTGTAAGCGGTATGTTTGTTCCATTTGCAATTTTGATGATGCCACTTGTGAAGCAGACAGCACAGATGGGAATTGACAATATTTTCGGTGTTATTTTGTGTTATCTTGTATTTTATATGCCGATGAATGTGCTCTTATATTCCGGTTATCTGAAAAATATTCCGATGGCACTGGAAGAGGCTGCACATGTAGACGGGGCAACAACCTGGAAAACTTATTGGAGTGTTATTTTTCCGATCATGAAACCGATGCATGCAACAGTAGCGGTACTCACAGCACTTGGTACATGGAATGATGTTATGACACCACTTGTAATTCTGGCAGGTAGCGATGTGAACACACTGCCACTTGCACAGATGACATTCCAGACACAGTTTGGAACCAATTATAATCTTGCATTTGCGTCCTATTTACTGGCACTGCTTCCGATTTTGATTTTCTATCTGATCTGCCAGAAACAGATTCTGAACGGTGTTGTAAATGGAGCAGTAAAATAAATTTGACAGAAGCTTAAGGAGAAGAACATGGGAATCATATACAACGAGAAAGCAAGAACATTTACATTACATACCCATAATACAACGTATCAGATGCAAATTGATGCATATGGATTTTTACTGCATTTATATTATGGAAGAAAGACAGATGGAGTTATGGACTATCTTCTGACCTATGCAGACCGTGGCTTCTCTGGAAATCCGCAGGATGCAGGAAATGACAGAACATATTCCCTTGATGTGCTGCCGCAGGAATTTCCATGCCGACTGACAGGAGATTTCAGGAGTCCGGTGCTTGACCTTGTAAATGCAGATGGTTCTTTTGGATGCGATCTTAGATATCAGGGATATGAGATTTGTGATGGAAAATACAATTTGAAGGGGCTTCCGGCAGTTTATGCTGCAGAAGAGGAAGCCCAGACTCTGATCATTTATATGAAAGATCAGGTGACAGGATTACAGGTAGAATTACTTTATGGAGTTCTTCCGGAGTATGATGTGATCACAAGAAGTGCAAAAGTGATCAATACAGAAGAAGATAAAATCAGACTGACAAAAGCACAGGCAGCGTGTATCGATTTCGTTCATGGTGAATTTGACGTAATTTCATTTTACGGCCGCCATGCGATGGAAAGAAATATGCAGAGAACACCGGCAGGACATGGAGCTTTTGTAATTGGAAGCCGTAGAGGAACATCCAGCCATCAGTACAATCCGATGATGATACTGGCAGAAAAAGAAACGACAGAAGATGCCGGTACCTGTTATGGAATGTCTTTTGTATACAGCGGAGGATTTAAAGCAGAAGTAGAAAAGGATCAGTTCGGGCAGACAAGAATGCAGATGGGACTGCAGGAAGAACAGTTTTCTTATCCACTGAAAAAAGGAGAGGAATTTGTGATTCCTGAAGTTATTTTAACTTGCAGCAATCAGGGACTTGGAAAGCTTTCCCAGAATCTGCAGAGATGTATCCGTAAAAATCTGTGTCGCGGAAAATATAAAGAAAAAGTAAGACCGGTACTGATCAACAGTTGGGAAGCATGCTATTTTGATTTTACGGGAGAAGATATCTATCATCTTGCCGAGCAGGCAAAGGATCTGGGAATCGATATGGTTGTACTGGACGATGGATGGTTTGGAAGTCGAAATGATGACAACAGTGGACTTGGCGACTGGAAAGTAAATGAAGAAAAGCTGCAGGGAAGTCTTGGTGACCTGATCAGCAGGATCAATGCGTTAGGTGTTAAATTCGGGCTCTGGTTTGAGCCGGAGATGGTAAATGAAGACAGTGATCTTTACCGTGAACATCCGGACTGGGCAATTCAGATTCCGGGAAGAAAACCGGTAAAAGGAAGAAACCAGCTGCTCCTTGATTTTTCGAGAAAAGAAGTTGTGGATGCTGTTTATGAGCAGATGTGTCAGGTGCTCGATCAGGGAAATATCGAATATGTAAAATGGGATATGAACCGAAGTATGGCAGAAGTATATTCTATGACAGCAGAAGAACAGGGCAGTGTGCAGTATGACTACATGCTTGGGCTTTATGATTTCCTGGAGCGTATTATAAGCCGCTATCCAGACCTTCTGATCGAAGGCTGCAGTGGTGGTGGAGGTCGTTTTGATGCGGGAATGCTGTATTATACACCACAGATCTGGTGCAGTGACAATACCGATGCAGTGGATCGTGTAAGGATCCAATACGGAACATCCTTTGGGTATCCGGTATCTGCAGTTGGATCTCACGTATCTGCAGTTCCGAATCATCAGACAGGAAGAAAGACATCACTCCATACAAGAGGTGTCTGTGCCATGGCAGGAACCTTCGGCTATGAACTGGATCCGGCGAAAATGACAGATGAAGAGCGCAGAGAGATCAGGGAACAGATAGCAGAATACAAAAAATACGCACAACTTGTACAAAATGGACTTTACTATCGACTGAGTAATCCATTCGCAGAAGAAATCGGCGCATGGGAATTTGCATCAGAAGATGGGAAAGAAGTACTCGTAAATGTAGTTATGCTTGAAATCCATGGAAATATGACAGTAAATTATGTGAAACTGAAAGGTCTGTGTGCCGGACAATTCTATAAAGATTCAAGAACCGGAAAAATTTATCCAGCAGAGGCTCTGGTGGAAGTTGGAATTCCGATGCCTCTTGAATTTGGTGAATACAAAGCATATCAGATTTATCTGGAAATGGTCGAGTAAAAATGAGAAAAACAAATGATATTTTTGAAAAGAGACTGGCGAAGCATATGGATGAGCTTCGCTGGCTCTATATGGAATTATATGATAATGAAGCAATGTTTGCAGAGCTCTGTGAACAGATGAAGAATTACTATCAAGCAAGAAATGCGAAACTTCGAAAGAGAGATCTGGAGAAGGAAAAGGATCAGGCGTGGTATCGTAAAAAAAACATGCTGGGAATGATGCTGTATATTGATAATTTCGCCGGAAATTTAAGAGGAGTCAAAGGAAAGCTTAAGTATCTGGAAGAATGTGGTGTAAACTGTGTTCATCTGATGCCGTTTCTTGATTCGCCAAAGGGAAGATCCGATGGAGGCTATGCGGTTGCGGATTTCAGAAAAGTAAAGCCGGAACTTGGAACCATAGAAGACCTTGCAGATCTGGCTGAAGCCTGCCATGAAAAAGACATGAATCTGTGTATGGATTTTGTAATGAACCATACTTCCGAAGATCATGAATGGGCACAGAAGGCAAGAATGGGTGAAGGCGAATATATGAGCCGGTATTTTTTCTGTGACAATGAAAACTATGTCAGAGAATATGAGAAAACAGTGCCACAGGTATTTCCGGAAACTGCACCGGGGAATTTCACCTGGCTTCCTGAAATCGGACACTACGTGTTGACTACCTTTTATCCTTACCAGTGGGATCTGAATTATAAGAATCCGAGGGTGTTTAACGAAATGATGTATAATTTCCTTTTCCTGGTCAATCAGGGGATTGACATTCTGCGGATCGATGCAGTTCCTTATATCTGGAAGGAAATGGGGACAAGCTGCAGAAATCTTCCACAGGTACACACGATAGTCAGGATGATGCGTATGATCGGGGAGATTGTGTGTCCGTCGGTTGTATTATTAGGGGAAGTCGTGATGGAACCGGAAAAAGTAGTTCCTTATTTTGGTACCATAGAAAAGCCGGAATGTCATATGCTTTATAATGTAACTATGATGGCTACTACATGGAATACGGTTGCGACGAGAGATACCAGACTTTTACGGATGCAGCTTGATATTATGAACAACCTTCCGAAAGAGTATACTTTCTTAAATTACCTCAGATGTCATGATGATATTGGATGGGGATTGGATTTCCAGACACTTGCCGGTTGGGGAATGCAGGAAGTCCCACACAAAAGATATCTGAATGACTTTTTCACAGGAAAAATCGCAGAAAGTGTGAGCCGCGGGGAACTTTATAATGAAGATCCGATAACAGGAGATGCCAGATTCTGTGCAACGACAGCTTCCATGTGTGGAATTGAAAGTGCCGGATTTGAACAAAATGAAGAAAAGAAAAAAAGAGCAGTCAGATTTGATCTGATGCTGCATGCATATATGATGGTGCAATCCGGAATTCCAATGCTTTACAGTGGAGATGAGATTGGTCAGGTAAATGATTATACTTATAAAAATGATCCGGAAAAACGGGTTGATTCCAGGTATATCCACAGAGGAAAATTTGACTGGAAGCTGGCAGACGGACGAAAGAGAAAAGGAACGGTACAAAAAGAACTGTTTGATGGAATTGGAAAACTTAGATCCATTCGAAGTAAGGAAAAAGTATTTGACCCATCGGCGAATGTCTGGACGCTTGATACCTGGGAAAATGGAATCCTTGGAGTTGTGCGGGAACTGGAGGGCGAGCAGATGACAGCACTTTTTAATTTCGCAGAGGACGAAAGGACAGCCTGGATCGCAGAAGAGGGAGAGTATATTGATTTATATACCGGTAAAAAAGTAGATCTTCAGGCAATAAAAATGGAAGGACATTCCTTTGTATTAGCAAAGAAATGCTAAAGTAAGATAGAAAAAGAGCAGGTAAGAAATTTTATCCTTTCTTACCTGCTTTTTTTACTTTATTGGTTTTCCTGCATATCTTTCAGCATCTGGATAAGTTCCAAATCCTTTTCGGTAACACGGAAATTAGTGGTATAATTCCGTCCTTCCGGAGATTTGACGGAGATTTCGATGATGCTGTCTTTGCGGCATGCATCTCCTTTTACTGCATGAATAAAAGGCATAAATTTAGGATGCTCCTGTTGAAAAGTGGAAAATGCGGATTTCAGTTTTGCAAGCATTCCAAGCTGTTGAAAGTTAAGCGCCATAAAATACTCCTTTATAATTCAATATATCCATTGAACCCTCCAAGGGTGTAATATGCTTTTTTGTCTTCTGGTTTCAGATAAATGGAGAGAGCTTCCGGAGTTTCTACAGCGTGTCCCTTTGCATTGCAGTCAGCAATCACACGTTCTGTGATAGCGGCTACAGTATATTCTGCACTCTGGTACTGAACATAGAATGCAGGATTTTTGGCAGGAACTTCTACTGGTACTTTGACTTCTTTTACAACTTCTTTTATCTCTACAACAGGAGTTGCTGTAGCCGGTGCTGATGATGTAGCTGTAGCAGTTACTGCTGATTCAAGTGTTCTTTTCTGTTTTTTCTTATCGATTCTTTTATTCATTATTATTACCCCTTTTTCAAATTGTACAACATCTATTATATTACTTTTATATGGAGAAGTCAAAATGGTATTTATCACAGATATTTTGCAGAAAATGAAAAAGGGTTGCGCATAATGGTGAGATATGAGTATAATGAGTATCGTGTAATTGGAGTATAACCGGGAGGAAAAGGTAGAATGAATAGAGCAGCATTATTTTTTGATATTGATGGAACCGTACTCAGTGAGATTACAAAAGAGATTCCCGCAAGTACGGTAGATGCACTTAAAAGGGCACACGACGCAGGACATTTTTTATTTATCAATACAGGAAGAACATACTGCAGTGTTCCGGTGGAACTGAAAAAACTTCCATTTGATGGATATCTGTGTGGATGTGGGATTTATTTTACATTTGATGAAGAAATTATTTTTGAAAAGCATCTGGATCCGGAGAGGGGCGATGAGATCGCTGATTATATGACAAAATGTCAGATTGATGGGATTTTTGAGGGAGCAGAAGATGTGTATTTCACTTCAAGAGTTTCAAGATTTGACAGATTGGAAAATACAAAAAAACACATGAATAACCGTGGACTTGGAATCGAGCGTTATATGGAGCAGAGAAGATGTCCATATGATAAGATCTTTATTTATACGGATGAAAAAAGTGATGTAAAAGCATTTTTTGAATTTATTAAAGATGATATGGAAGTAATCGACCGTGGAAGTAATACGTTTGAATGTATCCTGAAGGACTATACAAAAGGAACTGCGATTGACTGGGTACTGGAGCATTTTGGAATGACGAGAGACCAGTCATATGTATTTGGAGACAGCAGCAATGATCTGGCAATGTTCCAGCATGCCGGGCATGCGATTGCGATGGGCGCGCATGACCAGGTGCTGGAACCTTATACAGAATTTGTGACAAAGACCGTTGAAGAAGATGGAATTGCTTATGCGATGAAGAAATATGGACTGATCGATTAGAGAATCCTCCGGTAAAGTTACAGAGAAAATTTTCTAAGATGCAGCAGCTTTTATAAGATCATCAAGAGAACCAAAATGATAGCCCATTTCTTCCCATTTGGTGAGAAGTTCATCTAAGATTTCAGCGTTTGTAGAGGACGTACTGTGGAGTAAAACGATGGCACCGGGATGGATCCTTCCAAGCAGTTTTTCAAAAGCCTCTTCGTGGGATGGCTGGTTATCCTGATACCAGTCGACATAGGCGAGACTCCAGAAGAATGTGTGATAGCCAAGCTCCTGCGCCATTTTCAGGTTGGCTTCGCTGTATTTGCCCTGTGGTGGACGATAAAATCTGGAAATTTCCTGTCCGGTGATCTGCTGATACAGTTTTTCAACTGTCTGGATTTCTTCAGAAAAGGATTCCATTGTAGAAATCTGTGACATGTCTTTGTGATGCCAGGTGTGGTTGCCGATGGTGTTACCGGCAGCGAGAATCTGTTTGATAAGTTCCGGATTGCTTTCCAGAAGTGTGCCGACGACAAAGAATGTTGCCGGAGCCTGATGTTTCGTAAGAGCTTCCAGAATAGCCGGTGTATTTCCGTTTTCATAACCGGCATCAAAAGTAAGGTAGATTACCTTTTCGCTGGTGTCCTGTGCGTAAAAGGCATCAAATTTTTTCAACTCGTCAAATGTGGCATTGCCGACAGGGTAAACTTTTCAAATAAAGAAGCAACTTCCACAAAAGTAAGCTTTCCAAAAGCTGGTGAATACATCTTAAAATTAACAGCCAAAGGCAAGAGTAACAGTGCATCCGATACTGTAAAAGTTACGGTAGAAGGAGAAGCGGACTTGCCGGAAGTACTGGCACAGTATGACTTTGAAGCTGCCAATATGGACACTGCAAATAAGAAAGTAAAAGATATCAGCGGTTCCGGTATTGATGCACAGCAAAAAGGAAGTGTAGAAGTTGCAGAAGGAAAAGATGGCGGAAACGGTATTTCCATGGACGGAGAAATCGGTGGTTATGTCAAACTTTCCAGTGACT
>OGZL01003510.1_pt1 | contig 10931 bp, 10 predicted proteins | sample 1576761 | NCBI WGS metagenome assembly OGZL01 (sample SAMEA3541595, study PRJEB24748) | human gut metagenome | biome: human gut; feature: human-associated habitat; material: faeces | place: China | collected 2012
TTTTGTTGCTCAGGCACTTATAAATAATGTTAAACTATAGTGTTGCGGAATTAAGATATAATAAGTTGAATCTCCGTTTTTCGGAAGAAGCTGAGAAAAAACTTACCAGTTTGCCATGGTACGGAAACATCCGTGAACTTCAGCACGCCATCGAGAAAGCCGTGATTCTGTCTGATGGCGGAATGATTTCTGCCGAAGATATTGACGGCGGAAACCAGCAGAGAAAAGAGAAGCCCCTAGAAGAGGTTCAGACGCTCGACGAGATGGAAAGCCGAATGATAGAGAAAACCATCAGGGAATGTGAAGGAAATCTGTCGGTAGTAGCCGCAAAACTGGGCATTTCCCGCCAGACGCTTTACAATAAGATTAAGCGATACGGGTTATGAATTTAGGCACGGATTACACAGATTACACGGATTTTTAGTTATCAGATGAATAGTCAGTTAGCAATCATCGTTTTATTGGTGATTTTGGTGGTTTTAATAGCAGTCAACATCTGGCTCTACCGCCACTATCGCCGGAACATCAAGAAGGTAACCTTCCTTTTTGATGCGATAGATAATGGGGATTTCTCCTTCAACTTTCCTACGGAGAAGAGGTTTAAGGAGGATAAAATTCTACACCAGTCCCTCAACCGCATCAAGCTTTTCCTGCAACATACGAGAGAGGAGCAGATGGATCGGGAGAAATATTACGAGCAGATTCTGAATGCGGTGGATACGGGCATCCTGGTGGTGGATGGCCACGACAACATCCTGCAACATAATCAGGCAGCCCTCCGGTTGCTTGATACGGATGTGCTTACCCACATGAACCAGGTAAAAGAGAAACTGAAGGATGAACACCTGGCAAAGCATGAGACGCAAGCCATGCTGAAAGACAAGCACGTGCGCATCATCGCCCTGAGCGACGTGAGCCACGAGCTGAGCAATCAGGAAGTGGATTCATGGATCAAACTGATTCGTGTGCTGACCCATGAAATCATGAATACCATCACGCCGGTTACTTCGCTGAGCGAAACTCTGCTTACCCGGGTTACAGAGGATAAAGACCTGAAGCAAGGCTTGGAAACCATCCACAAAACAGGAACAGAACTGTTGGCTTTCGTCAACAACTATCGCCGTTTTACCCATGTTCCCCAGCCTCAGCCTGCTCTTTTCTATGTGGAACCATTCCTGGAAAGGATGGCGTTGCTCTGCAACCACGAAGTAGAGATAGAAGTTTCTCCCAAGGATTTGCTGGTTTACGCCGACGAGAGCCTCCTCTCTCACGTAGTAACGAATCTTCTGAAGAATGCCGTAGAAGCTTTCAGGGAAAAGGAAAGAGAAGACAAGCAGGAATGCCGCTCCGCGGATTTGCAATCCGCGGCAAGCAAGAAGGCATTTATCCGTCTCCAAGCCTACGCCAACGTCCAGGAATCCATCATCATCAACGTGAGCAACAACGCCGGTCTCATCCCCGAAGATGTAGCCTCCCACATTTTCATCCCGTTCTTCACCACGAAGCCGGAAGGAAGCGGAATCGGTCTCTCCCTCTCCCGCCAGATCATGCGAGTAAGCGGCGGCAGCCTCTCGCTCCATCAGGACAAGGCACAGGGAATCACCACCTTCCGCATCATCATCCCATAACATAAGCACATTTTTTGAAAGAAAAGTTTGGTGTTTATCCATAAAAATCGTATCTTTGTCCCCACAAATACAGAAGATTATGGCATTCGAAAAGGAAATCAAGGAATACGAGGATTTGAGAGGAAAATATCAAACCCTTATCATCAATAAAATGGATAGAGAAGAGTACATCAAATATAACGAAGTACTCTTCTCTACCCATTCGTGCGCCATTGAAGGCAACTCTTTCTCCGTAGATGATACCCGGGAGCTGAAGGAGAAAGGATTAGGGATGATCCCTGCCGGAAAGACTCTTTTCGAGGCTTTCGAAATGCTTGACCACTTCGAAGCCTTCGAGTACATGATGCAAAACACGCAGCATCCACTCGACGAGAATCTTCTGAAAGAAATCAACAGGCGGGTTACCAGCCATACGCTTTCCTATCGTTCTCCAGAAGCTATTCCGGGCGAATACACCACCACGGACATGGCTGCAGGCGACACGGTATTTGGCGACCACGAAGAACTCATCGCCAGAATTCCCAAACTGTTGGAATCTACCGAAAAAGCCATCGTTTCAGCAGCCGTTCATCCCATGATTCTTGCCGCCCGCTTCCATGGCTTCTACGAATATCTTCATCCGTTCCGTGATGGGAATGGAAGAACAGGACGACTCATCAGCAACTACATTCTCTTAAGATTGAATCATCCTCTCCTCATCATCCCATCCGAAGCCCGACAGGAATACATTTCTGTCCTCCGTATGATTCATACGGAAGCAACCGACGAGCACCTCATCCGCTTCTTCTTCAAGATGGCAATACAGAGAATGGAAGAAGAGCTGAAGCAGAAAGAGGCTAACACCAAGCGATTTATGACTTTTCTCTTCTAACAAAGCATCGGATGCCCCTCAGAAGTGACAGAAGCACTAAAGCTGATTGCCCTCTGCCTCCACAATCTGTCCATCAAACAGGCGAATGGTGCGATGGGCTATCTTGGCATCATGCTCATTATGCGTTACCATGACGATGGTGGTGCCCTCGTGGTTCAGCTCGGTAAGCAGATGCATCACCTCGGCTCCATTCTTGGAATCGAGGTTACCCGTAGGCTCATCGGCCAGGATGAGCTTGGGACCAAAGACCACGGCACGGGCGATGGCTACTCGCTGCTGCTGACCACCCGACAGCTGATGAGGGAAGTGCTTGGCACGATGGCTGATGGCCATTCGCTTCATAATCGCCTGCACCTTTGCCTTGCGCTCCGCCTTCGGAATGTTGAGGTAGGTAAGAGGAAGCTCGATGTTCTCCTCTACATTCAATTCATCTATCAGGTTGAAGCTCTGGAACACAAAACCGATTTCTCCCTTTCTCACATCCGTACGCTCCTTTTCCTTCAGGTTTGCCACCTCGTGATTACCCAGGAAATATTTTCCCGAAGTTGGGTTGTCGAGCAAACCGAGGATATTGAGCAAGGTGGATTTGCCACAACCTGATGGTCCCATAATGGCGACAAACTCGCCGTCTTCTACTGTGAAAGATACGTTATTTAAAGCAATCGTCTCCACATCTTCTGTGCGGAATGACTTGCAAAGATTCTCTACTTTTATCATTTTGTTCAATGTTAAGTGTTAAATGTTGAATGTTAAATTAGGGTATACGCCCTTAAATCTGTGTCATCTGTGAAAATCTGTGGGAGACTTATTCATCCTTGAGATACTTCACAGGATTACTATTCGCCACCTTGTAGCAGTTGATGATGACGGAAAGCCCGATGATGACGAGCAAGATGATGGTAACGCCGATAAACAGCAAAGGCGTCATCGTAATCTTCTCGCTGAACGACATCAGCCATTGTCTGGCTATCAGCCAAGCCCCCAAGTCGCCCACGATGATGCAAGGCAAAGCTATCTTTATAATGTCCTTGAGGAAGATGCGAAGAATATCCTTCACCTTCGCTCCGTTCACCTTTCTAATCGCAATCTCCTTGCGGCGGCGGTTCACCTCATCACTCGTATAGCCCACCAATCCGAAGAGGGCGATAATCATCGTTACGATGCCGGCTACCAGGATTCCGTTGCGGAAATTGAGCTGGGAAGCGTACTGTGCCTTGAACTCGGATTCATAGTCGAGTACCGTCACGGCATTATTTGGATACATTGACTGCACTTTATTCCTCAACTCAGTCAAGGCATCTTCCGTCAGATTATTGAACTTGACAAGCATATAAGGAGCCGTCCAAGGAGCATAGAAGTAAACGAAAGACATATTCTTGAACTCCGCATCCTCAGAAGTAACTGCTCCGTATTTGATATTCTTGACAACACCACAAATCGTCATCGTTTCATCCTCATTACAATGTGAAGAAATATAAACTCGCTTGCCTACAGCCCCATCTTTCCAATGTCCGAGTGTAGTTAATTTCTTAGCCAAAGCCTCATCAATAATCACTTGACGAGAACTGTCATTGCGTTCTGTAAAGAACGAACCTTGCACAAAGTCGATTCCCATCATTCTGAAATAGTTGTCATCCACTCCCCATGCATCATGGACAATCTGTAACGACTTTCTATCATCTGGCAACGACAAATTATTTCCATTTACCGCGTAGTTTTCCAACGGAACAGCACAAGTAGAGGCAACCTCCTTTACATCCGGCATACGCTTGATTTCAGACAAACATCGACTGCGTTGATCACCATTGATAGCATCCACATGTACGATAGCCACATTCTCATAATCGTAACCAGGATTCATATTCACCATCAAACTATACTGTTGATTGACAACAAACAGCAAACTAAAGAGTAAGCCCGAAATAACGAACTGCACACCTAAAAGAGCTAACTTCCAACGGTTACGGTTTTCATTATATCCTCGGAATGCAATGGCAACGGGAATCTTATTGTAGAGCCAACCTGGAGCCAATCCACCCACCAACAATACCAATAAACAGATGGAGACCAATATCCAACTGCCACGATTGAACACCAACGTACTTATAGGGGCAGAGAGGAATTTCTCGATGGTTCCCTTGCAAAGAAACACGAGAACAGCAGCAAGGATTACCGCCAACCCCACATGCACCAAAGCCTCGGAAAAGATGATGGCATGAATATTCTTTGGTTCTGCACCATAACATTTTCGGACAGCCATCTCACGAGAGCGAGTCACGAGATTTCCTACGATGATAAGCAGATAGTTCATCACGGAAGTGAAGAGCAACACGAAAGCTATAATGCCTAAAATCCATCCCATCATCTTGATATAAGAATTCTGGGTAAACACCTCGCTGAGTATAGTAAATTCATAGTCAAGGGTGAATCCTGGCGTTTGAGTCGCCTCTGCAGTAATATGGTCTTTCTTCATTTTTTTGATGTAAGGACGAAGTTCACTTATCTCATGTCCTTTCGCCAAACGGATGTAAGAGAAATAGTTGTCATTTCCCACCCATTGATTTCTGCCATCATAGCCCCAAAGGTCTCCTATACTGCATAAAGACACCAGAATTTGTCTGTTATGTAGAGATGCGCCCCAAGGAAAGCTTTCGAAAATGCCACCTATAGTGAATGTTTTGCCTGGATATTCAGGAATAGTAAAATGCTTGCCTACCACATTTCCTCCTATTTGCTCTGCCAATTTGGAATCAATCATGCAATATAGCGGACGAGATAAAGTTTCCTTTGCCTTTCCCATCAATATCTTTTGCGGGAAAATATCAAAGAAACAACTGTCTGCCATCAAAACGTTAGCCTCTATGCTGTTTTGATTTTCCAACTTGCATTGTTCTTTATCCATATCAACAAATCTTGTAGCAGCTTCTACCATTGGAGCATAATCCTTCACACCAGGGGCAATCGCTCCAGATGTTTGGTTAAAACTAAAAGGTTTACTACCATTGAAGCTTGGCATACTGCCCACTTCTGAAATCTGATACGTCCTTTCCCATCCCGAAAAGTACGTATCGTAGGTCTGCTCGAAATAAATCTCGGCAATAATTACCGAACTGATTGCCAATCCGAGCGCCAGACACAATATCTTCACGAAATTGTGCTGGCCTCTTCGAGGCAGATTTTTGAATGCGTTAATAATATGATTCATATCAAATATCCTGTTTCAAGGGCGTTAGCCCAATTTATCACTAATCACTACTAATTAATCATTACTAACTAATCACTACTAATTAAAAACTAATACATCATTATCCTTATAGGCCTCATAGCCACTAACGATGACCTGCTCGCCCGGCTCCAAGCCCTCAATTACCTCATAATACTGAGGATTCTGGCGACCGATGGTGATCTTTCGGCGATAAGCCTTCTTGCCACTCTTGTCTAAAACAAAAATCCATTGACCGCCCGTTACACTATAAAACGTGCCTTTAGGGATAATTATTGCCTGCTTCGACTGACCGAGCTGCAAATCTACATAATAAGTCTGACCGGTTCGGATGTTGCCAGGGCGAACACCCTTGAAGATGAAGTCGATGCGGAACCTGCCGTCTCTTACCTCGGGATAAACCTTGCGAACCTGCAGGAGATAATGCTTGTCGTTCTGGTCGAAAGTGGCTGTGAGCCCCGGTTTTACCCGGTCGATGTAATGCTCATCCACCTGCGCCTGCACCTTGAAATCGCTGAGGTCGTTGATGACTCCTATCTTCTGTCCGGCAGAAATGCTCTGTCCCAGTTCCACATCGAGCAAGCCGATTTCGCCCGAAATGGTGCTGCGGATATTCAGTTTCTCCTTGCGCTGGCGAACCAGCTGCACATTCTTCTGCATGGCTTCCAGATTATCGCCCATCTGATCCATCTGCGAACGGCGGAGCTGTGCATCCTTCTTCAATCGCTTGCTGATGAGCGCATGCTTCTTGACGGCAAGGTCGTAATCTTCCTTTGCCTTGAGATACTCCTCGCGCGAATTGAGTTCTTCCTTGTGCAACGCCGCCTGATGCTGATAGGAACGGCGCTTGGTAATAACATCCTGCGAAAGCGACAGTTCCTCGTTGCTATTGTTCAGGCGGTCCTGCTCCATCGAAATCTGGGTGTTGCGAAGCATGTCCTGCTTTTCGGCAAGTTCGCTCTCGGCATTCAAAATCTCCAGATCGAGATTCGAATTGCTCAGTTTCACGATCACATCGCCCTTGTTTACGTGGGCACCTTCATCCACCACTTTCTCCAGAACAATACCGCCTTCCTCGGAACTGATCTGTACCACGGAGATAGGAACCACCTGTCCATCCACCGAAACATAATCGTTAAACTGCGCCTTCTCTACGGTTCCGATGCTCAATCCCTTCCTATCCACCTTCAGGGTGGAAGAGAAATTGCTCAATCCCAACCAAATGAGGACTGCAATCAAAACCGCTCCTCCGCCAATCCATGCCCAGTACTTGCGAGGCACGAGATATTTTTTCTTTTCTATCTTTATATCCATAATTTATTTAATTAAATTTTCTCCCTGGTAATAAGCAACCAATCTCTGTTTGATAATGAGCAGCATCTGCATCTGGAGTTCCTTGATTCTGCTTTCCAGAAGCGTCTGGGCTGCGGTATGAAGGTCGAAGGTGGAAAGCATTCCTTCTTCAAACTTCCGGCTCGACATGTGATAGGCGAGCGAATCGGAGGCCACCTTCTTCTGCATCTGATGTAACTCCTTGGCGTAACCCTCTGCATCCATTACCGCCTGGGCTATCTGGTCGTGAAGTTTGCGACGGGTTTCCTCCAGGTTCACCTGTGCCAGTTGCCAGTCGTTGCGTGCCTTCTTCACGCTGTGCCAGCGGTCGCTATTATAAATAGGTATGGAAAGGGTCAACGCGAGGTATTCGCCCTGGTTGTTGTGAAACTGCGAGGCAAACCCATCGTATTGCCCTTTCTGAGAGAGATTCTTATAATAGTTGGTAGAAATGCCGCCACCGAGAGAGAGTGATGGCAGCAATCTGCCTTTTGCTATCTTATAATCATACCGTGCCCGCTCCACTTCGTATTCTGCCGACTTCAAATCGGGAGAAATATGCCGGAAGCCCTGGTAAACGGTTTCGTAGTTTACTCCAGATTCAGAAACCTCTTTATTATCAGACGTTAGCTTCAAATTCTGCTCCTCTTTAATCAGAATTTTCAGCTCTTCATCCACCGGAAAATTCATCGCGGATTTCAAGGCGAGCAGACTCTGTTTTGCCACATTCTCCTGATGCGTAAGATTGTATTCATCTTCCGCCACCTGCGATTCCATCTGTACCACATCCGGTCGGCCTTTCTCGCCCAGTTCATACAGGCGCTTCATCTTCGCCAGCATCCGCTTGCTTTCGTTCAGTTTCTCGCTTGCTATCTGAATGCTAGCCTCAGCATAGGCAGCATCCACATATTTCTGCATCACGTCGATGGCTCGGTCGTCCTGAATCTTCTGCATCGCCGTGGCTGAATAATCCCGGCTCAATTTAGCCTGCTTCAAGGCGTTGATGGTGGCGAAACCGTCGAAGACATTCAGTTCGGCATAAAGCTGATAGTAGTTGTTGAATGTCGTTACATTATTATAAGTATTGGTTTCCGGGTCGATGTTTCGTCCCCAGGCATACTGTCCCTGCACGCCGCCCGTAACGGTAGGCAGGAATCCTGCCACAGCATGCTGGTAATCCTGCTTGCGCTGGCGGGCATTCACCACCTCCCGCTTCACCTCCGTAGCGTGCTCCACGGCGTATTTCATACAGTCGTCAAGGCTCCAGCTCTGTGCCGAGGCGCCAGCCGTCCAGACCAGCCATCCTATTAATATTCCTGTTCTTTTCATAATCTTCTTCATTTTGGCATGATAAGGACAAGAGCCGTGCCAAAACAGCATTTCTCCTGATAATCAATTCCTTAGATAAAAAGCCTCATTAAACAAACTGTCCAACAATTAGACACCGGCGTCTAATTGTTGGACAGAAACCTCATTATTTATCGGCTTTCGTAAGTACTTGCATCAGTCTTCGAAGCTATTTGTGTTAAAACAGGAATCTAATAATCCTCCATATAACCCTTGGTAAACATATCGTAGGACAGAGCTTCCAGTTCTGAGAGCGTCATCTGCTCTACCGAATGCTCTATCTTACGTATCAGTTCGTCTCGCTTGAAATCGTCATCATCGCTCAGACGCGATGTAAATCTGTTACTCATTTTTTGAATGTTAAGTGTTGAATGTTAAATGTTGAATGTTAAATGTTGAATTGGGCATACGCCACTAAATCTGTGTCATCTGTGAATTGAAAATCGCTGGCCGAAGGGAAAAGCAAATCTATGAGAAGATTACATCCGCTCATAGGTGTTGATAACATTTCCATCATACGCCTCGTGGCTGATTAACCGGATGTTATGAGGAAGCATAGGCGCTGGCGTTCCAGAAGTTACGGAGTTTTCCACAGATGTGGACAACAACGTTTCTACCCTGATTTCATCCCAAAGTCCAGCATCGAGGAATGCCTGATGGGTGATGGCGCCTCCCTCTACTATCAGCGACTGCACCTTATTATTATATAAGTACTGCATGATTTGCTGCAACACTTCCGTCTTGCCCCGTGAGAAATCCAGACCTTCGAAACAAGGATGATGGCGGTCGATGACCAGGCGCATCGGGTCCTTGCCGCTCCAATCTCTAACGTTGAGCTGACTGTGGTCGCGCTCATCGGTTACGCGGCCTATGAGGATGGCATCGTTCTCAGCACGCAACTTGTGGGAGAGCATCTTGGTGAAAGGCGAGGAAATAGCCATACCCCTACCCCCGTTGTCAAGAAAGCCATTCGCGGTCTGCGCCCATTTCAGGATGATGTAAGGACGCTGATAGGTGTTGAAGGTGATGAAGCGCTTGTTGAGTTCGAGACATTCCGCCTCCAGAACGCCTACAGTTACTTCAATGCCTGCCTCGCGAATCTTGCGGATACCGCGGCCCTGAACCTTGGCAAAGGGATCTACGCAGCCGCAAACGCATCGCTTTACTCCTTTTCTTACTATCAAATCGGCGCAAGGCGGCGTCTTGCCATAATGAGAGCAGGGTTCGAGACTCACATAGATGGTAGCTTGGCTTAATAGATGCTCATCCTCGGGCTTAACAGATGCAAAGGCGTTGACTTCAGCATGCCCTTCTCCGCATCTTACATGATAGCCTTCGCCGATGATTCTGCCATCCCCACTCACGATAACGGCTCCCACCATCGGATTGGGTTTGGCATTCTCTCTTCCGTTTTTCGCCAGCTGCAGACAGCGGCGCATAAACATTTCGTCTATTTCCTTTTGCGACAACGGTTCGCCCGTCTTCACATTCTGAAAAGAAACATTATTTTGTTCCATATCTAAAACTTTTCTTCGTTTTTTACTTACTTTTCGATAAAATGTCGTACCTTTGCTCTCAAATCATAATATACGATTTAGAGATGAAAACGTATCAACAACTTTGGCAATCCATTACCACTCTATATGAGGCGGGCGAAGCACAGGCTATCGTCCGCACCATGCTCGATGTGAAGTACGGAATGACGCTGACCGACATAATCTGCGGCAAAGTTAATGAATTATCTGCAGATGAAGAAAGAAAACTGGAAGAAATTATCAGAAGATTGCAAAAAGGCGAACCTGTACAGTATGTTCTGGGCGAAGCTGACTTTGCAGGAAGAACCTTCCATGTAGAGCCGGGCGTGCTGATTCCGAGACCCGAAACGGCGGAACTCTGCAAGTGGATAGAAAAAGATGCGACTGAAAACAAAGGGATTACGGAAGGAGAGAAGGAAGAAAACACCATCCGCATCCTGGACATCTGTACGGGTTCGGGCTGCATCGCCATTACGCTGGGACTGGACATCGGCGGCTCGGAGGTTACGGGTTGGGATATTTCAGAAGATGCCTTGAGGATAGCACAGGGAAATGTTGCGCTTCTGGATGCCGGTAACGTAAAAATAGAATATCAGGATGCCCTGAAGTTGGCGGAAACATCGGATGCCGGAAGATGGAACATCATCGTGAGCAATCCCCCATATATCTGCGAAAAGGAGAAAGCGGATATGGAGAAGAATGTGTTGGAACACGAACCCGGAATCGCCCTCTTCGTGCCCGATGAAGAGCCTCTGAAGTTCTACAGAGCCATCGCCGAATATGCCTCTTCTGCCCTCAAATCCGGAGGTGCATTATACTTCGAAATCAATCCTATCTACGAAAAAGAAACAAGGGAAATGCTGGAAGGATTGGGGTTTAAAGCTATTGATACAAAGGAAGATGCCTTCGGAAAGCAGAGAATGATGCGAGCCGGCAAATCATAAAGTTCAATGTTCAAATCTCAAAGTTCAAAGTAAAATCATCATGTTCAAATC
>OGZL01003513.1_pt1 | contig 10927 bp, 9 predicted proteins | sample 1576761 | NCBI WGS metagenome assembly OGZL01 (sample SAMEA3541595, study PRJEB24748) | human gut metagenome | biome: human gut; feature: human-associated habitat; material: faeces | place: China | collected 2012
GCCCTGCCGGAGGCTATATCAGCTGGGAGATTGACTCCCAGCTGATATACAGACGTAAGTAGATTTATAAATTCGTCCGATTTACCAAGAAAGGACAGCCATGTGTTTTTTCACATCGGCTGTCCTTTTGACATTTCACAAATATGCTGTTAAACAAAAGCCAGTGACTACAATAGCTTTACTTCTTTAAAAATCCCATGATTCAGCTGATAGCCAACATTCTTAATACACATCTGTCCGGCAAAATGTGCTTTTCCGATCATATGAATGCAGGCCTGTGCATATCCGATTGGCTCTTCTAACTGATGGTCCACAAACTTCGCTTTTTCTGTTCCAATAAGAGCAAGCGTCGTTTTCGGGCAGAGCAGAATCATAGTCTTATCATCGGCAAGCTGCTCTACTTTCTTCAAGAATGGGTACGTAAAATTCACCGTAACAGCTTCCATCATCTTCGGTCCCAGAATATTCACTCCGCCAGAAGAATCTGCATAGCTGATCAAATCTCCCCCGTACTCTTTCACCAGTTCCATATATTTCAAAATCTGATCTCCCAGTTTCCAGAAGACCTTTTCCATCACTTCCGGTTTTTTTCGCATTCCCTTGAACACATATCTTGCATCGATCAGCACATTGAGAATTGTAAATGGTCCTGCCACTTCGAATACAACATGTTCTCCTTCTTCACGAAGTTTTTTACATGCAAGAAGAGTCTCTTGAATTCGTCCTTTCGTGAAATCCATGTCCGGCAGATTTAATATTTCTTCTACATCTGTACAGACATATCCTCCAGCTCTCGGACCTGCAATCTCATTTCCAAGATTTATAATTCCTCCCATAGCCTCTGCCTCTAATGTATGGCAAAATGGAAGTTCACATATAACTGCTTTATCTTTCTCTTTCAACACTTTTGAAAGAGTCACCATTGTATCACAGTGTGTGTATGCATCCGGAAATGTTAGTCCCAGTCCTTCTGTCACTTCTGAACGAATTCCTGCTGAATTATCATATGTACAATTAAAATCTTTTATATCTCCCATATTTTTAACATTACCTCTTCGCATAACCAAGATTGGATTTCCTCGCTTTATTCGGGATTTCCTATCTCATTCGTTTCTTCAATTTTTAGTGAACTTCCGGAAACATAAGGCAATCGGCAAATAATCTCTCATAGCCTTCTGTTGCACCAAGTTCCATATAATCCATATGATGAGCCAGTTCTTCCATCTCACGCTTCACCTGACCGGATAAGAGCGCCATATAAGCCCCGGTCTTGGAAGAGTTACCGACATAGACAAGTTTATCTTTCACTTCTGCCGGAAGAATTCCTGTTCCAATGAGGCTGTCTGCCGGAAGATGTGCTCCAAATTGTCCTGCGATCATAACCTTGTCAAGCTCACTCATCTCTTTTCCTGCCTTCTTAAGAAGTGCATAGAAGCCAGACAGAATGGCTCCTTTTGCAAGCTGTACCTGTCGGACATCTCCCTGAGTAATCTTAAGGTCTTCCGTCATCTTAAACTGACGTTTGATACCATCCATCTCAATCATTGGGTAACGATAATCTGTCTCTTCCAGATTCTTCAACTTGATAAATGCGCCGTCTTTTCTTACAAGTCCGGTTCTTACCAATTCTTTTACTACTGCCAGAATACCGCTTCCACAGACACCGATTGGATCGGCATTGCCGATAATTTTCAGCTTCACGCCATCTTCCTTAATTTCAACATCTTCAATAGCTCCCTCTGCCGCACGCATACCTGAGCTGATGTTCATACCTTCCAGTGCCGGACCTGCAGCACAGGAACAGGAAAGTAATCTTCCATGATCTGAAAATACAATCTCTCCATTCGTTCCGATATCAATAAACAGAACATTTTCATCTGCCTTATGAAGCTCACAGACATAAGCTCCTGCCACAATATCTGCTCCGATATAAGATGATACTGACGGCAGACAATAAAGTCTTGCCCCTCTGGATGCATGAATACCAATCTCCTCTGCTTCAATATCCTTTGCCTTTACAAACATTGGTGCATACGGTGATTTTCCAATGGACAGTGCATCTACACCAAGAAGCATATGCATCATCGTACAGTTCGCTCCTACAGAGACCTCGTAAATCTGTTCTTTCTTCACTCCGGTCTGTCCACAGACATCTGCGATCATCTCATTGATGGAAGCAACGATTGCTTCCTTAAGTGCCTGTACCCCTTCCTTGGGATGCTCCATCTCATAAGTAATACGAGTCAGGACATCCAGCCCAAAATGCTTCTGTGCATTGATCATAGAGGAATCTGCCAGTTCTTTTCCGGTCAGCATATCAATCAGTGCTGTAACAACGGTTGTTGTTCCGATATCTATTGCGATTCCATACATAGAATCTGTAGTATCTCCCTCTTCCAGATCCATCAGCACTTTTTTGCCATCTTTTTCACGATGGATAACTGCCGTGTAACTTCCTTCTTTGAAACAGAATCCACGCAATACAGAAAATGGAAATTCCACATTCGAAAGTTGTTCTTTAATCTGATCTTCAAATGGTGTCTGGTCTGTCAAAAGCGGCTTATGTATATTCACAATCTGTTTGACAATATCCAGGTCTTTTTCGAATTTTGGCACATATCCTTTTGATAGAACTTCATGCTTGCGCTCTTTCTGCATCAGCTCTACTTCCAGATCACACTGTGGATGAACCATACAGGAAAGACGCACACCACTTTTTACTTCTTCCGGTTTTAAGAAACGTAATTCTGTAGAAGATACTTCCCCTACTTCTCCTGATACGATGCGTACTTTACACTTTCCGCATACTCCTTTTCCATTACACGGATTATCAATAAATATGTTCTGCGCCAGCAAGATTTCCAGAAGGCTTGCTCCCGGTTCATAATCGTATTGCTTGCCAGACTGAACGACACGTAATTTATACATTAACTGCTTCCTCCATAATTCCATGACGGATTGCCTGGATATTGGTCAGTGGTGACTTCGTTCCAAGTCCGCATGCCGGAGAAATGATATTGGAACCGTCTTTCCAACATTTTACTGCAAGCTGCTCTACCTTCTCAGGCTGTCCAAACTCCAGCGTCCATGTACTGACATTTCCCATCAGGGCGTGCTTTTTTAAATGTTCGCGTGCCTCACGCATAGATACACAGGAATCGAAACTAAGTACGTCAGAATGTATCAGTTCTGCCTGCGGATATACATTTTTCATCTGTCCGCAAATATGCATGATTTTTCCCATGGTTTCTTTCTGAAGAGCATCCCAGATCATATTATTATATTTGACCGTATACTCCTCAAAAAGCTTCGGTCCCAAAATTTCTCCTGTTCCACTTGGATCGGAAATTGCAATGATATCTGCGCCGGCATCAATCTGTGCTCTTGCAAACTTTATGATCTCATCAGTCACAAACTGCATGTAACGGTGCGCTTCTTCTTTTTTCTTACGAAGCTCTTTATAAAAAATAACCGGCTCCATAACGGAACTTGCTGTGCTGACCGGTCCCGTAATATTTCCGATAATCGGTACATCTAAGTTTCTGGATTTCAGAATACGGATTGCATCCAGTACAACCTTTGCTCTTCCTTCCTCCATACTCATCGGTGTAATGGTCTCCCACTCTGTGACCGAATTGATCGCATATCCCGTTACATGCGGCTCATAAATCTTACTGCCCATAGTCACCTGAGCCCCCATAGCTTCTGCCTCAATCGTCATGCAGAATGGAACACCTACATTTTCAAAGCAGCCTTTTTCATAATTAGCTTCTGCCAGATCTGCCATCATTCTGGCATTCAGATGTGCCTCCGGCCAACTTACATTTGCCTCATCCATCAGATCTGTCGTTATCATATTCATCATTCCACCGGGACAGATACATGGCGGTCTGTCTGTCGGCTCCTGATGCATGGCTTTCCTAATTCGTTCTTTTGCATCCATAAATCCCCAGCTCCTTTTTCGAATTCTTATTCGGATTCTTTTATATTTAGCCTGGCCTATACCTTTTCAGACCGTTTCCAATACAGCTTTTGTCTTTTCTATCTAGGCAATTCCTGTTAGCTCTTTCGCAACTTTTACAGCTTCAACCGCATTCACAGAGTATCCCTCTGCTCCGATATCGTCCGCAAATTTTTTGGAAATCGGGCTTCCTCCGACCATAACTTTAAACTTATCACGGATTCCCTGGTCTTTTAATTTCTCTATAACTGTCTGCATTCCACCCATAGTTGTCGTCATCAGTGTGGACATACAGATCAGATCTGCATCTACCTCTTTTGCCTTCTCAATAAACTGGTCAAGCGGAACATCTCGTCCAAGATCATACATCTCGAATCCTGCTGTCTCCATCATAATCTTTACCAGGTTTTTACCGATATCATGAGTATCTCCTTCCACAACACCAATAACTGCTTTTTTCTTCGTCTGATCATCTGTATTTTCCAGATGCGGACGAAGTACATCCAGTCCCGCATACATTGCATCAGAGCAAAGGAGTACATCTGTTACAAAATACTCTTCTGCATCGTAAAGCTCACTGGCCTTGTTCATACCATCTACAAGACCTTCCATAATTCCGTCAAACGCCGGATATCCGGCCTCAATATATTCTTTCGCAACTTCTACGACTTCCTCATCTTCCATCTCTACTACACACTCTGATAATTTTGCTAATAATTCTTCTTTAGATGCCATACTATAAATCCTCCATAATCTATATTCTTATTTTGTCAGAAAATAACTCATAGCCCGCAAGCTGTTTTTTCCTGACATTCTCATCTCTTGACGTGTTTTATCTTGATACATTTTAACATTAATTACACATATCTTCAAATTGAGCACTTCCATATATTCGTACAGACATTTATCCATTCTATATGTCATCCATCAGATAACGAATCGCCCAAGCCGGCACTTCCGGAATCTCATCCAAAACTTCACTATCATATATAAATGCCACTGGATACTCCGGTTTTTTTCTCGGATAAACGCCCATTCCATCTGTAAAATACAGCATTCCATTCAAGTTCGTAAGTTCTCCGTTTTTTCGAAGTTCTTCTATATACTCAAATGCCGGTCTGAAATCAGTTCCTCCCCGGCCATAAAGTGTCAAGTCTTCCATCACCTGCTCCAGTTCTTTCTCTGATGTAATCTTCACATCCTTCTGAACCAACGCATCACACTGGATCAGATGGAAATTCACTCTGTCTTCGCTTTTCTGCCCACTTTTTAATATCTGGTACGTTTTTTCCAGAAATCTCCGAAGTTTTTCTTCCTCCACTGACCCTGAAGTATCAATCACAGTCACAAATGTTTTCACTACCCGGACATCCTTGTACTCCAACGGCTCGATCAGCGGCATATTTCCATACAGTTGCATTCCATAAGTATAGAAATTATAATCAAATTCCTCATCATTGATCTTCATACGTTCCCCAAGCCTGGTGAACTTTCTTAAGAATGCACTATAGTCCTGCTTCTTTCTGTTCGCAAGCTTTAAATTCACCAAAAAATCACCGGTTTCACCACTCCGGCTTTTCATAAATGTCTCAAGATCCACCTGAATCTTTTTCGCAGCCTGCTTCCACAGCTCTTCCAATTTTTGATTTGAGAACATGACCTCCCGGTTCTGATTCACCTGCCCTGATTTCACCTGGATTACATCATTCCTGTTTTTTGTTTCGGGATACCAGAAGCTATGGTCATCCCGACGGAAAATTTTCTCCAGCCAGTCTATTTCTGACTCTTTTGTCTTTTTCAGATATCCATAAATCTTTTCCGCATTCATAAGTCCCACATTTTTCCGGATGCGGTCAAGTTCCCGCTTTTCATCTGCCCCGGCACTAATGTCTGCAAAGTCCAGTTTCCAGCTTTCGATGATATATTCTGTTGCCATATCGCATGCAAGATCCCATTTTCTTTGCTCGATCTGTGGATTTACAAAGAAATGTCTGAATATTCCATGCACGACTAAATGCAAATACATTCTGCTGACGAAACCTTTCTCTTTCTGATATGCTCTCAGTACATATTCTGGATTATAGTAAAGATTTTTTCCATCTGTTCCCATACCATATGAACGATTACGCATACATTTAGAGGGACTCTCCGTCAGCATCCGAATTGCCGGTTCCAGAAACCTTATATTGACCAACGTTCTCTGTCTGCTAAAGTTCAGAACTTCTGAAGCCACTTTTATTATTTCCACACACATAAATATTACACCTGATCAAGCCCCAGATTTTGAATCTGATCCATAAGATTTTTCTGTCTCTCGTAGAACATCAAATTCTTATTATGTTTAAAATACTCCCGACATCCATACTGACTGATAAATCTGGCCGTATATTCATTTTCCGTAAGTTCTGTCACAAGTACAAGAATCTCCTGTCCTTCTTCAAACACATCTTCACAAAAGTAAAATGAGTTGGACAGACAGCCCGATGCTTTTCTTGTCTGCTCTTGAAAGCTTTCTGTCAACTGGGCAAAATAATCTCTGAGAATTACAAAATCTCTTTCATCCGGAGTCCGTATGCCTGCTTTTTTCCGGCATTCTTCCAGATAAACAAGCACACGGTCATCTTCCCACACCTGGGCACGGGATAAATTACCGGCACGTTTTTTCTGTTTTTCTTGTTCCATTAAACATTCTTTTTGTTGTTCGATACAAGAAACAAGGTCTCGGCCTTTTTCCACATCTGCTTTTATCTTTTTCAGGCAATCCCCAAATACAAACAATGCATTTTGCATCTCCATTGTCTCTTTAACAGTATCCGTAATTCCATCCATCAAAAGACCAAGGAAAGAAATCCTCTCATCAAAAGATGCTTTCATCGCCCTCTGTCTTACTTGCTCTGATGGAATGCCAAATAAGATACGGTCCACCTGATAATCATTTTTATATTTTTTGAACAAATCATAATAAATTGCAAAGTCACGGGCAATCTGCTCGTCCTGCACGTACTGGCTGATCAGATTCAGATCCACAGGCAGATTCTTCTTTTCACTCAGACACATGATCTGACTTAAATCTTCCCAGCCTCTTGCTGTCACAAAATGCTTTCCATCCACTGTATTTTCCACGGAATAAAATGCATCTTTCTTCAGATCCAGATAAGTCAGGATTGCCGGGTGCATCCCCTGCTCATAAGCATATGTTTTCCAGACACTATAATCAGGCTCTACATCCATTCTCTTTACGCGGTCCCAGGACGCAATATCGAATTCCCTCACAGAATGATTGTATTCTGGCGGATTCCCTGCTGTTACGATAATCCAGCCCTCAGGCACTTTGTGCTGTCCAAATGTCTTGTACTGTAAGAACTGAAGCATCGCCGGCGCCAAAGTCTCAGATACACAATTGATCTCATCTAGGAAAAGAATTCCTTCACATATTCCCGTGTCCTCCATCACTTCATAAACCGCTGCAATAATCTCACTCATCGTATACTCAGATACCTGAAATTTTTCTCCGCCATACTCCTTTTCTACAATGTATGGAAGTCCCAGTGCACTCTGCCTTGTGTGATGTGTCATCGTGTAAGACACAAGTGCTACTCCAAGTTCCTGCGCAACCTGCTCCATAATTGCAGTTTTACCGATTCCCGGCGCTCCCATCAAAAATACCGGACGCTGCTTTTCTATCGGAATTATATATCTGCCTTTTTCATCCTTTTCCAGGTACAATTTTACCGCATGTTCAATCTGCTCTTTTGCTTCCCTAATATTCATAAATATTATGACAACGCTGCCAGAAGCTGATCAAGCTGGCTGCCCGTCTCCTCCTTCTTATCCTCATTTTGGATTTCATCCTGATAATTCAACAGCATGCTGCGGATCTCCATATCGGATTTTTGCAGTGACTGATCCAGAAGTCTGTTCACTGCCTGTTCCGCCAATAAATTGTAATGAATGAAAAACTGTAATAACTTTTTATTTTCTAATAAAAGGACTTCATAGGAACTCCGGTTTTCTTTCAGATCCTTCACATAAGAATCAAGGATTTCACTTCTTACATCTCCCTGTTCTACCAGGTAATCTGCAAGTCCTGCTGCCGCCCACATTCTCCATTCTTTTGCAAATCTCGTAATCCTCATATTCGGTGCAATGATTTCTTCCATATCATAGCAAGTTGTCCACATATCCCAGTCCTGAAACACTTCTTCATCCACCGGGTTTCCTTCTATATACACTCGTTTTAATGCAGAACATTGTGAAAAGATGCCTTTGCCAAACTCTGTCACCCGTTTTGGAAAATGAAGTTCTTTTAAATTCGTACACCGGTAAAACACCTTGCGTTCTACCACCTCCAGTCCTTTTGGCAAATGTACTTTCTCCAGACTGACGCAAGTCACAAAAGCACCTTCTTCAATTCGCTTCACACTCTCCGGTAAATCCACCTGTTCCAGTGCCGCGCACCCGGAAAATGCATGAGCCCCAATCACTTCTGTATCATGCGGCAGTATTACTTCCCGCAGTTTTCCACAATCATTAAATGTATCATGCGGAATCTCCACCAGATGTTCTGGAAACTTCGCTTTTTTTAACATCCTGCAATAACGGAATGCACTGTGCCCAAGTTTCTGCAAATTCTCCGGTAATTCTATATATTCCAGAGGTGTTCCGCTGAAAGCATAGATGTCGATTGTTTTTATGCTTTCCGGTAAATGTATCTTTTTGATTCCACTCCCCTGAAAGGCATGCTTTCCAATTCGTTCCACTGAATCTGGCAAATGCACTTCCTGCACTTCCATGCAATACTCAAAAGCACTGTCTGCGATGATCCGGATACCATCCGGCACTTCTACAACTGCGTCAGCTCCAAGATATTTTATAAGCGTATCTCCTTCTATCTGAAGATTTTGATCTACGTTTCCGGATTCCATTACACTTTTTAATACTTCCCGTGCATCTTCACTTTTCAACGCTTTCGTATTCAGTCGTTCCAGCGCTTTCCAGCCTTCTTCTATTTCCTCCGATTCTACATCGTCTGAATCAATATTATTGACCAGAATCACATCTGCATGTTCAATCTGGTCTACATAAAATTCTCCCAGTCCGGAGGCATATGCCTCCACCATGCCAATGTCTACAACTGTAACATTCGGTCCGATCATCATCTCAAGATGTTCCTTCTCTTTTAGTTGCGTACATACTTTCACGACATCGGACAGTTTTCCAAATCCAGATGCTTCTATAAAAATTCTGTCCGGGCAATCTTCCATGGCAATCCGGCGCATCTTTTCTTCAAACTCAAGTGCCATCCCACAACAAATGCAGCCCTCACCGATTTCTTCATAAATCAAGCTGCCTTCTGCATTTTCCCGGTCAACTGCCTGTGCACCAAAATCATTTTGAATTACCGCAGTCTTTCCCTTTACCTGTTCTATACATTGATTTAAGAATGTTGTTTTTCCGGATCCCCGAAATCCAGATATGATCTGAACAACCATGTCCTGTTTATCTACCTCCATCAGATTAGTTTTCTGATTTTATATCTTTTTATTCAAATTGGGCAGATTCTCTTTCCGACACATTTTATTCAAAGTTCTTAGGATCTAATGGCCACTTTCCATACTTTCTTGCTGCGTTCATAAAAGCTTCAATATTCTCCAATTTTACCTGACCGGAAAGATCACATCCAGAGGCAAGAATATAACCATTCGGTGAATCCCATGCTTTCTGCAAACACCTCTTTACAGCTGCATCCATTTCTTCCTTTGTTCCCTGAAATATTGCAAAGAAGCCGGTGTTCCTTATCATTCCAGTCATAAAATCCGCCAAGAATCGGCATCTTCTGCCCTGCTGTATTTTTTACATGCTCCAAATCAACGACATTGTCCACACTGATCATATCACTTCCTGCATCTGCCATGTCATCAATTGTTTTTGTCGTATCCCCACATATATGATAGCAGACCATTCCTCCTGCATCATGAATTGCCTGATTTACTTTTTTTGCATACGGAAGCACAAACTCCTGATACTGACTCTTTCTCAAGATTGTGCCAGAAGCGAGTGGATCACATTGTAGGATCAATACCCCTTCTTGAATGAACTCTTTATAAATATCGATAAGACAATCTGTTGTAAACTGCACAAGTCTGTGAACCTTTTCTGGTGATTTCCTCATGGCACGGAACAGCTTCTCTGCTGGATAACAGCTTGTGGCAGCTGTATATGGTCCAGTAATCAGAACCCCGACCGGTACTTCATCACCAATTTCTTCTTTTACAATGTGGCATGCCTCCAGACAATGTCTTAGGTGCGGATCATTTTCTTTTTTCAGGCGTTCCGGATCCAGCTTGTCAATATCATCCAAACTTTCAAGCGGATACGTTGCGATTGCAGGTGTCTGAAACTCCGGATCATTGGTCGTTCCCCCAAGTCCAACTCCTACCATGTGAAGCCCGTATTCAATGACTGCAAGGTCATTACCAAATCTTTTGTACGCTTCAATCTGACACTTTGCCTCATTCTCCGGTGAGCTTCTTTTCTCGCGATGAGTCATCCCACATACATCGCCTGACATAGATACTATGACCGGCATTGCAAGCATTCGATCCATCGATTGTCCTGTCATAAAAGCATTCAGTCTTTGATTTGGTGTCATCTGGTCTAATTCGTGCATAAATCTCCTCCTCGTATTATACATGCAAACAATAAGTTTCTCAATATTCCCCCTGGATTTTATACACTATAGCTTCTATCGCTGTCATGAACGATCAGTATAAAATATTTTTCCACTAAAAAAGGCAGGGGAAATAAAACGAAGTGTCTGTTCTTTTCCCTACCGAAAATCCCAATTCCTATATAGCAGGTTTCCTGGCTTGATTTCATCCTCTGCTTTCCTCTTCCCGGCTTATATTACTGCTGTTCTGTTGCAGATATAAATACCAGTGACTCTGTTGAAGCTTCGTCCATCTT
>OGZL01003514.1_pt1 | contig 10923 bp, 9 predicted proteins | sample 1576761 | NCBI WGS metagenome assembly OGZL01 (sample SAMEA3541595, study PRJEB24748) | human gut metagenome | biome: human gut; feature: human-associated habitat; material: faeces | place: China | collected 2012
TTGATTTTTCTGAGCTTGAAGTTCAAAAAGGTGATGAACCTCCCCAGCCGTTCTCTTATGAAACTGAGAATCTCGGTGAAAACAAGGTTGAATGCCATGTCAGTTGGACAAATGACAAAACAAAGCAGATTATTCTTGAAAATATCAACCGTTCTCCGCTTTATGCCGGCAAAATTGAGGGTGTTGGTCCCCGCTATTGTCCAAGCTTTGAAGATAAGATTATGCGTTTTAAGGATAAGCCGAGACATCAGCTTTTTATTGAACCGTGCGGACTTGATACCGAGGAAATGTATCTTCAGGGAATGAGCTCGTCACTACCGGAAGAAGTTCAGCTTAAATTCTATCACACAATAAAAGGTCTTGAACATTGCCTTATTATGCGACCTGCTTATGCAATTGAATATGATTGCGTTGATCCGCTCGCAATGAACCCGACGCTTGAATTTAAAGATTTTGAAGGACTTTTCGGTGCCGGTCAATTTAACGGTTCTTCGGGATATGAGGAGGCTGCGGCTCAAGGACTTGTTGCAGGAATTAATGCCGCAATGAAGGTTCTCGGCAGAGAGCCTGTTATATTCGACCGTTCCGAAAGCTATATAGGCACACTTGTTGACGACCTTGTTACAAAGGGAGCAAATGAGCCGTATAGAATGATGACTTCAAGAAGTGAGTACAGACTTGTACTTCGTCAGGATAATGCCGATGAAAGACTAACTCCACTCGGTCACAGAATTGGTCTTATAAGCGACGAAAGATACGCAAAGTTTCTTAAAAAACAGGAGCTTAAAAAAGAAGAACTTAATAGACTTAAAAGTACGGTGATTTCACCTACTGATGAAGTAAATGAGATACTTGTTTCACGTGAAACATCTGAAATTACTTCGGGTGTGCGACTTATTGACCTTATGAAACGGCCTCAGCTTGGTTATGATGCACTCAAGAGTGTTGATACAATCAGACCTGAACTTGACCCGAATATATTTGAACAGGTTGAAATTGAAATCAAGTACGAGGGATACATTCAAAAACAGCTCAAGCAAGTTGAGCAAATGAAAAAGCTTGAAGTTAAGCAATTGCCAAAGGACTTTGATTACAATGAAATTGAAGGACTTCGACTTGAAGCAAGGGAAAAGCTTAATAAGATTAAACCGCTCAATATCGGACAGGCGTCAAGAATTTCGGGCGTTTCTCCTGCTGATATCAGCGTACTTCTTATCTGGCTTGCTCAGAACAACAGGAGGCAGTAATGGCAATTAAAAATACTCTTACTACCGTTACTGATGGTTTTAAAACCAAACTTGACGATGAAATGCTCCAAAGGTTTGAAATCTACTTCAAATTGCTTGTTGAGTGGAACGAAAAGATGAATCTTACTGCAATAACCGATGAACACGGTGTTGCGGTCAAGCATTTTGCCGACAGCCTTACACTTTACAACTTTGTTGATGTAAAGAAGAATGCAAGCATTATTGATGTGGGAACAGGTGCCGGTTTTCCGGGTGTTGTGCTTAAAATTGCAAGACCTGACATTAAGCTGACGCTTCTTGACAGCCTTAACAAAAGACTCACATTTCTCGACACAGTTCTTAACGATACAGGTCTTGATGCTGAGCTTGTTCATAGCAGGGCAGAGGAGGGCGGTAAAAATAAGCTTTATCGTGAAAAGTTTGATATTGCCGTTTCAAGAGCAGTTGCAAGGCTGAATGTTCTCTGTGAATACTGCTTGCCGTATGTCAAGGTTGGCGGTTTGTTTGTAGCAATGAAAGGACCGAATGCCGATGAAGAACTTGACGGAGCAGAAAATGCTTTAAAATTACTCGGCGGTAAGGTTGAAAAGGTTCACAAGTTTATTCTTCCGTGTGACGAGGGCGAGCGTACAATCATTGTAATCAAAAAGGTAAAACCCACACCAAAACAATACCCGAGAATTTCGGGCAAAATAAAGTCACAACCGTTGTGATAAATATCGACAGCTTTTTTGATTAATTACCATTTTGTGGTAAAACTTCTTAAAAAAGTTGCTCACAAAGCGACAACAACCGCACCGTGTCTATGTTATTATAATAGCACAGGGACAACCCCTGATGCTAACGAACATTGAGGCGATGCGGTTGAATTTTATGCTCAAAAACGATAACAAAGTTTTAGAGATTCCGATTATTAAAATCAGACCGAACAAAGCACAACCTCGCAAAACCTTTGACGAAACCGAACTTGCCGCTCTCTCCGCATCAATCAGCGAAAACGGTATCTTGCAGCCGTTGTCGGTGAGAAAAATCTCGGCTGCGGAGTATGAGCTTGTGGCAGGTGAGCGCCGCCTCAGGGCATCGGTTTTGGCAGGATTACGAAAGGTGCCGTGTATCGTTTTAAAGTGTTCGGAAAAAGAGTCAGCCATTTATGCTCTCCTTGAAAATCTCCAGCGAAGCGACCTCGGTATATTCGAGGAAGCTCGCGGGATTTCAAAGCTTATCAGGCGCTACGGTCTTACCCAAGAGGAAGCAGCGAACCGACTGGGCAAAAGCCAATCAACAATTGCAAACAAGCTAAGACTTCTTCGCCTTACATACGAGGAGCAGGAATGGATTGTAAACGCAGGATTGAGCGAAAGACACGCAAGGGCTCTTTTAAGAATCGAAGATGACGCTTTAAGACACGAGGCTCTGTCAAAAATAATTTCGGAGAATCTCAACACAAGTCAGACTGATGAACTCGTCAGCATTTTAATTAATTCAGTACCAAAAACAACAAAATCCAAAGGTACAAGCAAAGCGGTGATAAAAGACTTACGAATTTTTCTTAACACAATCAACAAGGCTATTGATACAATGCGTCTTGCAGGAATCGACGCACAATCAGACAAAAAAGACACAGACAATTTTATTGAATACACAATTCGGATTCCTAAAAGACATCAAAAGCCTGATGCAGAAAAAACTGCTTAATTCACTTTTCAGAGGGTGCGAAAGCATCCGTTCCACTCATACCCATTTCCTTATCTAAACCCCTTGCAAAGAGTCGCACAGTAATGTGCGGCTTTTTGCGTTGTATAGTTTTGTTTTATAAAAAGTTTTTATAAGATTATAGTTATGTATTTGTCTGTAGAGGCGAACCGTGTTCGCCAATCATTTCGTGTGTACAATGAAATGAGTAAAAGTGACTTGAGTAGGTATGCAAAAGTGACTTGAGTAGGTATGCAAAAATGACTTAACAAATCATTAAAAATAATTTGCTAAACAAATTGTTTCACGTGAAACATTTGCTTTTGATTAAGAAAAAAAGTTGCATTAAATCCCAAAAAATCTTCAAAATAGCTTTAAAAATGGTGTGCATTATGATATAATTTTAAAGTAAAAGATATAAAAATCATAAAAACAAAAGACAAGGTGATTTTTTGGCAAAAATAATTGCAATATCAAATCAAAAGGGAGGTGTGGGAAAGACCACAACCTCCGTTAATCTTGCGGCTTGTCTGGGAAAAATGGGAAAGAAAACACTGCTTGTTGACGCTGATCCACAGGGAAATGCCACAAGCGGTGTCGCCATTGATAAGAGCAAAGTTAAGTTTTCAACTTACTCAATTCTTGTTGACGGTGCAAAAGCCGAACAATGTGTTCTTACAACTCCGTATGACAATCTGCATATTCTTCCGTCAAGCCTTGATTTGGCTGCCGCAGAGCTTGAGATTGCGGAAAAACCGCACAGAGAGGCACTTTTAAAGAATGCTTTGCTCCCGATAAAGCAGTATTATGATTACATAATCATCGACTGTCCTCCGTCACTCGGACTTATCACGGCAAATGCGTTGACGGTTGCCGACACATTTCTTGTGCCAATTCAATGCGAATATTATGCACTTGAGGGATTGTCACAGCTTATTAACACGGTAAGAAGAATAAAAAGGCAGTACAACGAATCAATTGAAATTGAAGGCGTTCTGCTAACAATGTATGACGGACGACTTAATCTTACACAACAGGTAGTAGATGAAGTAAAAAAATTCTTCCCACGAAAGGTTTTCAAAACAGTTGTTCCGAGGGGAGTAAGACTTTCCGAAGCACCGAGCTTTGGTATGCCTGTTATCTACTACGACAAATCCTGTAAGGGCAGTCAGGCATATACGGCACTTGCCGAGGAAATAGTCGGAAAGGAGAGAGGCTGATTTGGCAAAAAAACTCGGTGGTCTTGGAAAAGGCCTTAACGCAATATTTATAGAGAACGATTCCGAATCAGAGGGCGGAACAGTAACACTTAAAATTTCGGAGATTGAACCGAACCGCACTCAACCTAGAAAAGAATTTGACGAACAAGCTTTGTCGGAGCTTGCAGAGAGTATTTCACAGCACGGACTTTTACAGCCGTTGCTTGTTCGTCCGCTTACACTCGGTGGTTATCAGATTGTTGCAGGTGAAAGAAGATACAGAGCAAGCCGTATGGCAGGTCTTACCGAAGTTCCTGTTATAATCAAGGAGCTTACCGATACCGAAACAATGGAGATTGCTCTTATTGAAAATCTTCAGCGTGAGGATTTAAGCCCTGTTGAAGAGGCGCTCGGCTACAAGGCTCTTATTGATGAACATGGTTTTTCACAGGAAGAAGTTGCAAAGTCGGTCGGAAAATCCCGTCCCGCAGTTGCAAATGCATTAAGACTTCTTAAACTTCCCGATAATATAATGGAATATCTCAAAGACGGCAAAATCTCGGCAGGTCATGCAAGAGCATTGCTTACTCTTGAGGATGAAGAACTTATGACGGAGCTTGCAGATGAAATTGTGGCAAAGGATCTTTCGGTAAGACAGGTTGAGAAAATCTGCAAGAAAAAACCGACAGTTCAGAAGGAAGAGAAGCCTGAGAAAAAGCCTTCGTTTTACAGCATGGTTGAACTTGCACTCTCGGAAAGCCTTGGACGAAAAATCAGCGTTTCAAAGAGCAAGGGCAAACAAGGCGGTGTTCTTCAAATTGAATTCTATTCGGACGAAGAACTTACAGAGCTTTCAAACAAACTTAAATAACATTACATAAAGAGGTATTTTAAAATGATAGATATTAAATTTTTAAGAGAAAATCCCGACGCAGTAAAAGAAAATATCAAAAAGAAGTTTCAGGATTACAAGCTTCCGCTTGTTGATCAGGTAATTGAGCTTGATGAGCAGAGCAGAGCCGTTAAAAAACAGGCTGATGAACTCCGTTCAAACAGAAACAAAATTTCAAAGCAGATTGGCTCTCTTATGGCTCAGGGCAAAAAAGAAGAGGGTATGGCTCTTAAAGAAGAAGTTACAAAGCAGGCACAACAGCTTGCAGAGCTTGAAAAGCAGGAGTCAGACCTTTCTGCAAAGGTAACGGAAATCATGATGCAGATTCCTAACATCATTGATCCGTCAGTTCCGATTGGTAAGGATGACAGCCAGAATGTTGAAATTGAGAAGTTCGGCGATCCGTTTGTACCTGATTTTGAAATTCCTTATCACACAGAAATTATGGAAAAATTCAATGGTATCGACCTTGATTCTGCAAGAAAGGTTGCAGGTAACGGTTTCTATTATCTTATGGGCGATATTGCAAGACTTCACAGTGCAGTAATCGCATATGCCCGTGATTTTATGATTAACAGAGGTTTCACATACTGTGTACCGCCTTTTATGATCAGAAGTAATGTTGTAACAGGCGTTATGAGCTTTGCCGAGATGGATTCAATGATGTACAAGATTGAGGGCGAGGACCTTTATCTTATCGGCACAAGCGAACATTCAATGATTGGTAAGTTCATTGACACAATCAACAAGGAAGAAAATCTTCCTTACACTCTCACAAGCTATTCACCTTGCTTCAGAAAAGAAAAGGGTGCTCACGGCATAGAGGAGAGAGGCGTTTACAGAATTCATCAGTTTGAAAAGCAGGAAATGATTGTTGTTTGCAAGCCTGAGGACAGCAAAATGTGGTTTGACAAGCTTTGGCAGAACACAGTAGACCTTTTCCGTTCAATGGATATTCCTGTTCGTACACTCGAATGTTGTTCGGGCGACCTTGCTGACCTCAAGGTTCGTTCACTTGATGTTGAAGCCTGGTCACCTCGTCAGAAGAAATATTTTGAGGTTGGTTCATGTTCAAATCTCGGTGATGCACAGGCTCGCCGCCTTAAAATCAGAGTTACGGGCGAGGACGGCAAGAAATACTTTGCACATACTCTTAACAACACGGTTGTTGCTCCTCCGAGAATGCTCATTGCGTTCCTTGAGAACAACCTTAACGAAGACGGCACAATCAGGATTCCTGAGGCTCTTCGTCCTTACATGGGCGGTATGGAGGTTATCAAGTAATCAACATACTGTGTTCTCACAAAAATCAGCAAACTATAGCAAATATCAAAACAAAATTATATTGACATTATACCGTACTAATGGTATAATTTACCTTGCTAAAATCCCTTGAAAGAGGTTAACGGAGGTAATTATTATGAAACAGAGAAGTGTAGGTATTGCAATTCTTCTTTCAATCATCACTTGCGGTATTTACGGAATTTACTGGCTTATCATGCTTAATGACGAAACAAACTATGTTTCGGGTCATCAGCAGGACGGTACATCAGGCGGAGTTGTGTTCTTGCTCACACTTGTGACTTGCGGTATTTACGGAATTTACTGGTGCTACAAGCAGGGTGAAAAGCTCAATGAGGCAAAAATGCAGAGAGGCATTATGGTTGATACAAGTGCATCTGTAATTTATCTTGTTCTTTCAATCTTCGGTCTTGATATCATTGCTTATGCTCTTATGCAGAATGAGCTTAACAAGATGCTTCCCCCACAGTAATCCATGAAAAAAAGATTATTAAAATTTTCAACGGCTGCGATTTTTTTGGTCGCAGCCGGTGTTTTATATTATTTAATTGTTTCGTTTACCGGCTTTGCAATTCCGTGTGTATTCCGAAAGATAACGGGACTTTATTGCCCAGGCTGCGGTGTTACGGGAATGTTGACTCATATTGTAAGGCTTGATTTTAAGGGCGCTTTTGAGTGCAATCAGGTTTTGTTTGTAATCTCACCGTTCATTCTGTATCTGCTCGGAAAAATGCTTTACGGCTACATAAGGTACGGCAGACTTACTCTGAAAAAATTCGACACGGTTCTGACATTTGTGCTGATAGGAATACTGCTCGTTTTCGGAGTTGTCAGAAATCTTCCGCCGTTCGACTTTTTAAGACCGTATGGATAAAATGTTAATAACTTTCTGAAAATTAGAAATCCCCGAACATTTTTGTGTTCGGGGATTGTTGTTATGATGTTAAGAAAATACGAAAAGTTTTCAACATTGAATCAACGGTGATTCATCACTTTAAATCGTTGAAAGAAATTCTTGAGTATGTATCATTGTTGAGTGTAAGAGTATCGCCGTCAACAGAGTATGTGTATTTATCTGTTGTTTTTTTGTCGGAGGTTGTGTATGTTGAAACAATTTTGCCTTCGCTTGCCGTATAGCTTGAATATGCAAACATATAGTCAAAAAGGTTCTGATACATAATTCCGCTCTTGTCAAAGCAGAGATACTCACCGCTTTCTGATTTCCAACAGCCTACAAGCTTATCATCAATTGATGCGTCTTTGTCGGGGGTGGGAACAAAGTCGGGATCGTCTGTTTTTTTGAGAGTTGAAACCGCCTTTGTATTCGTATTTGTCAGCTCGGCAGTTTTTTTGTCATCTGAAAGCTTGTAGGTGTAAGTTCCGTTCAGTCCGAAAACAAGCTTTGTGGTAAATGTCGGATTGTTGTCATCATCGGTATCGTAGCTGTATTTGCCGAAATATCCCGAAGTTCCGCTGATGAGTATAGACTTGCCCTCGCCGTTAAACATATAGTAAAAGCTTGCATACTGCGAACCCTCGCCCGAGGTTATCTGCCATGTGCCTACAAGGTCATCTTCGTCATTTTCTTTGCAGGTATGCAATGATTTCAAGTCAAACGATTCATTCGTCGTACCGGATTTTGCAGTGCCTTCAGTAGCCTGTACGGTTGTCTGAGCTTCAGTGGGTTTTGTGGTATCAGCTGTTGAAGAATTTGCCGAGTCGGAACATCCTGAAAATACTGCAATCGAAAGAGCGATTGTACCGACTAAAACGCTTTTTTTGAAAATCTGTTTTGTTATGTTCATTTTATACCTCTGTTATCACATAATAAGCCTGTCACGGTAACCAAAATAAAGCAAATATTCAGTAAAACAGGCAATACAATACTATTTTATAATTTACGGAACATGTTGTCAATACAGAAAAATGAATTACAAATTTTTTGTTTAAAAAAACTTTTTCTGTCTTGATAATCACAGGTCGATTTGTTATAATAATAGGTAACAATAAAAATCGAATTTTGTAGTATGGAGGAATAATATGCTGAATACAAGTTATGACGAAAAATTTGGCAAGAAGGGTCTTACATTCGACGATGTTCTCCTTATTCCGGGCGAATCAGATGTTGAACCCAAGAATGTTGATGTGTCAACTCATCTTACCAAGACAATCAAGCTTAACACTCCGCTTATGACTGCCGCTATGGATACCGTTACCGAAACAGATATGGCAATTGCCATGGCTCGTGAGGGCGGCGTTGGTATTATTCATAAGAATATGTCAATTGAAAAGCAGGCAGATCAGGTTGACAGAGTAAAGAGAAGTGAAAACGGTGTTATCGTTAATCCGTTCTTCCTTTCTCCCGAGAACACAGTAAGAGATGCAGATGAACTTATGGGTAAGTACAAAATTTCAGGTGTTCCGATTTGCCGTGACGGCAAGCTTGTCGGCATTATTACTAACCGTGATATGCGTTTTATGACAGGCTCCGATTTTGCACAGCCGATTTCTGCTGTTATGACGCATGAAAACCTTGTTACCGCCCCTGTCGGTACAACTCTTAAGCAGGCTCAGCAGATTCTCCGTGAGCACAGAATCGAAAAGCTCCCGATTGTCGGCAAGGACGGCAGTCTTAAAGGACTTATCACAATTAAAGATATTGAAAAGAGTGTTCAGTATCCCAACTCTGCCCGTGATGACAAGGGCAGACTTATCTGCGGTGCTGCTATCGGCGCTACAAAGGATGTTCTTGACAGAGTTGCCGCTCTTGTTGAGTCACAGGTTGATGTTGTTGTTCTTGACTCTGCACACGGTCACAACTCAAATGTTGTTCAGTCTGTTGCAAAGGTTAAGAAAGCATATCCGAATCTTCCTCTTATCGCAGGCAACATTGCTACGGCAGAAGCTGCAAAGGCTCTTATTGATGCAGGTGCAGACGCTATTAAGGTTGGTATCGGTCCCGGTTCTATCTGTACAACAAGAATCGTTGCAGGTATCGGTGTTCCTCAGATTACAGCTATCTATGATGCCGCTTGTGAAGCGTCAAAGTACGGTATCCCTGTAATCGCAGACGGCGGTATCAAGTACAGCGGTGATATCGTTAAGGCACTTGCCGCAGGCGGCAGTGTTGTAATGGTCGGTTCACTTGTTGCAGGTTGTGCCGAAAGCCCCGGAGACAACGAAATCTATCAGGGCAGACAGTTTAAGGTATACAGAGGCATGGGCAGTCTCGGAGCAATGGGCAAAGGCAGTGCAGACAGATACTTCCAGGCAAGTAACAACAAGTTTGTTCCCGAAGGTGTTGAAGGTCGTGTACCTTACAAGGGACCGCTTTCAGACACAATTTATCAGATGCTCGGCGGACTTCGTGCAGGTATGGGTTACACAGGCTGTGCAACAATCAAGGATCTTCATGAAAAGGCAAGATTTGTGCAGATTTCAGGTGCAGGTTTGCGTGAAAGCCATCCGCATGATATTCAGATTACAAAAGAAGCTCCTAACTACTCTTATCATTCATAATTGATAAATCATAAATATTTGCATAAAATAAAAGAAAAGGATGTGCCGACAGTTTATGTACAGACTCGGAATTGATCTGGGCGGAACAAACATTGTAGCCGGTGTTGTTGACGAAAATTACGAAATTATCGCAAAGGCAAGCTGTAAAACAAATGTGCCCCGTCCCGAAAGCGAAATCTGCGACAGTATGGCAGATGTTGCATTAAAGGCAATTGAAAAAGCAAAACTAACAATTGATGATATTGAGTCAATCGGTATCGGTGTACCGGGTGCGGTTAATCCGAAAACAGGCGTTATAGAGTATTCGGCTAATCTTTTCTTCCATAACTGGCAGGTTGTCAAGATGATGGAGGAAAGACTCAATACAAAGATTTGCGTTGAAAACGATGCAAACGCTGCTGCCCTCGGCGAGTATCTTGCAGGCAGTGCAAAGGGTGCAAAAAATGCGATTGCAATAACACTCGGCACAGGTATCGGCGGCGGTATCATTATTAACGGCAAGATTTACAGCGGTTCTAACTATGCAGGCGCTGAGCTTGGACATATGGTTATCGTTAAAGACGGTAAGGAATGTGCGTGCGGCAGAAAGGGCTGTTGGGAGGCGTATGCGTCTGCAACAGGTCTTATTAACCTCACAAAGCAGGAAATCCTCAAGGAGAACTTCGACTTCAGCTATATGCTCAAGTCATGTGACGGTGATATTAACAAGGTTACAGGCAAGACTGCGTTTGATGCTGTTCTTGCAGGTGATGCAAATGCCAAAACCGTAATTGACGAGTATATCGGTTATCTCGCATGCGGTCTTGTGAATATTATTAATATTTTCCAGCCGGATATCCTTTGTATCGGCGGCGGTATTTCAAATCAGGGCGAGAATCTTCTTGCTCCGCTCCGTACGATTGTTGAAAAGGAAAGATATACAAAGCATAACGATAAGCAGACAGTCATCTGCAAGGCAAGCCTTGGCAATGATGCAGGTATTATCGGTGCGGCTTTTCTTGAATAATTGACAAACCGTTAAAATTTACTTCGTGATTTCGGGCGGAAAAATGTATTTTCTGCCCGAAAAGCG
>OGZL01003518.1_pt1 | contig 10913 bp, 3 predicted proteins | sample 1576761 | NCBI WGS metagenome assembly OGZL01 (sample SAMEA3541595, study PRJEB24748) | human gut metagenome | biome: human gut; feature: human-associated habitat; material: faeces | place: China | collected 2012
CCTTGCCCGCCGTGACTCAGAGTGGATGGGCAAGCTTTACAGATACCTCGGTCTTTCGGTCGGTCTTATCTGCCACGATCTCGATAACGAGGGCAGAAAAAAGGCTTATGCCGCAGACATTACATACGGAACAAACAACGAACTCGGTTTTGACTACCTCCGTGACAACATGGTAGTTTATAAGGAAAACAAGGTTCAGCGCCCGCACGCATTTGCAATTGTCGATGAGGTTGACTCAATCCTCATTGATGAGGCGAGAACTCCTCTTATTATTTCGGGTAAGGGCGACAAGTCAACAGACCTTTATGCAAAGGCAGACGCTCTTGCAAAAACTCTTAAAGTTCAGCGTTTTGCAGAACTTGACGCAAAAGAGGATATGGAGGAATATTACAAGGAAAACGGCATTGATTATGTTGTTGATGAAAAGCAGAAAACAGCAACCCTCACACAGAGCGGTGTTAAGAAAGCCGAAGAATTTTTCGGTATTGAAAACCTTACCGATCCCGATAACCTTACAATTCAGCACCATGTAAATCAGGCTATCAAGGCCAACGGCGTTATGAAGCTTGATGTTGACTATGTTGTCAAGGACGGCGAAGTTATCATCGTTGACGAATTTACAGGTCGTCTTATGTACGGCCGTCGTTTTAACGAAGGTCTTCATCAGGCTATTGAGGCTAAAGAGGGCGTAAAGGTTCAGAGCGAAAGCAAGACTCTTGCTACAATCACATTCCAGAACTACTTCCGTCTTTACAAAAAGCTTTCGGGTATGACAGGTACTGCTCAGACAGAGTCGGAAGAATTCCAGGAAATCTACAAGCTTGATGTTGTTGAAATTCCTACAAACAAGCCTGTTTTAAGAAAAGACCTCCCCGATTCGGTTTATAAGACAGAAAACGGCAAGTTCCACGCTGTTATTGATGCAATTGTTGAGGCTCACGAAAAGGGACAGCCTGTCCTTGTCGGTACAATTTCAATTGAGAAGTCGGAGCTTCTTTCAAAAATGCTCAAAAAGAGAGGCATCAAGCACAATGTCCTCAATGCAAAACAACATGAAAAAGAGGCTGAAATTGTTGCTCAGGCAGGTAAACTCGGTGCGGTAACAATCGCAACCAACATGGCAGGTCGTGGTACCGATATCATCCTCGGCGGTAACGCAGAGTATATGGCAAAAGCCGCAATGCGTAAGCAGGGCTTTACAGAGGAGCTTATTGAAGAAGCTACGGGTTATGCGGAAACCGATGATGAAGAAATCATCAATGCAAGAAATACATTCAGAGAACTGAATGACAAGTATAAGGAAGAAATTAAAGGCGAGGCTGAAAAGGTAAGAGAGGCCGGAGGTCTTTACATTATGGGTACGGAAAGACACGAGTCACGCCGTATTGATAACCAGCTCCGTGGTCGTGCAGGCCGTCAGGGCGACCCGGGTGTCAGCCGTTTCTTCCTCTCAACCGAGGACGATCTTATGCGTCTGTTCGGCGGTGACAGAATGAAAATGATGATGGAGCGTATGAATGTTGCCGAAGATATGCCTATTGAGAACAAAATGCTCACAAGTATTATCGAAGGCTCACAGGAAAAGGTTGAGCTTCGTAACTTTGGTATTCGTAAGGATGTCCTCCAGTACGACGATGTTATGAACAAACAGCGTGAAATCATCTACGGTCAGCGTGATCAGGTTCTTAACGGAGAGGATCTCCACGAAACAATCCTCAAAATGGTTGAGGATACAATCGCAACTTCAATCAAGCAGTATCTTCCCGAAGGTCCTGCAGAACATTGGAACTTCCAAAGCCTCAAGGATTACTACGCAGGCTGGCTTATAAGAGATGAATCAAAGTATGATTTCAGCCTTGAAGATCTTGAAAATATGGAACCCGAAGAGATTCAGAAGATGCTCGTTGACGATGCTCTTGAAATCTACAAGGAAAACGAAGAACTTCTTCCCGAGGAAACAATCCGTGAGATGGAGCGTGTTTACCTCCTCAAGAATGTTGATACACATTGGATGGATCACATCGACAATATGGATCAGCTCAAGAGCGGTATCAGACTTCGTTCATACGGTCAGCACGATCCTGTTGTTGAGTACAGAGTTGAAGGCTTCGATATGTTTGATGAGATGATTGAAAGCATTCGTGAAGATACTGTCAAGATGATGCTCATTATGCCAAAGCGTGTTTATGAGATTCAGAAAAGACAGGATGCAATTGCAGCGGCAAAGAGAGCAGCTCAGAGGGCTGCCGCAGCGGCACAGTCTGCATCCGATGATGAAGAAGCTGTTGAACAGTCGGACGCCGTAAAGCAGGCGCTTCACCGTGAGCAGGTTGCTCAGCCTACAGAAACTTCTGCAGACGGTACGGATTCTGTCAACAAGACTATCCGTAAGGGCAAGAAAATCGGCAGAAACGATCCCTGTCCGTGCGGCAGCGGTAAAAAGTACAAGAAGTGCTGCGGCAGAGATCTTTAATATGTTTGCATAAAGCGGTTTTAAGTGAATTACATTTTAAGGGGCAGAGAGCAATACTCTGCCCCTTTATTTATGCAGAATTTTGAAGATATTCGGTGATTAATTTTATCGGATATAGAAATTGATTATAAAAATATATCTGAAAATTTCTGTAAAATGTAGGTTTTGGGGCTTTTGTGTTTAAAAGCAACAATCGCAAAAAAATACATATCTCTACGCATATAACTTGGCGTAAATTTGCATAAAAATTTTTGATATTTTTGAAAAAAGAATTAAAAATCAACAAATTCAGTGCTGAAATTGACTTTTCAATTGCCTGTTAAGGTTGTACAATGGGTATAATTTATTTTAAACGCAAAAAATGGTGATAAATAAGTAATAAAATCACATTATGGTCAAAAATATTAAATCGTATTTGTAGATATGCAAAATAGCCAAAAATATTACCCAAAGTTTGGCTATATTGCCTCTACAAATGTGCAATAAAATATTATATAATTGTATGCAAATCAAAAAGAAGAACAAATTCAAAAATTTGCGTTTCATAATTAGTTGGCAGATATATCGGACTGTTCTGTACAGACCTATTTAATTGTACTTTGACTGCCAAAACAAAGTAATCGGCAATGAAGGAGAAGAAAAATTATGAAATTAGGTAAAAAGCTTTGCAGAACCGTAAAGAAAAGCTTTTCCCTTGTGCTTGCACTTACCATCATGCTTTCGGTATGTGCCGTGTCGGGTATGTCGCTTAATGTATTTGCGGCAACATCTTCGGGACAGAAGATTTATATTAACCTGACCAAGAATAAGGAATGGAAAGATTTTTCTTCTGTTACATATCGTTTTGCTAAGGATGACGGCACGGTTCTCAGTACGGGTACTGTAAGCAAAAATTCTTCGGGAGTTTTTGAAACCACCGCACCGTCCGGTGCAACAAAAATTGAGCTTTCTTCCGGGGTTAAATTTACTCTTCCCGAAAAGACTGTTGCAAGCGATTCCCGTCGTATCTATCTTCATAACAGTAACACCTATAACGAAGCTTATGCATATTCTTGGGTAACCGATACTGACTTCAACGCAGAGTGGCCGGGTGTTGCAATGAGCAAGACATCTTCAGACAGCGATTACTACTATGTGGATGTTAATTCATCCTATAAATATGTAATCTTCAGCAACAAGGGCGAAAAACAAACAAGCGACCTCAGTATTAACGATTCATACAGTGTCGATAATGCCCTTTATGACGCCTCAAAAAGTCAGTGGACTAACCCGTTTATCAAGACCCTCGACCTTTCGGGTGCTTCGGGCGACACGGAATTTTATCTTACAACTGACGGCTCGTTCAAAGAAAGTAAATACCTTTCTGTTGAAGCTCCCGACAAACAGTCAAAGGCAACATATAAAACAGTTTATGTTTCAAACGATGACTGGAAGTCGCTTACAAAGGTTTATGCAACTTTTGACTACAACGATGCCTATGAAGGAACAGTTGAGCTTACACAAACCACGGTAAACGGTCATGTGGTGTTCAGCGGTGAAATTCCGACAGATGCGGTTTTAAGATTCCATCCGACAAAATCTAACCTCAACGGTGCATCTTCCGCAACTTCATATCCGACAGATTCGGGATATGATGGTTCGGGCTACAGCGAGAACACGGCTACATATGTTAAGACAGCCAGAGGCGAAAGCTGGACAAAATTCTCGGAAATAGGCAATGTAGACTATAACGCTGTTGTTGAAAATTCATTCTCAAATAATCCTAACATAGTAGGCGTTGACGCAACATACTTTGACTACTGGTCGGACTTGGAGCAGGAGAAAGGGTATCTTCAGTGTCAGGGTAATGGCAATATGTATGACTATTGGTATCAGTTTGATAACTTCAACAGCTACATAAGCAACATTGCTTCAAACTATAAGTCGGACTGGAAGTATCCTCTCTACTTCGGTAATATGTATAAGGGTAATGAACACTACGGAACATTTGAGACTCACGCAAAAGGACTTACAAACATCAACAATTATGATGATAACTATTACTATGCAGTAAACAACTCCAACGGTATGAAATGGGGCGGCGGTAATTATAACCAGTCCTTACAGGGTCTTATGTACAACAAGCTTGACAGCAAGGGTAATCTTCAGATTATAAATGGTGTCAAGGCTCCGTACTTTGATACTGAGGCACTTTCAACCGCAATCTACAACGATAAAAGAGTTGCCAATGTTTATAAGTCGTCTTTCCCGTTCCGTACAACTACTGACAGTGAAGGTGTTACTACTTATGAATTTACTTCAAAGAATGCAGCCGATAACATCTACTTCACATGGAACGGCCTCACACCGACAAAAATTAACTACGGTGCGGGTAAAGATTATGGAATCAGCGATGACCTGAAAAAATTCGGCGGCGAAAGCAACGGTTATGGTATTTTCCCGTTCAACAATACTTCAAATACATCATCGGGCAAGGGTACTAACTCTAACCTTGACTATGGTTTCGGTATCAGACTTGATATAGACTTCAGAGTTCCGAAGGACGGTTTACTTGCAGACGACAAACCTGCAACCTTTAACTTCAGCGGTGACGATGACCTTTGGGTTTATATCGGTGAGGATTCAACAGGTGCTGATGCAGAGCTTGCTCTCGACCTCGGCGGTGACCATAAAGAGGCAAGCGGTTCAATTAACTTTAATACAATGAAAGCAACTGCCGACAATGTATTTGCCGACTACTCATCTTCATCATCGTCGACAACACTTACAGTTCCGAGTGATGAGTTTTGGGTTAAGACAGGTAATTATACAGACTTCTGTTTGTATGTTTGGCAGGATACAAGTGTTGGTACACTTAATAATGAAAAGTATTATGTAAAACCTTATGAAGTATCAGACGGTTTTTACAAATTCAAAAAGTCAGATCTTGGCAGCAATACAAACGCTATCTTCTGTAAGTGGCAGAATATAAATGACGGCAAGCTTACAGAAGACCTTACGCTTTCAGACCTTTACGGTAAAATGTGGAACGGTGACGGCACTCCGTATTCTGCAGACGTTTCGTCACATCCTACAAACCTTGGCACCGTTACAAAGACAATCAACAATGGTACTAAGCTTGATCCTAACAAAACATACCATATGGTAGTATTCTATATGGAGCGTGGTGAGGCTGAGTCTAACTTCTCCGTAAACTTTACAATGACACCTGCCAACAATGACCTCAAGGTTACAAAGGCACTTGATACAGGCGATGTTGTTTCTGAAATTTCAGATGACCTCAAAGCTAATGAAACTTTTGGTTATACAATCAAAGAGAACGACAACGATACCTCCGGTAAAAGCTACAAGCTTACAAAAGCAGACGAAAGCACAAGCAGTGAAACTCTTTCAAACAGCGGTTTCACGCTTAAAGATGATTATATGGCTGACTTTGACAACTCATTCAAGACCGGCAATAATATGACGGTTGACGAGTCAACAGACAGCAGTAAGCTTAAATACACAACGAACTGGGAACTTGTTAACAACAGAGTCGGTTCAACAATCAGCAGCGGTTCAACTACAAACTCGGCATTCAAGCTTGTAGATCCCGATGATGACAGTGCTTATGCACAGCTCCAGCTCGACTATACCAACAAGATAGTGACAGCACCTCTTGAAATTTCAAAGAATGTTGTTGATGAAGACGGTACAACTGACTACGATACAAGTCAGCAGTTTACATTTGCAGTTGCTCTCGACTTTGACGGCAACGGTTCAACCTATGACTACAAGACCTATCCTCTTGAGTATCAGCTCAAAGAAAAGGGTGCAAGTGATTATTCAAGCACAGTTTACCGCACATCTTCTGACGGTTCGTTCACAATCAAAAAGGGCGAAAGCATTAAGCTTCTCAATATTCCTGTAGGTGCAACTTATAAGATTACAGAGAAAACCGTTACAGGTTATATTCCCTATAAAGTAGGCGATCAGAACTTCAACGGTACATTCGTCGGTACTCTCGCCGAAGCAGGAAATGCGCTTGACTTTATCAATAAGGTTAATCCAACAAACTTTGCCGTTTCGGTAAATAAGACTCTTGACGGTCAGGCTTACAGCGGCAGTAAGTTCGTTTATACATTGACAGGTCTTGAGTCAATGGATACAGGAAAACAGGATACTGACGGCAATACTATCAAGACAAACAGCACAGCATTAGTTTCTCAGGAATCGGCAACACCTGACGCAAGCGGTAAGGTTGAATTCAAAGACCTCAGCCTTATCAGTGTGGGTGTTTACAGATTTAAGATTACCGAGGCTCTTGCCGAGGGTGTAAATGCATCCGATTATAAAATGGATACAAACACCTGGCTTGCCGAGATTGAATTTCTTGAAGGCGGTGAAGTAACGCCGCCTAAGTATATTAAGGTTAAGAGCTCAGAAATTGAAGGCAAAACCGATGCTCAGCTTGCAGATTACTTCAACAATTCTCCTTCTGTTGAAAAAGCCGTGTTTGAAAATGAAACCACACACGGAAGTGCAACAGTAAACAAGACGAATCAGGCAGGCGGTAATGTAAGTGGTACGGAATTTGCGGTGATGAAGGTATCTCGTGAGGGTATCTTTACTGCAGATGATATCAATACAATCATTGAAGATGCCACAATGAAAACTCATATGACTTCTAAAAAGACAGACAGCAACGGTCAGGCTGTATTTGACAATCTGACAATCTTCAAGGACGGTCAGGGCGAGTTCACAAAAACAAACGGTAATGTTGTATGGAGCGAAAGTTCCGATAACTACTTAAAGGGTGCTTCAAAATATCAGACATACTGTCTGTTTGAGTACAAACCGTCAGAGGGTTACACCCCGAACTACACACTTTCCTACTTTACACTCCCTGTTGAGGGTAAGTACGATGTTACATACGATTATGTTGACGGTGCAATTACAATGCCTTCGGCAAGCGGTGACGGAATGAACGGTTATTTTGTTCTCGGTTTGTCGGTTGCAGGTCTTGCGGTGACAATGTTCACGGGTTACGCAATCTATTACGGAAAAGGTCGTAAAAAACGCAGAGCAAGATGCAGAAAGTAACCCAATATGATTTAACTTGTTAGAACAGGTGATTTTTTAATCATATGTTTCTTTCATAGAAAACCTCTTTGACTGCTACGGACACCGTTGTTAGCCGGTGTCCGCCATGCAGCCACCCCAACCCGTTTAACCATTCGGTTAGAATATAATTACATATATTAAATTAAACACAAAGGAGAAAGTCAAAATGAAAACTACAAAGAAAATCTTTGCAGCTGTTCTTGCAGTAATGATGATTGCTCTTATGATCCCATTCTCAGCAAGCGCAGCAGAGGGCAATACTTATAACGCATTTATCAAGGGCAAGAACGACTTTAAAGTAAATGTTTATAAGGTAGCAAAAATTGACACAACAACAGGCGAATATACAGAAATCCAGGGTGGCACAGCTGTTGAAACAGCTCTCAAGACTTGGAAAAATGCATCAGGTAACGATTCAAAGGCTCTTCTCGCTGCTTGTGAAAGTGCAACATTTACAGATGCAGACAGCAAGGGTGACCACACATTCGCTTCTGACGAAGATGTTTACAACTTCGGTACAAATGATGCAGGTGTTTACTATGTTAAGGTTACAGGCCAGCCTGCTGAAACAAGCGTAAGGAAAAAGGGCGGCGCTCTCTTTGCTCTTCCTGAGGGCACAAAGACAACTCAGGGTTCAGCAGAAGCTCCAATCGAACTCAAGATTAACACAGGTGCAGTTGAAGTTTCTAAGGAAATCGTTGGTGGCGACATCGATACTAAGAAGACAACTGCTTCTGCAGGCGACACAGTAACATTTAAGCTCACAGCTTCAGTTACAGGTTCTAAGGAAGTTCCGCTTACTGAGTACACAATCCACGATAACCTTTCAGGTAGCTTTGACACTCCTGCTGTAACAGAAGTTAAGGTTGACAACACTAAACTTTCAACTTCAGATTACACAGTAGATGCTTCATCACAGTCAGATATTAAGATTTCTCTTTCAGAGTCTTATCTTAAAGCTGCTAAGGAAGGCACAAACGACTTCTATGCAAGTTCAGATGTTACTGTAACACTTACAGCAGTTCTTAAGGATACAGCTGTTTCAGGTAACACTGCAACAGCCAACAGCAACAGCGACAGCCTTACATACACAAATGTATACGGTCAGGCTTCAAAGCCGGGCGATACAGTATATGTTTACACATTCGACCTTCCTGTATTCAAGTATGACGGTACAACAGCTGACAAGAAGGGTCTTGGCAACGCAACATTTGTACTTAAGAAAGCAGATGGTACAGAGGTTGCTACTAAAGTAACAAGCGTAAAAGCAGGTAGCGAAGGTAAAGTTACATTTGAAAAGCTTGGTGCAGGTACATACACAGTTCAGGAGACAATTGCACCATCAGGATACAACCGTAACTCTACATTATATACTATTAATATCAGCGTAGAGGGTGTTATTACAGTTAACGGTGATTCAAACACTGTAACTACACTTGAAGTTCCTAACTACCCTGTAACAGTTCCTGCAACAGGTGGTATGGGTACAATGATGTTCTATATTGGCGGTGCAGCACTTATCGTTTGTGCAAGCGTTCTCCTCTTTGTTCTTAAGAGAAAGAAAGCAGCTAAATAATTAATCGAATATCCTTATCTTAAAATCTGTGATATATGTAATTTTCAGGGGATGCGGCAACGCATCCCCGTTCTATTTACAGAAGAGCCGTAGAGGCGGATATTATCCGTCCACTTGATGAATTTATCATAGCTTTTTATACAAAAAAGTAGTGTATAATTTGTAGGGGCGTTCATTGGACGCTCGCTTGATGAAACATTATGTCCATACACATATGTTTTGATATAACAAAAATTGTGTATTCAATTTTGCACGCAATGCGTGCAATCGTGTGCATTGCACACGAACGGGCGAACACGGTTCGCTCCTACAATTCAGTAATCACAATATCGCATTTATAAAACAATAATATAACAGACAAGTTGTGTCTTTACTTGCGGGCGTCCAATGAACGCCCCTACTGTTCGCACAAATCGCTGTGCTGTCGATATATTGCCCTGCACGGCAAAATATAGTATAATAATAACGGAACAAAAACACGCAGAAAAGGAAAATTTTATGAAACGAAAGCTGTCAATTTTACTAATAGTTTTAATATTTGTTGCAGGAATCGGCATAATGAGCTATCCGCTTGTCAGTTCCGCAATTAATAACTATGTCAGTCGAAGCAGGGTTAAGGAGTACACCGACAGGGTTGCTCAGATGCCGAGTGAGAAAACTCAAAAAATGTTTGAAGAGGCTGCTAAGTACAATAACAGCCTTTCAAATAATATGATAATTACCGACCCGTTCGACGAAAAAGCTTTTCAGAAAATCGGTGCAAATTATGAGAAAACTCTCAATATTGATGATAACGGTCTTATCGGCTATATTGATGTGCCGAAAATCAATGTTTATCTGCCGATTTATCACGGCACAAGCGAAGAGATTCTTTCCAAAGGTGCAGGGCATCTTCAAAACACTTCCCTGCCTGTCGGCGGTGCAAGCACACATTCCGTAATTTCTGCCCATTCGGGTTATCCGGGTGAAACATTTTTTGATTACCTCACCGATATGAAAGTCGGCGATGAGTTTTATGTTCATATCCTCGACAGAACGCTGAAATATGAGGTTGATCAAATCGAAGTTGTTCTCCCCTCGGAAATCAATTCTTTACGAATTGTTGACGGTGAAGACCTTGTAACGCTCCTCACCTGTACCCCATACGGCGTTAATACGCACAGACTTCTCGTGCGTGGCAAGCGTGTCGATTATGACGATACAAAGTACATTGAAACGGGCGAGTCACTTGCAAAGTTTGACAACGATTACATATTCTTTCTCGGTTACAAAATCCCTCATGCAGTCGCAATAGGCATAATTGTCGGCTTTGTTGCTCTTGTTGTGTTTGTGGTTGTATTCCTGCTCAAACGCAAAAAGAAGAAGTCAAACGGTGCAAAACGGCTGAGAGATGACTCGGTTGACGAAAATCAGAATGATTTGGGCGGTGATTCCGATGATTAAAAAAATACTTACGGGTGTGGCAATAGCAATGCTCGTTGTCGGAATAGGTCTTGTCGCATTCCCACCTATATCAAATTTTATCGGAACACAGATTTCAAACGGTGAGGCTGACGGCTTTGACGCCCGTGTTGAAGAAGTTGAGGACGGCTCTTTTGAACAGGCGGTCAAGGACGGCACTGTTGACGAAGAGGGCTACAAAATTGACAGGGACGGCAAGCGTACTTCCAAACAGCCCGTTGTTTTCAAGGCTGATCTCGACAGACTTTTCAATGACAGCGTTGCCTACAACAAAAAACTTGAAACGAACCAGTATGAAAT
>OGZL01003524.1_pt1 | contig 10898 bp, 6 predicted proteins | sample 1576761 | NCBI WGS metagenome assembly OGZL01 (sample SAMEA3541595, study PRJEB24748) | human gut metagenome | biome: human gut; feature: human-associated habitat; material: faeces | place: China | collected 2012
CTTCTTTCAGCGCTTCCAGCGACTCCTTTGCCTGCGGCAGCATCCCGTGCTCCCCGTGTCCGCTTATCCATTCCTCCACATCGGCGGCCTTCTGTACCACATTCCCGGCTATGAAGCGGTCGGCTATCTCGTAGCCCTCTGCCAGCGGGTTGTAGAATACCCGTCCTTTCAGTGCTTCCAGCATGTCCGCCTGCGGCATGTCGCAGATGGATTCCATGTAGGGCAGGTTTACTCCGCCATACAGGTTCAGCGAGGCGGACAGGGCTTCCTCCGGCGATTCCGCGGCGACTGCCGTTTCCTGCGAAAAGGAAACGGGGCGGTCGAATATGTCCGCCTTCACCATCGTGCCGCCCTCGCTGCGTTCCAGTGCCAGCATGTTGCGCCCCGAAGCGTCCATCATCAGCAGCTTCACGTTATGCTTGGCGTTCAGGCAGCCGTACCGCATCGCGAACTCGTCATAGTAGGTGTTCAGGTGGCGGCGCAGCATTTCATTCTCCTCGTGCTTCTCCGCTTCGTAGGCATAGAGCCGCTCGTAGGTGTTGCGCAGGTCTATGTATAGCTGTGCCTTCTGTGCCTGCATCCCGTCCATGTCCAGCGGCTGGAATGTGGCGCCGTAGCGGGTGACATCCTTCAGCACGCCCACCTGGAACCGTACGCCTGCCGTGTATTCCCATGCCAGCGAGCCGTCCTTCAGGTGCGGCTCCAGTATGCCCTTGAACGGGCGCGGCATCATTTCCTCCTCCCGTTTGCGCTGCCGCTCTTCCGGTGTCAGGGCGGCTTCCTCCCTGCGCATGGCTTCTTCTACCTCCGCAATCCGGCGCTTTCTTTCCGCCTCGAAACCGTTTTCCACCGGATAGACTACCGTAGCAGTCGTATCCTGCGTTTCCGCCGTTTTCCCCGCATCGGCTTTTTCTCTTTTCGCCTCCGTTGTTCCGGCCGCTTGTCTGGCGGCGTTGGCCTCCATCTTCGTCTTTCCCAGCCGGCGCAGCTCCGCACGTCGTTCCGGTGTAAGGTCCATCATCATTTCATAGAATCCGTTGATGGGCGGGTTCGTTTCCCAGTCCAGACTGCGGTACACTTCATCTTCCGGGTCATAGGATTCTTCCGTTGCGGTGCCGGGTCCCGTCTTTTCCGTTGTCGGGACAGCCGCCTCCGTTTCGGCAGCCGTCGGCGCATCCGTTCCGCCGCGTATGATTTCGTCCATTTCGCGTGCCTCTTCCGGGGTGATGCCGGCAACCGCTTCCGCATTTCCCTTATCCGTTGTCCTTTCCGTATTCTCCGCTGGCAGGGAGAACAGTGTCGGCTGCACGGGTTTCTTCCCTTTGTACTTTCCGCCTTTCTTCCTGTCCGGTTTCAGGCCCTGTTCAGCCATCCGTCTTTCCTCCTGCGTATAGCCGAACAGGTCATACAGGTCCATTACCGTTCCTCCCGTCTGTCTGCTTTGCGTTTCCTGCGACATGCCGGTCATCACTTGCACTTTCGGCTGCACACTGTTTTCTTCCCGTTTTGTCCCGTCCGCTACACCCGCAACAGAGGTGGAGTTTTCTCTTTTCACCTCCGCCCGCTCACCCTCAACCGGATGGGAATTTTCTCTTTTCACCTCCGTCCGCTCACCCTCAACCGGATGGGTATTTTCTCTTTTCATCTCCTCCAGTTCACCCGCAGCCGAAGCGGAGTTTTCTCTTTTCACCTCAATACCCTCAGTCTGTATGGCAATGTTCTGCCGCACATCCTCTCTTTCATGCCCCATGCCGTTGTAGCGTTCCATGTCCAGCCGTGCCGACAGGTCTTCCGACAGCATCCTGTACAGGTCCATGGCAATACCCTCTACATCTCCGCTGTGCGTATATACCATCGCCGGTTTTCCGTACGGGTCGGTACCCCTCTTCGCATCGGTATGTATGATACGTTCCGTGTGGTAGGCGAAATAGGCGTTGTCCGTCAGTCCGCCGTTATGTTCCGTCTGTATGATGGTCAGCACCCGTTCCTCCTGTGTCAGTCCCTTCTTTTGCAGGTCTTTTTGCAGGATGATCAGGTCGCTGCCGGCTTCCGTACCTGCATTGTCGGTAAACAGGTTGTTGGGCAGTCGTATTGCCGATACCAGATTCGCCTTGCTGAACATCTCGTTCCTGACGGAAACCCTCGAACTGTTCAGTACCCCCTGCGAGGTGACGAACGCCACGATGCCGCCGTCACGCACCGCATCCAGACCTTTCAGAAAAAAATAGTCATGGATGGCTTTCTGTGCCGAACGTCTGCCGAAGGATGCGCTGCGGCTGAACTCCGCATCGAACACTCCAAAATCCCCGAAAGGGATATTGGAGATGGCAAGGTCAAAATGGTTCAGAAACGGCTTTTCTATTTTCTCGAAACCCTCCGTGCGTATCTTCTGCTGCGGGTACAGGCAGCCCAGCAACTTGCCCGTCAGCAGGTCTTTCTCAAATGCCATCACCTCCGCCTGCGGATTGTTCGATAATACCGGGCTGATGAACGCGCCCATACCCGCCGACGGCTCCAGCACCAGCCTTGGGCGTACCTTGCGGTCGTGCAGCACGTCCGCTATGGTGTCCGCAATGGCCTGCGGCGTATAGAATGCCGTCAGCACCGATGCCTTCAGCGAGTCCACATACCGCCTGTACTCCGTTTCGTCCCGGCTGTTCTCACGTATCAGACGGTGCAGCTCCACCGTCGGGGCAAACAGTTCGAGGTCTGATTTCGCCCAGTGTACGGCATCCGTCAGTTCCCTGGCGGGATTCAGTATGCACTTCAATCCCCCGAAGCCGCAGTACCTCTCCAGCAGCGCCCGTTCCCGTGCGGTGGGCATGCGCTGTTCCTTCTCCAGTGTGAATGCCGTCCGTATCGCCTCGATGTTTTCCCTGAGCCTCTGCTTCTTGTTAAACGCCATAAGCCTCCAGATAAAGCATTATCGCACCCGTCAGCTCCGTATAGAGCAGGTCATGTTCGGGCGACAGGGCGAATGTGTCGTCCGTTGTGGAATAGCCGGCAAACAGGTTTTTCAGGTGCGGGAATATCTCCCGGCAGAACGCCTCGCGTTCCTGTTCCTGCACCTCTTCGGAAAACTCGTTTTCCACCACCTCAAGCAGCAGTGCGTAGGGGGAGAAGTGTAGCCCTTCGAGCAGGACGCGCATGGCCTCCTCCTGTGCGGCTTCCACCGTACTTCCCGCCGCCCTTTCCTTCTCGAATGTTTCCGAGGCGGCTTCCTCCCTTCCTGTAATGAATGGGGTGTCTGATACTTTGTCCGGATGATATTTTCTCAGATAGTCCAGCAGATACAGCCCGTAGTAGGACAGCTCCGCCGGAGCGGTTTTCTTGTTCTGTTTCATTTTATGATGGATTTAGTGGATAAATGATTATGGAAATGAAAAGGAAAAAGGCACCCGGTATCCCTCCGGGTGCCACCACTAATTGTCGTGCAAATGAGGGCAGAGTCGGACTTGTCAGAACTATGCCGAGTGCAGCCGACAATCAGTCACCACTAAATCCATGTAAATAAAAAGTACAACCAGGTTGAAACAGATTATGACATGAATCAGTGGCAAAATTACTCATTATTTTCTTCTTCCTTTCGTTTTCGTACCTTTTCTTTCGCCTTTGCTCTCCGCAAACACCAGCTTCGTATTGAACTCCGCATCAAAAGTCACCGCAGCGCTGAAGGAGCAGGCACTCCGGATTGTCGCAACGCACAACCTTGCCGTAGAACTGCATCGTGCCCGTGCCGCATTTGGGGCAGGTACAGCCCGATGCCTTGTGCCCGAAAATGCGGTCACACGCAAGCAGGTCCGTGGTAATCTTGCGGGTATAGCTTTCTATGTCCCTCATAAAAGCCTCATGCGGTGTCTTTCCCTGTTCTATCTTTGCCAGTTCCGCTTCCCAGCGTCCGGTCATCTCCACATTGGCGATGTCCATTTCCTTGACAATGGAATACAGGGCAAGCCCTTTCTCCGTCGGCACCAGTGATTTCTTCACACGCACCATGTATTCCCTTCTGAGCAGCGTTTCGATGATTGCGGCACGTGTGGCGGGTGTGCCGATACCGCAGTCTTTCAGGGCCTGGCGTGCCTCCTCATCCTCCACATCATCGCGTCCGGCGGTCTCCATCGCTGCCAGCAGCGAACTTTCCGTATGCAGCGGTTTCGGTCGGGTCATGCCCGAACTCATCGAGCATCCTGCCATCACCAGTGTGTCGCCTTCCGCCCAGTCCGGCAATGCCGTATTCCCGCTGTCCTCGCCGTACTCTCCGTACACGCCGCGCCAGCCTGCCTTGCGCACGATGCAGCCTTTCGCCTCAAATGTCAGGCCCTCGCATCTTTCGCCTGCATCCGGCACCACCTCCGCTACTACGGTAGCCGTATCCTTCACACATTCCTCCGAAAATGCCTCTACCATGCGTCCGGCAATCATGTCGTAGATAATCTGCTCGTTCTTGTACAGGGCAAGCGGGCGGTTGGGCGTCACCAGCAGGGCATGGTGGTCAGTCACTTTCGAGGCATCCACACAACGGCGGTTCAGTTCCCCCAGTTCCCCGATTTTCTCCGCAAGGGCGGAGTGTCCTGCCAGCCGTTCAAACAGCAGCGGTATTTCAGCAAACACATCTTCCGGAATATGGCGGCTCGATGTTCTCGGATAGGTGACGAGCTTCGCTTCATAGAGCTTCTGTACCAGCTCCAGCGTCTGTTCCGCCGTGAATCCATGTTTCGTGTTCGCCTCCTTCTGCAGTGTGGTCAGGTCGTACAGCAGCGGCGGGTTCTCCACCTTCTCCTTCTTTTCCACCTTGGTGACGGTGGCGCACATCTTCGCCTTTACCTTATTGTATGATGCAGCCGCCTCTTCCTTGTCCTGCCATTTCTTTACCGAGGAGAACTTCACTACCGTATCCGTACCCGCCGGTGTCACCGAGAAATGCAGCTGGTGTACAGGTTCCGGTGTAAAGCGTCTGTTCTCCCAGTACCTCTTGCAGACCATACCCAGCGTGGGTGTCTGTACGCGTCCTACCGAATACGTGCCCCGTCCGGCAGCTACGGTCAGTGCCTGCGTGCCGTTGATGCCCACCAGCCAGTCCGCCTCGCTGCGTGCCTTTGCCGCCAGATACAGGTCGTCATATTCATGCCCGTCCTTCAGTTCCTTCAATCCCTTGCGGATGGCGGTGTCCGTAAGCGAGCTTATCCACAGGCGGCGGAATGGCAGCGTACAGCCCGTATAGGCATACAGGTATCTGAATATCAGTTCCCCTTCGCGTGCGCAGTCCGTTGCCACTATTATGCCGTCGCTCTCGTTCCACAGTTTCGTTATCACCTTTATCTGTTTCACCGCTGCCGCGTCCGCCTTGTAGCCCTTGTCCGTCTTTACCTGGCGGGGTATCAGCATGAACTCCTCCGGTATCACCGGCAGGCTGTCCCTGCTGAATCCCTTGAAGCCGTAGCCCTCAGGCAGGGCAGGTTGTACCAGATGCCCCAGTGCCCATGTCACATGGTATCCGTTTCCTGTATAAAATCCTTCTTCCTTTCTTGTTGCTCCGGCGATGCGTGCTATCTCACGCGCCACGCTCGGTTTTTCTGCCAATATGGTAATCATACATTTTCTGTTTTAATCATTGATACTTTTGTTCCTTGTGGAGTGGAACGGGGTACGCCGGTTATCCGTGGGATATGCGGTACATGGCGCATGAGGCCCCGTTTCAATCCGTTGTTTATTCTCTTGTAATGGATTTAGTGGTGGCACTCAGGATACCTTCATGCCTTTGCTTTTCTTCGGTTTTTCCTGCTGTTGTTTCTGGGTGTCGTCCTTCGGGGCGGTCTGTCCCTGCTGAAGCGGCTCCTTCACATGTCTGGTGGCCTCGTTCGTCTTGCCCTCGTTGTTCACCGCAAGCTGTGTGCGGCTCTCGTTCGACGGGGCAACGGTCTGTGCCAGGTCAGGGTTTTCCGAATAGGTCAGCGGTCTGCCTTTCTCACGGTCGAACTTCAGGTATTTTGTGCAGGGCTGTCCCTTGTCATCCTTCGCGTTGGCAAGCACCACGACCTTGCCCGCCACATAGTCCGCCTTCTGCTGTTCCGTAAACTTGTCGTCCTTCCATTTGCCTATCGGACGTATGCTTCCGTCCTCGTTCGTCCACGAGCGGTTGCGCCGCTGTCCGTTCTCCTGATTCCCGTCTTCCTTCTGCTGCTGTCCGGTAGCATCCGGGGCTTCCGGGCTTTTCTGTTTTTTCTCCTGTCCGTTTCCGCGTCGCTGCGACTGTCCCTGCCACAGATGCTCCGGCACAAACTCCACGTCGCGCTTGTCAGCGTTCACCTGCAGCATGGCCTCGAACTTGCGCCCGCCCTTCAGTGTCACCTCCTTGGGCAGTGCCAGCCCCGCACGCAGGATTTCCTGTTCCGCCTTCGACAGTTCCGTCAGTCCGATCCGGTTCGGGATGCGTACCTTGTTCGTCGGTACGTCCACTATCTCATTCGTCAGTCGGTCGATGCTGACATACGCCAGGCGCATCTCTCCGGTCTTCGTATCGGCAACGTTCACCAGTTTGCCCAGGTTACCCGTCTGTTTCAGTTCCTGCTTGTCCTCGTCCGTAAATGTATAGCCGTTGTATGGCACGTCGAGTCTCGGCTCATGGCGTACGAAGTGGGGGGTAAGTTTCAGCTTTCCGTCCTCCGCTTTCTGCAACGAAAGTCGGGCCTGCAGCTCGTAGCGTTCTCCGCCCAGCACCGGTTCCACCGTCACCAGCCTTGTCTTCCCGTAGTTCATCAGGGCTTTCATGTCCTTTTCAGAGAGGTTTTCCCTTTTCACCCCGAACTGTTCCAGTTCCTTCCAGTCCACATCGCTGTCCGCAATCAGGTTCGGTTTCTCCGGTTTCGCCTGCGCTTGCCCTTCCTGTGCGGGCTGCTGTCCCTGTGCCGTCTGCGTTTCCGCCGCCTGCGGCTGCTGTTCCTGATTTTTCTGTTTCATTTCTTCCATTTTCTCGTCTGTTTTCTGTTCCACATTGTTTTCTTCCGTATTTTCTCTTTTCGCCTCCTCCGCAGCCTGCTGTCCCTCAGTCTCTGTTTCAGCATTTTCTCTTTTCACCTCCTCAGCAGCCTGCTGTTCCTCAGCCTCCGTTTCGCCATTTTCTCTTTTCACCTCCTCAGCAGCCTGCTGTTCCTCAGCCTCCGTTTCGCCATTTTCTCTTTTCGCCTCCTCCGCAGCCTGCTGTTCCTCAGTCTCCGTTTCGGCATTTTCTGTTTTCGCCTCCTCCGCAGCCTGCTGTTCCTCAGCCTGCTGGTACGCCGATGTATCCACTTTGTGCGGTGCGAGCAGGTCAGCGTTCGCCACAGGGTCTTTCAGCAGGTCTTTGATAACCGGAAGCAGAGCTTCCACCGTGTCCGCTGCCACCCTGTAAAAACCGAATCGTGTCGGCTCCTTACACTGGCGGTAGAAATTTCTCATGAAATTGTCTATCGCATCTCCGTGGCGGTCAAAGCGCAAAAACTCCTGCGAGTGTTCCGCCTTTGCCTGTGCCCTCTTGGGATAGCCCCTGGCATCCAATCCGGCAACCACACTGATTTCGCCCGTCTTCTCGTCTCGGACGACCAGTACATCCTCTTGCTTTTTCTTTTTCTGTTCCATTGATTGATTTTTTATTGTTTGATGATAGTCCCGCCGGTATTCCCGTGCAGGTCTGTTTCTCTTTTCGTTCCGGTTTCCCGTTCACCTTTCAGTCGCGGTTTGCATCAGTCTCACTCTCAGCTTCCCGTTTACATCCGGTCACCATCCACTTTCGGTTTCTCTTTTCGCATCCGTTTCACGTATGCTTGTCAGTCCCAGTTTGCATCAGTCTCGCCCTCAGCTTCCCGTTTACATCCGGTTCACCATCCACTTCCGGTTTCTCTTTTCGCCTCCGTTTCACGTGCGTTTGTCAGTCCCGGTATTCCTTCTGCCTCCTTTTTTCCCTTTCGCCGTTTTGCCCGGAGCTTTCTTTCCCGTTCCTTCCTTCACTTTCAGCACCTTTTTGCCGTCCAGCGTCACCTCTTCCATGTTCCGGCTGATAAACTCCAGCACGTCCGATTCCTTGTAGTAGGTCTTGCGGCTGATTTTCTGGTAGCGCAGTCCGTATTCGCTGCGGAACCGCTGTAGCGACCGTTTGCTCGTTCTCAGCATCTCGCACAGGTCCTGATTGTCATATAGCCGTTCTCCATCCATGTACTTCACACCCGCCGCTTCCTTGTTTATCAGTACCGATATGATGCTGTCCAGCCGGTCAATCCGTTCCATGAGGCACTTCATCCATTCCTCGAACATTTCCTTACCAATCCCTTCCATCATCCGCCTCCTTTCTTGTCATCAGGTAGTTATGCTTGAACTCCTCCAGCGTCTTGGGATTGCAGTGTACGATTTTCCGTCTCACGCATTCCTCCAGATCCGTCAGTCTGTACCGGCACTTGCTTCTCACCATCATGTAGGGAATAGTCTTGTCCTTTCGCATCCGTTGCAGTGTCCTCGTGCTGATTTTCAGCAGGTCCGCCGCCTCCTCGCTCGTCAGCAGGATTTCCGCTTCCTCCTTCGGCACGTTGTCTTTCTTGAAAACATAGTCCGCTATGCGGTCTATCTTCTCCATCATCGTCTTCACGACCTCATTGTCCATCGTTATTATTTCCATATCCTTCCGTATTGGTTACGCTGCAAAGGTGCGCAACTCCGCGCAGGCACAATCCATAGTATTTCCATAGTAGGGAATGATTTTCCTTATTTTTCTTCCATAATCCCCGTTTTCCCCGCATACGGGCACAAAAAAAAGCGGCTCCATCCGGCACTAAAGCACGGATGAAGCCGCCTGATTCATTAACAATCTTATCTAAATTGCTTCGCTTATCAAAACTACATCTTTAGAGTCTTAACCAAATCTTTTATTTCTTTGTTCAGGACCAAACAGTCATGAAAAACACTCCAAGATTTTTTTATTAAAGGAAAGAGAATTAAAGATACAATAAACCCTAAAACAGTTCTAATTACCACTTTTTGAGTATCTTCTAATCCATCAATCCATAAGAGAAAATATCCCATCACGTTATTATCAGTTTTTGAAGAAATAAAAAAACAAATGATTAAGAATACAATTAATGCGATTATCAATAATAACCAAACCAAGGTTCTTCTTTTCTTTTTAAGTGTATCTCTTTTATTTATAAGTGTATCTCTTTTATTTATACAAAGTTGCAACTTTTCATTTTCATTTTGTAGCTTAATTATATCCTTTTCATAATTAGCTTTTTGATTCTTATCCGATTCCAAATGCTGTTCTAAGATTGAAATACGTTGATCTTTTTCTGCCATCTTATCAGATGATTCTTTTATTTGTTTCTCTATGCTCGTAACATTTTCTTTAAGTGATTTATTATCTTGTTCAATCTTTTCAAGTTTCTCTTGTAGCTTATGTTCTGCTTTAGTCTTAACTATTTTTTTTATCTCAGCATTTGATCTACCATTAACCCCTGATGAAAAATCTTCTTCTATAATTGTTTCAAGAAGATAGCGCTGTGTTTCAATATCTGAAGTTAATTCTGATATTCCAGCTAAAATAATATTAATTTGCTCATCACTAAGTACTTGTTCTTGTGACTTTATATTTAGAAAAGAAACAAAACTTTTAAAATCATCATTCGTTCTTTCCACGTATCTTAAAATTAAGCTTAACCATTCTGAAGGATGAATGACAATAGGGACACTATTTTTTGAATGATATTTTATATCCCATGAATGTAAACTCCAATCGGAAGACAAAAAGAAATGTTTCGCTGAAAATATAGAAGATTCCTTAGAACTTCTCTTTTTTTCAACCCACAAAACATTATGAGCATCATATAATGATGTTTCAAAATTCTTTTTTTCACTCATCCCTTTTATTTGTGCGGCTAATGCCTTTATGTTTTCTTGTTCATTTTTTCATTATATGGACTGTTTTTATCTATAACGATATCATAATTTTTACATAGAGCATAAAATTCATTTTTAAGATATGCATTAAATAGATCAATGCTTGTATTAGCCCTACCTAAACACCATACATGATAAAACCTATAGATATCATCATATGTCACATATTCTGTATACAATTGTGAATTAACAGAAGGTGCTTCTGATTTCTTTAGCCTTTTAACATATAACTTGATGGATTGCTCAAATTCTTCATTAGTCTTTTGAGTAATAAAAATAGTATTTGATATTGATTTTATTTTAGAAAGAAACTGCAAAGTTCTTCGCTTTCTATCCTCACCATTAATGCCAATAGCACGATAAATTATATTTGTATCTAGATAAAAGCATTTATTTTTTAAATTGTCTAATATTATATTGTTTTTCCTATTATTCGTTATTAAACAATACTCTAATGCATAGCTTGCTAAATTAAATATTTCAATATCTTTAGACGCGTTCTCCCAGTTTAAAAAACCATTGATAATTTCTATATCTTCTGAGGATAAATCTTTTTGACTTTCAATTTCAAACCCATTCTTTTTAAATTGGAATAATCTTATAAACTCATTAACATTAGAAGTAAACATATGATATAAAAAAAGATATATAAGATTCTTTTTATCTTTTGATATATTATGTAAAGTAAAATAATCATCAATATACCCTTCTAAAGTTTTTCTATCTCCTTTGGTTTTAAGTGTTAAACGTCTTTTTTCTGTCAGAGTGTATTTTTTTTCTTGTTTGTCATTGATACAAAGAAAACAACCTTGAAATTTAGTATCATTTAATGTCATCTCAATTTCTTGAGACGAGAATACTAAAGAATAGTTTTCTTCAATATATTTACTCAACTCATCAACAGAAATACATTCCTGTTGATAAAATAATGGGAATTTTAGTTTCAGCCATTACTTCTAATAAAGGTAAGTTTGTTAGAT
>OGZL01003560.1_pt1 | contig 10838 bp, 8 predicted proteins | sample 1576761 | NCBI WGS metagenome assembly OGZL01 (sample SAMEA3541595, study PRJEB24748) | human gut metagenome | biome: human gut; feature: human-associated habitat; material: faeces | place: China | collected 2012
CGGGTTAAATCCCATCAAATGCAGAAGGGCATCCTTGTAGTTTTCTACCAGGACGCCCTGTCTCTCTTAGGTTTGCGCATACCCCCGGTCCGCAATCACCTGCCCGCTGCGGTCCAGGTTGCGGGAAAACCGCTCATAGTCGCTGAGAATGATGCCCATGTACAGCATATCCACCACCGCCAGGTCCGCCACCCGGGAAAAAATGGCGTTGCCGTAGACGGTTTGGGCTCCCCCGCCCACAGAGAGGGTGAGATCGGCGTACCGGCTCAGCAGGGCGGTTCGCTCTCCCGTCACCGCAATGGTGGCGGCCCCGGCTTTTTTAGCCAGCCGCAGCGCCTTCACGGTGTCCACAGACCGGCCCGAGCGGGAAAAGGCCACCGCCACATCCCCCTTCCCCAGATGGGCCGCGCTGATCTGCTGGAGATACGCGTCGGTGCAGAAGCGGCACCGGAGCCCCAAATAGGTCAGTTTGGTCAGCAGATCGCTGGCCGGGGCACAGGAATTCTCCACACTGTACAGATCAATCAGCCGGGCCGAGGCCAGGGTTCGGGCCGCTTGCTCCAGGCGATCGGGGGACACAGACTTCAGCACATCCTCCAGGGCCTCCCGCTGGGTGCCCACAGCCTTCAGCGGCAGGTCCTCCATCCGGTCCCAGGGCCGGAGGGAGAAGCCCCCCAAATGGTCAAAGGAGCTCTCCTCTCCGGCCTCCCGTCCCCGCAGAGCCCCCTTGAAAGCCCGGTATCCCCGGTAGCCCAGCCCACGGACACATCGGATCACCGTGGGCTCGCTCACACCGGCCGCGCTGGCCAGCTCCCCAATGGTCAGGGACTCCAGCTCCCCGGCGTGGGCCAGGAAAAAGGACGCCACTTTCTGTTCCGACGGCCGCAGGGAGGCATACGCCCCTTTGATCCGGTCCTCCCATGAGATGCCTCGCTCCATTCCCCGTTTCCTCCTTCGGCCGGAAAACCTACAAAAAGATGCCGCATTCTTGTAGTTTTCCTCTCAAAAAGTTTCCCCGGCCCGCTTCCTTTGGAGCGCCGCGGCGCAGATCCGCCTATGGTGGGATCGGCACGGGCCGGTTTTCTCCATTGTAGCGCGGCTCCTCTCCCCCTTCGATCCGAAAAGGGCTAAATTTTTGTTTGGGGTTGGTTAAACCTTTCCTCCCCCCGGTCCTCTCCTTCCATTTGCAAATTTTCTCCGTGCATGATACACTGGAAAAACACTCTGATTGGAAAGGAACTCCCTTCGCTATGTTTGCCAAACGTGACCTCACCCAGGGAAGCATCCCCCGGGGCCTGCTGGGCTTTGCCCTTCCCCTGATCTTGGGCAACCTCCTGCAGCAACTGTACAACCTGGCCGATACCTGGGTGGTGGGCCGCTTCATCGGGGAAGGCGCGCTGGCCGCGGTGGGGTCCTCTTACACTTTGATGACCTTTTTGACCTCCATTCTCCTGGGGCTGTGCATGGGCAGCAGCGTCTATTTTTCCATTCAATACGGCCGCCAGGACCCCGACCGGCTGCGAAATGGGATTTTTCAGTCCTTTCTGCTCATCGGCGGGCTGACGCTCCTGCTCAACCTCACCGTCTATCTGGCCCTGGACGGGATTCTGGTCCTCCTGCAGATCCCACCGGATATTTTGGGTCTGACAAAGGAATACCTGCAGTGGGTCTTCGCCGGCATGGCCGCCACCTTTCTGTACAATTTTTTTGCCAATCTTCTCCGCTCCGTGGGGGACTCCGCCACCCCGCTGGTCTTTTTGGGGATTTCCGTGGTCCTGAACATCGGCCTGGACATCCTCTTTGTGGTGCCCTTGGGCATGGGGGTTCGGGGGGCCGCCATGGCCACGGTGATCGCCCAGTTCGTCGCCGGCCTGGGCCTGTTTCTCTACACCTGGTTTGCCTTCCCCGCTCTGCGGGTCCAAAAACGCCACCGGTATTGGGACCGGGCCGCCTTGAAAAACCTGCTGAATCTCTCCCTTTTTACCTGTCTGCAGCAGTCGGTGATGAACTTTGGCATTCTCATGGTCCAGGGCCTGGTGAACAGCTTCGGTACCGCGGTCATGGCCGCCTTCGCCGTGGCGGTGAAGATCGACACCATCGCCTACATGCCGGTTCAGGACTTCGGCAACGCCTTCTCCACCTTCGTGGCCCAGAACTACGGGGCGGAAAAACGGGACCGCATCCGCACCGGCACCCATTGGGCGGTGTTCTGGGTGGTCCTCTTCTGCCTGGTCATCGGCGGTCTGGTCTGCCTGTTGGCGCCCCGGCTCATGGCCGCCTTTGTGGGCGGGGATGCCGCGGAGGTGATCGCCATCGGCACAGGCTATCTCCGCATTGAGGCCGCGTTCTACCTGGGCATCGGCATTCTTTTCCTCCTCTACGGCTATTTCCGGGCAGTGAACCGCCCCGCCGTGTCGGTGGTCCTCACCATCTGCTCCCTGGGCACCCGGGTCCTGCTGGCATACACCCTGTCGGCACTGCCGGCGCTGGGGGTCAACGGCATCTGGATTGCCATTCCCATCGGTTGGTTTCTGGCCGATGCCACAGGGATTTTGCTCTGGCGGCGGGAGGGCAAAAGCGCCAAGACCCCATAACGTACCCCACCAAAAAAACCTCCCTGGAAGCATCCTTCCAGGGAGGTTTTTGTTCCGTCCGAAACGGGGTTACTGATTCACATTTTCCGCAAAGCGCATGAGCATGGTTGCCACCTGGGCGCGGTTGGCGCCGTTCTGGGGCACCAGGTTGTCCCCGATCCCGCTGATCAGGCCGGCATCCACCGCCCACTGCATGGCCTCTTTGGCATAGGCGCTGACTCGGGCGGCGTCTGCAAAGGCGGACAGGTCGTTGCGTCCGCTGACATCGTACTGCTTCTCCTGGGCATAGCGGTAGAGGATGGTGGCCATCTGCTCCCGGGTCACCGTCTTGTCCGGGCCGAAGGTTCCGTCCTCATAGCCGTCCACAATCCCCTCGGATGCCGCCCAGCGGACCGCCTCGGCATAGTAGGCGTCCTCCTTCACGTCGGTAAAGTCCATGCGGTAGTTCACCACAGGGCTCCCCTCCATCCGCCAGAGCATGGTGACAATCATAGCCCGGCTGGTGGTGGTCATGGGAGAGAAGGTGGTGGGCGTTGTCCCGTTCATAATGCCCTGGTCGGTCACGTACTTCACCGCTTCATAGTACCAGCTGTCGGCGGCCACATCCGTGTAGGGCAGGCCGGTGGGGTTGCTGGGGGCTTTCTCCACCGGGATCTCCGCGGACACCGAGGCATTGTCCACCGTGATGGTATAGTTCTGGGCGTAGGTCGCCTTGCCGGGCTCATAGGCGTAAATCACCAGGGCCAGCCGGTGCCCTGCCTCCACCTCATAGAGGTTGGGCTGGAGGTAGAGGGTATAGTCATAATACTTTCCCTCCACCAGCTTCACCTTGTTCTGCGCCGAGGCCGAGTCATAGCCCGCGCCGGGGTTGCACAGGTCCATCCAGCCCCGGGCCACAATTTTATAGGATACGTCCGTGGGCTTCAGCTCCACCAGGTCCAGGTTCTCCAGGCCGCCGCCCATCCAGGCACCGTCCTTGGCCAGGATTGTCTTTTCAACATAGGTGGGCGCGGTGTTGAAGGCGGGGAAGGTCTCCCCCTCCGGGGCGATGTCCACCAGCATGGCGCTGACCATCAGGCCGTCCCGGTTGATGAGGGAGGCCTCCGGGGTGTCCACGGTCTCGCCGGTGGCGGCGGCGCCCACGTAGTTGTCATGGTCCAAGGCAGCGGGGTCCACGGCGCTGTCATGGTCCACTGCGGACCGGCTCTCCCCTCTGGGGGTCTCCACCATCGCACCGTTGGTGGTGGCAGCCTGGAAGTTCACCGCCACAGAGCCCTTGAGGACGGTGTCCGCTGTCACATCCATGGTATACATGGCGCTGGAGGCTGTGGAGCCGCCGGTGAACACCTCTTCCCAGTTGTCCTTGTTCACGCCAATGGCGTCATAATCGCTGCTGATGGACGCGGTCTTTTCCTTGGCGCTCTCTCCGGTCAGGGTAATGGCGTCCTCGGTCTTCCAATCGTCATAGGTGTTCCACACCTTGGTGTCGTTGTTGCTCTGGGCCGTGACTGCGGGCATGTTCTCAATGCCGTTGTCCACCCCATACAGATAGTGGCTGAACCACTGGTTCAGGATTTCATCGTAGGACTGCTCCCCGATCATAAACTGAATGCCCCCCGAGGGATAGGTGGGGGTCAGGTGTCCATCCTGATGGAGCAGGAGCTTGGCGGGCACCCCGGCCTTCTCATAGGCCTGGTACATCAGGTCAAACTCCTTGGTCCGCACGTTGTCGTCGTTCAGGCCGTGCACAATGAGGGCCGGGCACTGAATCTTATCGGCGTCCAGGGTATAGTCCCGGTTGGCCCAGTGGTCGCTGTAATCCCCGTTGGAGGCCAGCTGGTCCTGCCGGATTTGATTGAGGTAGTTTCCATACTTGCCGGCAATGGTGTTCCAGTCCGCCTCATCCAGGTACCGGCCGGCGCAGTACCAGGCCAGCCAGTCGCTGTAAGCGGGGTCGCTCCGGGTGGCGATGCCCTGGGAGTTGGTATACTCATACCAGCTGGCAATTCCCGCCACGGGGACGATGGTCTCCAGCCCCTCCACCCCGGTGGTGGCCAGGCCGAACTGGGTGGTGCCGGCGTAGGACCGCCCGGTCATCCCCACCTTGCCGTTGGACCAGTCTGCCTCAATGGCGATGTTGCTGGTCTTGTCCGTATAGGCAACCCGCTCGCCGTTGAGCCACTCAATCACGCACTTGAACGCGTCGATCTCCAGGTCGCTCCCGCAGGTTTCAAAGCCCTCTGAGCCCTTGGTGCCCAGGCCGCCGCACTCCACCACGGCAAAGCCCCGGACCAAATAATAGTCGTACCACGTCAGGTCCTCATAGTCATACATCTCCTCGTGGGGGTTGTAATAATACCAGTCCGAGGAATCTGCCTGGGCTGCTGCCTGGGCCGTGGTGGCGGTTCCCGCCGCCTTCCGCGCTGCGGGCTGGCTGTACATCTGGTCCAGGTCATAGCCGTCCTTGCCATAGGGCGCCTCTCCAGAGGTACAGCCGGTGATATAGGGCCGGGCCTCATAAATGGTGGCGGCCTTATAATCCCCTTCCATGGCGGCCCGGGGAATCTGCACCAGGGCCTTCACCAGGTCCCGCTTGCCGTCGGCATCGGTGTCATAGTTGGTCTCCACATAGACGCAGTAACGGATGATGTCACTCTTGGCGTTGTCATAGCCCTCGGTCACAGCCCCGGTGGTATAGGGGAAAATGGGCTGGGCCATGCCGTTGAGGAACAGAGGCTCCAGCGTCTGGCCGTGCAGGGCCTGGTAAAGGACCTGGGCCGACTGCTTCATCACCGCCAGGTTCGCCTGGGTACAGGGATCGGTGGGGCTGTACTGGGCAATCCCGTCGGTCATGCCCATGCTGTCCGCCATGGCGTTGTAATCCCTGGGATAGGTTCCCAGCTGGCTCTCTTCCATCCCCGCCCAGCGGAGGAGGAAGGCCACGGCCTCTTGGTTGGTCACGGTCTGGTCTGCCTGCCCGGAGACAGGGAGCTTCAAGTCCGGCGCATCCTTGGTCAGCTCTCCCCAGGTCACAACCGGGGAGGCCGCAGCCGCAGACACCCCATTCTCCGTCTCCACCGCCACAGCCGGGGTGACCAGAGACAGGGCCATCATCAGCGCCAGAAGCAGGCCAGCGACTCGTTTCTTCATCTGATTACCTTCTTTCTCACTTCTCAATTTTCCTCCTATGCGCAAGCCTGCCATCCCCACCGCACCCGGAGGGGGAAAAGAGGAGACCTGAACGACACGTAGGTAATCTCCAGTATAGGCGCTCCCTCGAAAAATGTCAACGCACACCGGAGAACCGTCAAAAATTTCCCGCTCTTCCTGCCGTTGGAACAACGGGAACGGTTCTTTTAACGCAAGTGCCCATAAAAAATGGACGTCTGGATGCTGCCCAGGTCCTGTACCACTTTTTCTTTGGACTTCCAGAGGGGCTTCATATCCACTTGGATGACCTGAGGGTTCTCATAGGTTTTGAAATAATAGACCTTCTGCCCCAGATCGATCATGGCTGTGTATTGGGTATAATCGAAGGTCCCATTCGCTGTCTTTACCACGCCGTTGGGCAGGGTAACCCCCTCCAAAATGTGAAAGCCAGCAACGACAGCCTCCTCTATCCCCTTTGGCGGTACCATGTGCAGCTTCTGAAAAACAGTCCGCACAAATCGGGCGGGAGGTGTATACCCGCCTGGCAAGGCGCTTGTTCCGCCAGCCTGTCCAAATGGCTCCATCTGCAAACCGTTCCAATCCACCTGCTCTGTCTGCTCTGGCGCAGCCCCAAGGTAGTTGCGTAAATTTGTCATCTGCCAGGGAAAATCTGGGCTGTTGGTTAGAACGCCCACTGGATTTTCATAGATATGCAGTCCCAGCGCGGTCTGCTCCACGACGAGACCCCTGCCAGACAAGTCGGTAAACATCCAGTGCATTGGCGCAACGGTGCCGGTCAGGCCATCCTGGATTCCCACCAAGGTGAGGTCGGCCAGGCGTTCCCGGATGTCGTCCAGGGAAGCACAGCTGCCCAAGGCGTAGTGCAAGAAGTCCAACGCCGAGAGCTGGACCTGACCACTGTGCTTGGAGGGCTGCGGAAAATCGGCATACCCCTTAAAATACAAGGCACCGCCCGCAAGTCCCATTTCGTTGACGCCGTCAAACAGGACATAGCGATGTTGGGCGTGACGCCCGATTCCCCCGACCCCATACTGGTCCGCAAGGGTCTGCCCAAGCATGGTTTCCCAAGAGGCTCCTGCGGGGAAGGAGACAAGGTGCGGGTCCAGGATGGCGTAGAAATCCATTGTCCGTCCAAATACAGTTTCGTTCGCTTGATCTAAGAAATTGATTGCAGTACACATAAAAAATCCCTCTGCTTTCTGAAATTCTGCCGGCAGCCTTGCCGCTTCTGGCTATGTGCCTCACCACTTTGATGCTTTGATTTTAATCAGGGCGGGCGCCAGGGACAATAGGCAGAAAAAGAAGTCCGTATTGACAGAAACGCCGTCGTGTAAAAGGTTTTACACGACGGCGTTTCCGTCAAAAAGAGGGATTATTGCCTGGGGGAAATCTCCCCCACAATCAGCTGATGAACAACATGAACAATATGGTCCAAATCATCGCTGTCTGCCTCGGACCAGCTCCTGAGGATGCCAAGAACCGCCTGACTGTGATAGCGCATAACGAGCTTTAACTCCCAGTGACTGCATTGGGCGTACAGGCCGTGCCTTTCCGCCACCTGCAGAAAGAAAGCAAACAGCTGTTCCTCGACCATCCGCGTAATTTCGTCCCGGTAGTTGGTCCGCAGGCCATGCTCTACATAGGGTCGGGTATTCAGCGCCAGCAAAAACAGGCAGCGCAGGCCCTTTTCCGCATTCCCCTGGGCAAGCGTTTCCTTCAGCAGCTGATCTGTATTTCGCTCCAAAACCCATTTTAACAGGTCCGGGATATCTCTGAAATGATAGTAGAACGTCTGCCGTGTGATCCCGCATTCCTCCACGATATCTTTCACCGTCAGCTTTTTGACCTTCTTTTGCATCAAAAGCCGTTCCACAGCCTGTACAATCAGTTCTTCTGTCCCGATTGCCACCTGGTTATCCCTCCATCCCCCGCTGCCACGGGTGCTTATCTCTGGTACTCAAAATCCAAGTTGTAGAGACTCACCAGGTCTCCGTCCTTGATGCCCATCTCCTCCAGCCGGTCAAACAGACCGGCATTGCGGAGCATCCGGTCAAACCAGTTTCGGGACTCGTAGTTGGAGAAATTGACGTTGGCCATGATCTTTTGCAGCCAAGGGCCCTCCACGATCCACACATCGTCCTCGTGCCGGATGGTAAGGGGGTCACTGGTGTCCACCTGGGGGGGCCGCTCCACGTACTCCGGTTCATAGGTAATCACCGGCGGCAGGTGGGCCAGTTCCCCGGCGGCGGCCTTCATCAGCTCCCGGACCCCCATGTGGGCGGCGGCGGACAGCTCAAAAAAGCGCAGGCCCTGGGCCTCCACGTGGGCCTTGAGCTTGTCCAGCAGGGTGCGGTCGGCCAGGATATCGGTCTTATTGGCGGCCACAATCATCTTCCGGCCGGCCAGTTCCGGGCTGTATTCCCGCAGCTCGGCGTTGATGGTCTCAAAATCCTCCACCGGGTCCCGTCCTTCGGAACCGGACACGTCCACCATGTGGATGAGCAGGCGGCACCGGTCGATGTGCCGCAGAAAGTCATGGCCCAGGCCGGCTCCGGCGGCGGCCCCCTCAATGATGCCGGGGATGTCCGCCATGACAAAGGAGACCCCCTCCTCCACAAAGACCACCCCCAGGTTGGGAAACAGGGTGGTAAAGTGGTAGTTGGCGATCTTGGGCCGGGCCTTGGTGGCCACGGACAGCAGGGTGGACTTGCCCACGTTGGGGAACCCCACCAGCCCCACATCGGCCAGGAGCTTCAGCTTCAGCAGCACCGTCCGCTCCTTGCCGGGCAGGCCGGCCTTGGCAAACTGGGGGGTCTGCCGGGTGGGGGTGGCAAAGTGCTTGTTGCCCCAGCCCCCGTTGCCCCCCCGGCAGAGGACGAAGGGTTCGTCCCCGGACATATCCTGAATGATCTCCCGGGTCTCCGCATCCCGGACCACCGTGCCCCGGGGGACCCGGATGATCAGGGGAGCGCCGTTCTTTCCGGTGCACTGCTTGCCGGCACCGTTGCCGCCGTTCTCCGCCACGTATTTGCGTTTGTAGCGGAAGTCCATCAGGGTGGACATCCGGTCATCCACCTGCAGGATCACATCGCCCCCCCGGCCGCCGTCGCCCCCGTCGGGACCGCCGGCCGCCACGTATTTCTCTCGGTGAAAGGCCACCGCGCCGTTGCCGCCAGCCCCAGAGCGAACCAGGATGCGGGCGGTATCAATGAATGTATTTGCCATAGGGCACCTCCTTTGGTACCGGTCCGATTGGAAAAAAGCCCCGAACGGCGGTCCGTTCGGGGCTTGGGATGCACGGGAAAATTACTCCGCGACAGCCTCCACGATGGAGACCTGCTTGCGGTCCTTACCCAGCCGCTCAAACTTGACGCGGCCGTCCTTCAGGGCAAACAGGGTATCGTCCTTGCCGATGCCCACGTTGGTGCCGGGATGAATGTGGGTGCCGCGCTGACGGACCAGAATGTTGCCGGCCAGAACGAACTGCCCGTCGCCCCGCTTGACGCCCAGACGCTGAGCCATGGAATCACGGCCGTTCCGGGTGGAGCCAACGCCCTTCTTATGTGCGAAGAACTGAAGTCCGATATGAAGCATAGGTTACACCTCCATGACGTTAATGTGTTCGGGATATTCCTCCTGCAGCTGGACCAGGTAGACCATCAGGGCGGCCAGCAACGTCTGGCACACCTGGTCGGCCTCTCCGGCCAGATTGCGGGGAAGTTTCAAAGTGACGGAAGCATCCTGCTGGTTGACCTTCACCGGGGCCTCCAGCCCCAGCACGTCATTCACGGCGCACTCGGTGAGGCGAACGGCGCTGGTGACGGCGGCACAGAGGATGTCTTCTCCTGCCTCGGCCAGGCCGGTGTGCCCCTCCACGGTGAAGGAAACAATCCGGCTACCGTCCATTGCAAAGGAAGCTCTGGTCATCAGGCGTTGATCTTCTTGATCTCAACCTTGGTATAGGGCTGACGATGGCCCTGACGCAGACGATAGCCCTTCTTGGGCTTGTACTTAAAGATGACAACCTTCTTGCCCTTGCCGTTTTTCACCACGGAGGCGTCCACGGAAGCGCCTTCCACCACGGGGGCGCCGAACTTGGGCGCGTCGCCCAGGATGGCCAGGACCTTGTCAAACTTGATGGCGTCACCGGCTTCCTGGGGCAGCTTCTCGATGAACAGAACGTCGCCTTCCGCGACCTTATACTGCTTTCCGCCGGTCTCAATGATTGCATGCATTGCTCTTGCACCTCTTTCCTTTATCACGGGCTCGCTGTCGGGGGCGAAGCGCGGCGGAAAACGGTCTGTCCCGCCCACGCCTGCTTATGACCCATTCAAAGCGGCTCTGAAATTATAGCAGGCAGGAACGGCAAAGTCAAGGGAAGGGGCAGAATTTTTTGCCTTTTCCCTCACCCTTCGCCCAAGGGGCCCAAATACCACCCTGTCACCCCGTCCTTCTTCGCCAATGCGCCCCGGCTGGTGCGCCGGACCACGGCCAGGCGCTCCCCGGCGGTCACCGGCAGCAGGTAATCGGTGGAGTCCAGACAGTAGGTCCCCTGGGGGCCCTGGCGGAGGTAGTCGGTGAGGATATCCAGCTCCCGCCCGGTCTCCAGGTGGCGGCACCGGGAGAACTCCTCCCCCAGGGAGAGCACCTCCAGGGCGCTGTGCCCCCAGCGGATGTTCAGGGGATCGGGGGAGGGCGCCTGGGAAGCCAGGGCCGTCATCACGGGAAAACCGTCATAGGCCCGATAGGAAAACGCCCCGCCGGGCTCTCTGGGCAGGATCAGGGCGTTGAGCTGTCCGTCGGCCTTCAACGTACAGCCCCCGTCGATGCTGGCGATGTGCCGGTCCGGCAGGAGAAGGGGCTTGGCCGAGGGGATATCCGGGTGGTACAGAGTAACCGGCCAGTGTCCCACCACCACCCACCGCTGAAAGCGGTGCCCCTGGTCGAGAAACGCGTCGTTTTTCATACACGCCCAGGCGCTCAGGGTCTCTAAATGGTGCTCTCTGGGGACCCCGCCGTGGACAAAAAGGTAGTGTTCATGGAGCAGGATAGTGGGCATGGCCCGGAGAAAGG
>OGZL01003595.1_pt1 | contig 10780 bp, 10 predicted proteins | sample 1576761 | NCBI WGS metagenome assembly OGZL01 (sample SAMEA3541595, study PRJEB24748) | human gut metagenome | biome: human gut; feature: human-associated habitat; material: faeces | place: China | collected 2012
CTTAAAAGCGTTGATTTTACTGGGTTTCTGCTTGTTTTCCTATGTCAACGCTCTTGAGCCCCGCCGTTTTTTTCTATGCATTTCAAAATAATATGCGTATTCCCGTTGTAAATACGCACGTTCATCTGTGTAATTGAGTATCAATACAATTTAGGAGGTTATCCCTTATGCTGTTTGCCATTGACCACGGTAACTCTGCCGTGAAGACTACCAATTTCGTATTCACATCCGGCCTTGCCGAGTACCCTGTGAAACCGCCGCTCCAGACGGATGTATTGGAATGGGGCGGGAAGTTCTGGGCTCTTTCCGGTCAGCGCATCTCCTTCATGCGCGATAAGACCCGTGATGACCGGTTCTTCATCCTCACCCTCTTTGCCATCGCCATGGAGCTGCGGAAGATGGGACAACTGCAGCCTATGCTCAGCGTGGAGCTGGCGGTCGGTCTGCCGCCCGAACACTATGGCACCCTGCGCGATAAGTTTGCCAACTACTTCAAGCGCGGCTCCATCCAGTTCGTCTTCAATGACACGCCTATCTGCCTGATGGTGCAGCAGGTATTTGTCTATCCGCAGGCCTACGCAGCCGTGGTGCCCCAGGCCGAGAAGCTGCGCGAGACACCTCGTACCTTCGTGGTGGATATTGGCGGCTATACGACTGACGTGCTGCTGCTCCGTACCACCCGACCCGATATGCAGTTCTGCCGGAGCCTGGAGCTTGGCATCATTGATATGAACAACGCGATCATCGGCAAGGTGAGCGCCCTGCACGATATTCAGATCGAGGACGACCATATCGCTGACATCATTATGGGCCGCCCCAGCATTCTCCCGCAGGAGGTGCAGGATACCATCTTCTCTGAAACCCGTAGCTATTCCAGCCAGATCCTCGATAAGCTGCGTGAGCTGAAGGTAGATCTGCGTGCTACCCCGGCCATCTTCATTGGTGGCGGCGCCGCTCTGTTCCGCAACTTTATCGAAAGCTCTCCCATGGTGGCTCATGCGGACTTCATTCCCGATCAGCGTGCCAATGCCATCGGCTACGGTATGCTGGCCAATGCTCAGCTGAGCCGGATGCAGACCTATAACGGAGGAGGGGATGGTATTGTTCGCGGATAATAAGTACAGATACTCTCTCCAGTGGGACGCCTTCTCCGAAGAGCAGATCCGCGCCGGGCAGCTGATGGAACGACTCGGCAACCATAAAAGCAAAGTGGTTGTGCCTGCTCTGATCGAGTACATGGAGCGACACCCGGAGGTCATGCTACCGGATGGAAAAATCAACATTGTCGTACAGCAGACCCAAAGCAGAGAACAGATGGAAACCATGGTCAAGAGCATGGCTCGTGCTGCCGTGGAGGAGTTGATGGCCGGAATGAAGTTGGTGCCTGAGACTTCTGATCCTGGGCAGGCCCCGGCCCCCACGGTCAATCTGGATGACATGCTCAACAATCTGGACATTTTCAAAGGGCTTTAGTCCCTCAGAACACCCTGCACCGATGATTTGCGTCGATGCAGGGTGTTCTATCATATTTAGCCTTCGGAACAGCGATGTGCTTATGCACGTCGCTGTTCCGAGGCGTCGCGGCCCCGCTGGGCTGCGTGATCCTTGTTCGCATGTTGATTGCTCTGCTGGGAGGCCCTGTTGCAAACTTTCCAGCGCTGTGGTACGATAAATTCAATAAACTGGAATCTGTCATGCACTGAACAAATTATGTTGGCCGAAAACCTGTACCATTTTTCTAAGCAGAAACTTTGTAAGAAATTCGTAAGACTTTCGTCGATTTGTTTGTAAGGCTCCGCCGCTACAATGGAGACAGCTTCAAGGGAGGAACTCGCTATGAACGAATGCATTCTCGTGGTCGATGATGACCGTGAGATCGTAGGGGCTATCGCCATCGTGCTGGAGCGGGAGGGGTATACCGTCCGCAGGGCATACGATGGGTTGGGGGCGGTGGAGCAGGCGCTTGACCCGGCGGTACGGCTCATCCTTATCGACGTGATGATGCCGAAGCTTGACGGGCTTTCCGCCCTCATGCGCATCCGGGAAAAGCGGAACCTGCCGGTCATCGTTCTCTCTGCCAAAAGTGAGGATACCGACAAGATCCTCGGCCTCTCCATGGGGGCGGATGACTATGTGACCAAGCCCTATAATCCTCAGGAGTTGGCCGCCCGGGTACGGAGCCAGCTGCGCCGCTACACCCTGCTGGGAGATGTTCACGCGGAGAAGCGTGAGGGCGAGATTGTCAACGGACGCCTGTCCTATGACCCAGAGCGCCGTGAACTGAAGGCGGACGGCGAACTGGTAAAGCTCACTGCCACAGAGTTGAAGATTGTGGATCTGCTGATGCGAAATCCCGGACGGGTGTTTCCAGCGGAGGAAATCTATCAGCGGGTCTGGCAGTCTGACAGCTACGCCTGTGAGAATACGGTGATGGTTCACATCCGGCGCATTCGTGAGAAAATCGAGTTGAATCCCAAGGAGCCAGACTATATCAAGGTGGTGTGGGGCATTGGATACAAAATGGAACAACACAACTGAAACTGTGGAAATCGAGCCTGTAATGCCGCAGAGAAAGGGGACCGGTTTGCGCGCCGCGGCGGCTTTTCTGACGTTTTTCATGGGCGTGAGCCTGACGCTGGGCAGTCTGTGTGGTGCCGTAGGGCGCCTGGCTATTGGAAGTGATTATGCGGAATGGTGGCAGAATGACTGGCAGGAAACACCGGTGTTCCGCAATCGTATCTCCAACGATCTGGAATCCTTTCTGGCGATAGGCGTTGGGAGAACGGTGGACTGGTATCATCCGGATTATTCTGTTGAGGATACCGTATCCGGAACAGGTATGATCTGGACCTTTGCGGAAACACCAACGGCAAGCTATGAAACATCATCCGCTGAAGCGCAGGACACGTCCCCGGATTCCGCGTACAAGCACGATCTAAACACAATTTATGCGATTCGCGCAGCCGATGGCAAAAAATACAGCAATCTGGAAGAAGTGACCGGTTACCGGATGGCGCTGGATGAATACAGCAAGCTGCCGAAGGGCTACAACTTCCTGCTGATCTATGAGGACGGCAAAGTTTCCATTTGGAAGGACGGCAAAAAGCTGTCCGTCTATGACAGCGATAACATTCTGGACGAGGACTCTCTTTGGAATGTCCCCGGCTATACCAATTTCAAGGTCGGCGAGGAAGAGGCAAAGGTTACCATAAAAATGGCTGTGCGGCAAATCCCCATTCTCTACAAGGGCAGCAACAGCTATTCGTACAACTCCCTCTACTGGATATACCGGAGCCTTCAGAACAGCCACGAGGCGTGGAGATCGCTTGCAATTTCCTTCTGCGTGGGGCTCGTGCTGCTTGCAGCATGGTTCGTGCTGAGGAGGGAGCGGAGTGCGGCAGATCAAGCCATCGCCAAAGTGACCTTCCATATCTGGACGGAACTGCGCTTCCTTGCGGTGTTCCTGTGCCTGCTTTGTCTGACGGTTCCCATGCTGGCGGCGGCTGACGGCTATCTCTGGTGGTATCCGGATGATGTGTCTTATACGATAATGCAGACCCTCCGCTGCTTCGGTGCGGGGTTGTTCAACCCCGGCGCAGCGCTGGGGCTATTCTGGGCGGTATGGTTCATCCGTAATGACCACCGTTATCATCCCGCCGAAACGCGCAAGAGCCTATACCGCACCGTATCCAGCGCCCTGCGGAAAAATGAATTGACCTATCCCATACAGAAGCGGATCAATCGCCGGATCGCCATTCGTAATTTGGCAACGGTTCTCGCCGTGCTGGGTTCTTTCGCTCTTTTGCACATTTATGTTAGAACCTATGACGAAATCGCACTCTTGGGTATATGCGCCGTTTGGCTGGTGCTTGGCCTGCTCTCCTCGATTTTGTGGGGACGCCGCGAACGGGCGCTCGCCCGTGATTTTGGGCTGCTGGCCGACCATGTGACTGCGATCCAGAGCGGCGAGTTGACCACACCGCTGGATCTGCCTGCGGATGCAGACCTGCGTGAGACCGCCGAACGGCTCAATAGCATCCAGTCCGGCCTAAGGGCAGCGGTGGCAGAGCAGACCCGCAGTGAGCGCATGAAGGTGGAGTTGATCTCCAATGTATCCCACGATCTGAAGACGCCGCTGACCTCCATCCTCAGCTATTCTGAACTGTTGATGCAGGAGCCGCTGGAGGGAGCGGCCTCGGATTACGCACAGATCATCCAGCAAAAGGCATTGCGGCTCAAGAGTATGGTGCAGGATGTGTTTGAGATCAGCAAAGCCGCCAGCGACCAGCTCCCCGTGAAGCCGGAGGTGCTGGACTTTGGCAAGCTCCTGCGTCAAACCCTTGCCGACATGGATGGCGAGATTCAAAAATCCGGCCTGACCTTCAAGCTTGACCTGCCGGAGCAGCCGGTTGAGATCACGGCCGACGGTACGCGCCTGTACCGGGTGTTCCAGAATCTCCTTCAGAATGCCCTCAATTACAGCTTGCCTGGGAGCCGCGTCTACCTCTCTCTGAAAACCACCGACAAGGCGGCAGTCGCCTCCATTCGCAATACCTCCCGCAATGAGCTGCCGGAAGGTGTGGACTTCACCGCCCGGTTTGTGCGGGGTGACGAGAGCCGCACGGATGGCGGCACCGGCTTGGGACTGTCTGTCGCCAAGAGCTTCACCGAGGCCTGCGGCGGCACCTTCCGAGTAGAGACCATGGCGGACCTCTTCACCGCCATCGTGAGCTTTCCCGTGTCCATGCATGAACCCAAGCGGTGAAAGATGCAAATATAAGGAGACATGGGTTGAACGACAAAAAGAGGATGGCACTGGCGGAGATGTTTGCCCTGCGACCCACACCATGACCCACGAGCAGAAAAAACGGGGCGGAAACAACGGAACGGAGCGCACCTGCGGGTGATAGAACCCTGCGGCAAAACCGCCAAAGTCCTCTGAAACCGTGCGAAAGGCATCCCTATCGAATCTTCCCTATCACGAGGTAGAGGCCCTTGCCCGCGTCCTGCTCCTGGAGATACAAGCGTTCTTTGAGAACGAGGACGGGCAGCGGGAATACGCCGAGTGGAAAGCAAGGCACCAGGCCGAACAAGAGAACAAGACATAACAAAGGCGGGAACATCTTAACCGATGCTCCCGCCCTTGCAGTTCTTACTGTAATATGCTAACATAATAATAAAGTACGGAACTTTTTCCCGCTTTTTTCGTCTATATAAGTAAACGCAAAGTAAGGAGGGATATCCGTGAAAAAGTATACTGCTTTGTTTGCCGCCTTAACGCTTGTTTTAGCATTAGCGGGATGCGGTGCGGAAACACAAACACCAATGCCAGGCCAAAGCGAACAAGAGGAATTCACCCAAAACAGTACAGAGAACGTAAACGAGACAGACGGCATGACACTTCTTGACAGTGTTTTTGACACGCTTTCCGAGGGAACGGATGTGACCATCACCCTTGAACAAGAGGGCGTTCGACAAAGCTATCCGAACACGCTGGACACATATTGGGCCATGCGGATGCCCACAAGCGAGAATTTTAATTGGTGCGGGATCACAAAAGAGGATTATTCCGCAGCATCTTCTGAAGGTGAGGGTAAGCAGAATAGGCTATCCCTTTCGGGAAGCAAGGATGGGGAGCAGTGGTCCCTCACGGTGGAGGACGATTCAAATTACGCCGTCTTAACCTATGGGGATGAAGCATACTATTTTGTCGGCGCCAAGGAGTACGCCTATGATTCCGATTGGAGCGCGGCTATGGCGCTTCGCTCCTTCTACGATACGATGGAATATAAGGCACTTGGCGGAAGCTACGATACCGACCCAAAGATTGTCATCCCCGATGAAGGACAGGATTATTTGGCAGCGGCACAAGCAGGGTATCAGCAGCAGGAGGAAGTCCATCTGAAGGTATCCAAAGGCAGCGAATTTTGTTTTTCTTTCGTTAAATGTAATGTGATGCCCGCAGAAGATCAGACAGAGCATTTTAGAAAAGAGGGCTTGATCGACGAGAATACCTGGGCGATTTACGCGAGTACGATTTTCGTACCGGAAAATGAGCGTGCCTATCAGAATTCCATGGCGGGAAACACCGAAGAGTATTCCGGAAACGACGCGGATGTACCGGCAGGTGCGTTGGGGTATGGCCGTGTGGGATATGTCACGCGATCCGCGGATGGCTGGCATGTTAATATTGCCGGAACCGGCTGGTAAACAAGGAAACGGCGCAAGCGGAATAAATCCGCTTGCGTCGTTTGTCAGAGCACATTCTCAATAGAAATGATAAATCCGAACACATTTACCCAGCTGGATAATGTAGTTCGGATTATCATTGTTTGGTCCGGCATTTTGCTGTTGAACTTGAAGACATTGGCGGCCTCTGGGAAATTATTGCACAGAGCGTAGAAATTGATTCCAAAACATAAATGAGGAAGTATCATGGTTCGATTTTACAAAAGAATTCAAGATCAATGGTTCTATAAAGAATGCTGGCAGGACGGAGATCGGGTTATCTTCCACCATGGCGTTGTTGGAAATGAGGGCAAGGTAGACAGCGAGCCGTGTTTGGACTTCTCCGCATACTACAACAGTTTCAAGCGCAAATACGAAAAGCAAGGATATTCCGAATTTAGTCCGGACCATGCGGAAACCATTGTATTGAAATATGCCCTCAAGTCATCAGAAGAAGCTGAGTCAATTACTAAAAGCGTAATTCCTCTCCTGAATGAAAGATTAGGGTGGCTTGGTCTGGGTTATGTGGATGGATATGATGTAGATGTGAAACGGAGCATTTTTCGAAAGCCGAAATTGCAGGTGTTCTGTATTGTGATCGACGGCAATCTGGCGGCGAAGATAATCCCATCTGCGTTGGAAAATACGCCTTTTTCGATATGTGATGTATCTGTAACAAAAAAGGAGCATTGATAGCATGAAATCAATGGGAGATCTATTGAAAAGAGCAATCGGGCAAAGTGAAAAACTACCCCCGAAATACTGGACAGAGGGCTGGAATAAGTTTAGTTTTTTGATGACACCAGAACAGGTAAAAGAAGTTTTTGAAGCCTACCATCTGATCATAATAAACTCGTCTGTTCCAATCGACTACGTTGAATCCGAATTGAGCGAGTACTTGTCTGCTTATTCTGAAACGTATAAGCAACTGTGTAGTGGTGAAAAAGTAACTACATGCAGTTTAGACCTATGGCGCGGCATTACATCGAATCTGGCAAGATGCCGATATGGTGAAATACGTTTGCGAGATGGGAAACAGTATAAAAGGGCTACATTTGACGAACCTGTTGTAGCAGTTGTTCCCGGCCGTCTGGGTCTCGGCAGGTATGATGACGGGAAACTGTTTTGCTCAACCGCTTATACCATGGTAACAGAGGATTTCATGGGCATTCAGTTCCACTATCCGAAAAAGGTACAGTATGAGAAAAATGGTGTTTGCGGACCGTGGTTTTCCACCAAAGATCTGAACTCGTATCAGGATTTCGAGAATTTAAAGACAACAATCCGGGGAATGACGCGTCCCTTAACCTTAAAGTCTGGGGACGAGCAACGGCGCTTGGACATTCGCATCACCGATGAAGCAAGGGAACAAATCAGGGGATGCTATCTTTTCAGAGAGTACGGTGTAACCGTAAAATAGTAATAATCGCGCAGCAAAGCGGACGGTTTGTACCGTCCGCTTTGCTGTTGTGTAGGTCAATATGGAAATCAAATTTTCAAAGTGCGTTCCACTGATCCACAACTTTTTCTCAAAATTTCATCTTTTGCTGGGCAATTCATGTTCTGCATATCGGGATAGGGAGTGAAAGACGAAAATGCGTCTTCGGGAAGGTATCATCTGTACCTTGAAAAACAGGCTTCCACTGCCTTATATCGCCGGCAGGCACGTTAAGCATATGGCCCGGAAGGGGCAGCCGTGCGTAATGACTACGCCACGACCCTATACATTTATATTATATAGGCGAGCGAGATAGCGGACAAGCAAGCTATGGCAACTTGCGGCCATGATCCATATGCCCGATGATGATACACCTTCTTCAATGCAGTCTCAGTGGAGCCATGTAGCGAGCTGCGAAGGAGCCAGAGGAGCCTGGGGGTGTTCACCCGTGGAGCAGTTTAGCCAACTGCCGCCTGCTGTACTTAGAATTACCACCTTATCTAAAATCGCTTGGCTATCTGCATATGGTGTGCTACAATGAACTTACTTGCTATTTTGGCGAAGGGAGGGTGTAGACACAATCAAACAGGTTGCCAAGCTGCAAAGGAGTTCACTATGGAAAACACGATTTGCAGCAATGATTCTCAGCGAACTTATACCGCTGAGCAAGTGGCCCGGATCCTTGGTGTGAGCGTTCGCACTGCATATTATCTCTGCGAGCGCACAACTGAATTTAAGGTAATTCGGCTGGGCAAACGCTGCCTGCGCGTCCATAAAGAGTCGTTTGACAGATGGCTCGATGGGCAGACGAGCGTTTCCTAATCGCGCCAACGAAAGGACGATCATTACATGGCAACATATCAGGTCCGTGGATCCTCCCATAACATTATTTACCTCTATCGCACCGATGACGGTAAGAGCAAACAGCATTGGGAGACCTACGAAACCGAGCTGGAAGCTATACAGCGGAAGGCCTATATTGAACTATTGCAAAAAGAGAAGCGGTATGACGATATCCGACTGGCGGTACTGGACTATAAGCGCAGAAGAGCTATTGAAAAGACGCAGCGTGAGCTTGCTCAGGCAAACGCAGGTCTTCCAAATGTCCCAATGCCGTCAACGAAGGAAGACAACACGCATCAGACCTTCAAGCACTTTATGGAACGCTTCCTCCCCTTCTATGCACGGAAAAAGCGTTTCTCCCCAAACACATATGACAGCTACGTCAGCAACTTGAACAATCACATCTATCCCTATTTCGGCAACTGGGTAATGAGCACTATCACCGCTGAGGACATTGACCTGTTTCTGGATTACCTCAGCCAGAAGCCCTGCTCAGGAAGCAAAGGATACAAAAAGAAGCCGTCGGAAGTACCGCGGCTCTCTTCCCCAACCATTAAAAAGGTTTTCAATGTCCTCATGGTTGGCTTCCCTACTGCTAAGCAATGGCGCTATGTGACCGAGATCCCAGATGTCGCCCCACCTTCAGAGAAATATCGGAAGCGCAACTACTGGCAGCCAGAGCAGATCCATGATTTCCTCAAATTGATCGAAGATGATCCCATGCTTCACTTGGCCGTGCATATTGGTTTCGTATGCTCTTTGCGCGCCGGTGAAGTGGCCGGCATCGACACCAGCCTCATAGATCTAAAGGACAAAAGCCTTTGGATCAAGCGCATACTGCAAAGAGTTTCCGATGAGTCACTGGCAACGCTGCCGAGGGAAGAAATTATCCATGTGTTTCCTAAAAAGAAGAAAACCTCAAAGAGCAGCCTCATCCTGAAGGCTCCGAAGACAGAAGAAAGCTACCGAAAGCTCTACCTGACAACGCCGCTGGTCGAGGAGATCCAACGCCGCCTGGATGAGATTGCAGATAATAAGGCTGTCTTCGGTAGTGAGTACCAGGACCAGGGATTGTTGCTCTGCTTTGCTGATGGATCACCTATTGAACCCAAATCAATCGGTGACGCCTTTAAGGATGCACAGCGACGGCTCAAGATAGAGGATATGTTGGAGTTTCAGGGGCTGCGCAAATCAGGTCAGATGCACAAGGTACGCTTGTCGAATAATAACTACCAACTGGTCGCGGAGGCTGCCGGCCAGTCCCCGGAAGTTTTGATGAGCAACTACAATGAAGCGCAGGACTGCGAAAAGCGTGCTCTATCCGAAAAGGTAGAGGAAAGCTTCTATTCGCCCACAACCACTGCTCAAACAGCGGTGCATGCAAAAAAAGAATTTGAGGCCCAAGAACTTCTCGCAAAAGTACAGGAAGATCCGGACCTCTCTCAGCAGTTATTGCGCTTATTGCTATCCTCTGCAATTAGCAAACTTTGATGCAGAAAGAAAAAGTTTAGCTGACTTTTTAGCAAATTTCCGCGTTTTTGATGCTTTGTCAGAAATGCACAAAACCCCGTAACCATTGCGGTTACAGGATTTTGTTGGAGCTGCTATCCGGATTTGAACCGGAGACCTCATCCTTACCAAGAGATTTTTGGTGTTTTTATAATAATTTCCGTTTGTTTTTAGTCGTTTCTATTCCGAACAACATCGTTTCCAGAACTTTTGCGAAGTGCAGTCTCCGTTGTTTCCACGCTTGTCTGTGGTGAAACTGTGGTCAACCAGCGATTTGTGCAGACAGTGCCTGCGCAAATCGCATCGGCTCTGCGCCACAGATAACACCGCAACTTCTTCGAAAGTCGATATAGTCATCAGGAGGTTGGTATCACAATTTGATACCAACCTCTTTGCCAAAACAGGCGTAATAGCCCATTCATATTTTGGACCGCTGTAAACCTGCTAAAAAGTCAAGTCCTAATTCAAAGAAAAGTTATCGGCAGAAAAAGAGCATAGCAAAACAGAGGCGGCAAAGCGGATCGCTTGGCCGCCTCAAATAAAGTATTGGAGATCTCAGCTCATTCTATTGCCGACAAACTGCGGTAGAGCTCTGTGACCTTGCCATAATAGACTCGGAGGAACTTATTCAGGCCTGCCACCATAGCGAGTTTACCGCTCTTCCCCTCGCCGCGTTTTTTCTCAATGAACGTAAAAATCGGATCGTTTGCCGGTTTGTGCATCACATAGCTCTGCATGACTTCGTACCCGGTCTTACGCAGA
>OGZL01003600.1_pt1 | contig 10773 bp, 10 predicted proteins | sample 1576761 | NCBI WGS metagenome assembly OGZL01 (sample SAMEA3541595, study PRJEB24748) | human gut metagenome | biome: human gut; feature: human-associated habitat; material: faeces | place: China | collected 2012
CTTCACGCTTGTTGGCATGCATCTGAAGGATACGTCCAACACGCTCTTTTTTATTCTTTGTAGCATTCAGTACATAAGAACCTGAGTTCATTGTACCAGAGTAAACTCTGAAGTATGCCAGCTTACCAACGAATGGGTCTGTCATAATCTTGAATGCAAGTGCTGAGAATGGCTCTTCGTCTGAAGAATGTCTTACAACATCGTTTCCATCCTCATCCACACCTTCGATTGGTGGGATATCTGTTGGTGCAGGCATGTACTCGATAACTGCATCAAGCATCTTCTGAACACCTTTATTTCTGTATGCTGATCCACATGTTACAGGTACTGCTGTACACTCACATGTTGCTTTTCTCAGAGCTGCTTTTAACTGATCTACTGAAGGGATCTCATCCTCAAGGTACATCATCATAAGCTCGTCATCTAACTCACAGATCTTCTCAACCATCTCTGTGTGATAAAGCTCAGCATCATCTTTCATATCTTCCGGAATATCAGTGATTGTGATGTCATTTCCCTTATCATCGTTGTAGATGTAAGCTTTCATCTCCATCAAATCAATGATTCCCTTGAAATCATCTTCTTTACCGATTGGCAGCTGAAGAACGATTGCATTTTTACCAAGTCTTGTTCTGATCTGATCTACAGCATTGTAGAAATCAGCACCAAGAATATCCATCTTGTTGATGAATGCCATTCTTGGAACGTTGTATGTGTCAGCCTGACGCCATACGTTCTCTGACTGTGGCTCTACACCACCCTTAGCACAAAATACACCTACCGCTCCGTCCAGTACACGAAGTGAACGCTCTACCTCAACAGTAAAGTCAACGTGTCCCGGAGTATCAATGATATTGATACGATGCTCAAGAGCACCCGGCTTCGGCTTACAGTTCTCTTCCAATGTCCAGTGACATGTTGTAGCTGCAGAAGTAATTGTGATACCTCTTTCCTGCTCCTGCTCCATCCAGTCCATAGTAGCAGTACCTTCATGAGTATCACCAATCTTATAGTTTACACCGGTATAGTAAAGAATACGCTCTGTCAGTGTAGTCTTACCAGCATCAATATGAGCCATGATACCGATGTTTCTGGTTCTCTCTAATGGATATTGTCTCTCAGCCATTATTGCCTCCTAAAATATTAGAAACGATAGTGAGCAAATGCTTTGTTTGCCTCAGCCATCTTGTGCATGTCTTCTTTCTTCTTTACAGATGCACCAGTGTTGTTTGCTGCATCAAGAATCTCATTTGCCAGTCTTTCTTCCATTGTCTTCTCGCCTCTCTGACGGGAATATGTTGTAAGCCAGCGAAGCGCTAAAGTCTGTCTTCTGTCTGCTCTTACCTCGATTGGCACCTGATAGTTTGCTCCTCCGATACGTCTTGCCTTTACCTCAAGTACTGGCATGATGTTGTTCATAGCCTCTTCGAATACTTCGATTGCTGGCTTCTCGGATTTGTCTGCGATTCTTTCGAATGCTCCATATACAATCTTCTGTGCAACACCCTTCTTACCGTCTAACATGATGTTATTGATAAGCTTTGTTACCACTTTACTATTGTACATTGGATCTGCTAATACGTCTCTTTTCTGAGTATGTCCTTTACGTGGCACGGTCCTTCCCTCCTTAAACATTTTGATTAATTCATAGGTACTCACATGTGTCGTTCTGATGATACAGTGTAGTGCAAAGACATAACTCAACATCTATATGTCTCGCAACTTACTCAATCATAGTTCTGTTTGTGAATATAAATTCATATGGCAGTTCTTCTTACTAAGCTCGTGAACTACCTCGCTAAGTTCCGAAGAACAATCTTCGTACTAAATTCACATTTCCCTTGCGGTCATGCTCATTAAGTGCTCAGGATTTATTTAGCGTCTTTTGGTCTCTTAGCGCCGTATTTAGAACGAGCCTGTCTTCTCTTAGCAACACCTGCTGTATCAAGTGTTCCTCTGATGATGTGGTATCTTGTTCCTGGAAGGTCTTTTACTCTTCCTCCACGAATAAGTACAACACTATGCTCCTGAAGGTTATGTCCTTCTCCTGGGATATAGCTTGTTACTTCGATACCGTTAGAAAGACGAACTCTGGCGATCTTTCTAAGAGCTGAGTTAGGCTTCTTAGGTGTAGCTGTCTTAACAGCTGTACATACGCCTCTCTTCTGTGGAGCAGACTCATTAGTTGCTCTTTTCTTAAGAGAATTGTACCCTTTCTGAAGTGCAGGAGCTGTAGACTTCTTTACAGATGTCTGACGTCCTTTTTTTACTAACTGGTTAAATGTTGGCATTCTCTTTCACCTCCTATGATAGTAATAAGTTGCCTCGTTTACACGAAATATGCGCACTAAAAACTAATGCCTTTTTATGCACGCTAGATTATAGTATTATGAAACCGCTTAATTGTCAAGGGGTTTTGCAAGATTTTTACAGAGTTTTTCTACGGATTTACATAACGTTTTTCATGGATTTTCCCCTTGTCATTTAAATTATCTTTCTCTATAATAAAAAAGATTTCTTTTTTGGAATCAAAGTATTTTACAAAAGACAGGAGAACACTTGATATGAATATCACACTTCATACATTTTTAGTCGTATGCCCGCTTGTTTTTCTCGCCGGGCTCGTCGACGCCATCGGTGGTGGTGGCGGTCTGATTTCACTTCCAGCTTTTTTAATTGCCGGGCTTCCGCCTCATGCAGCAATTGCCACGAATAAAATATCCAGTCCATTCGGAACTGCACTTGCCACTTACCGTTTTGCGAAAGCAAAACTCATTAATTTAAAGCTGGCAGCGCCTGCGGTAGTCGCTGCGATCTGCGGTTCTTTCATCGGTGCACAGATCTCCCTTCGCGTCCCGGAACACATTCTTTCCTATGTATTAATGGTAATCCTTCCGGTATCTGCATTTCTCGTATTAAACAAGAAATTATTTAACGATGAAGGGAGTGAAGAGATCACTCTGAACCGAAGAACTTACTTAACTGCAACGATAGCTGCTTTTATCGTTGGATGTTACGACGGATTCTATGGACCGGGAACCGGAACATTTTTAATTATCGCGTTCACAGTATTTGCTCATCTGAACATCCAGACCGCAAATGCACAGGCAAAAGTCATCAACTTGACTACGAACCTGACCGCACTTGCAATCTTTCTTTACAATGGACAAGGCGTTTTAAGTCTCGGACTTGCATCTGCAGCCTGCAATATGCTTGGCGGATACATCGGTGCCGGACTTGTGATGAAAAACGGTTCTAAAATTGCCAGACCAAGTATTGTATTCGTATTATTCCTGCTTGCACTAAAAGCACTTGGGATTTATTAATTCAGCACAATCACCAAAAGGGACAGCCTTAATCAGCGATGGGGACGTAGTACTTTGTTAAAGTGCTACGTCCCCAATTTAATTTTTATACTTTAAATCTGTATCCCACGCCCCAGATTGTCTCAATGTACTGTGGGTTTGATGTGTCTACTTCTACTTTTTCTCGGATCTTTTTGATATGAACAGTCACAGTCGCAATATCTCCGATAGATTCCATATCCCAGATTTCCCGGAACAGTTCTTCTTTTGTATATACGTGATTCGGGTGGCTTGCAAGGAATGTGAGTAAATCAAATTCTTTTGTTGTAAATGTCTTCTCTACATCGTTGACCCATACGCGTCTTGCAGTTGTGTCGATACGGAGTCCGCGGATCTCAATAATTTTATTCTTTTCCACTGCGCTTCCTGTCAGGCGGTCATATCTTGCGAGGTGTGCTTTTACTCTTGCTACCAGCTCGCTCGGACTGAATGGTTTTGTCATATAATCGTCTGCACCGAGTCCCAGCCCACGGATTTTGTCAATATCGTCTTTCTTTGCGGATACCATGATGATTGGTGTATTTTTTTCTTCTCGGATTTTCTTACAGATTTCAAATCCGTCCACACCCGGAAGCATGAGATCCAGTATGAACAAGCTGTATTCATCTTTCAGGGCTTTTTCAAGTCCTGTCTCTCCGTCATTTGCAACTTCCACCTCAAATCCGCTCAGTTCCAGATAATCTTTTTCCAAATCTGCAATTGTCTCTTCATCTTCTACGATTAATATTTTACTCATTTACTGGTACCTCCTGATACTTTCTAAGCACAAAATACATGGTCGTCCCGGTATGTTCCCGGCTCGTTGCCCAGATTTTTCCACCGTGTTCTTCTATAATCTTCTTTACAATAGAAAGACCAATACCGCTTCCTCCTTTTGAGGAATTTCTTGATGCGTCCGTCCGGTAAAATCTCTCGAACACATTTGGCAGATCTTTTGACGCAATTCCTTTTCCGTTATCTTCGATTTCGATCTGAACAAAATCCCCTACATCTTTGACGCGCAAATTAATCTTTGGCTTGTCTTTATCCATATATTTTACAGAGTTATTCACAATGTTATGCACCACTCTCTTAATTTGTTCTGGGTCTGCAATAACCTTGACCTCAGGTTCTACATAATTAAAATAACCAAATTCCACATTTTTTGCCTCTAGATCCAAAGACAAATCCTCTGAACAATCATTAAAATAATCATTCACAGATAAAATTGTGAAATTGTACGGAATACGGTTCGTGTCAATTTTTGAATAAAGAGTCAGCTCGTTGATCAGTACGTCCATCTCACTTGCTTTATTGTAAATGGTCCGTACATATTTTGCCACTTTGTCCGGAGTATCTGCCACACCGTCCATGATTCCTTCTGCATAACCTTTGATGGTCGTCACAGGTGTCTTTAGATCATGGGAAATGTTACTGATCAATTCTTTATTTTCTTTGTCAAATTTCAGTTTCTCTTCTGCCGTATTCTTCAGACGTTTTCGCATGTCTTCCAGATCCCCACAGAGCTGTCCGAGCTCGTCATCTGTCTCAACCGGCAGTTCAAAGTCAAGATTTCCTTCTTTTATACTCTTTGTTGCCTCCCGCATCTTTCCGACCGGTCCCATGACACTTCTGTAAATCCAGATGATCAGCACACATGCGGTAAATACAAGTACCAGGAAAATGCATACGATAATCTCCACGAACAGATTTTTCACTTCCGGAATCAGGCTTCCTACATTTGTCACAATAAATGCACTGCCTTCACTTCCATCCGAATACTGAAAATCAATCTGTTTTAGAAGGACTTGTGCTTTTCCTCCAAGATACATACCATTTTCTGATGTCGTCTCGGCCGCTCCATACTCTGGAAGCTGGCTGATGACTTTCTCAGCTTTAGAAGCCTCCGTACCAATATAGGAAATCGTATCATTCTTTCTCACAAGAAGATAAGATTTTTTATCTTGTAGTTCACCATTCAGACTTTCCAGTTGTGCTGCATCTTCCATTTCTTCCGGATCTTCCTGTATCAATGCCTCCAGCTCACGATATGGCTGTTCTGTCAGCCGTGTAAGAACGGTTACAGAACTAGCCAGACTCTCGACTGTCGTATTCTTGATTCCATAATTTTTCTCAATAGAACTAAGTTGATATTTTCCAACCATACACACAAGCGCCGAAGATAATGCAAGTGGAATTAATATAATTGTAAAAAACGCTACTACCAGCCTGGTCTTAAATTTCATAAAATAAATCTCCTTTTAAGTTCAGGTCTCACTCAAAATGCACTTTTGCATCTAAAGTCAAGTATAGCATGAAAAAGGACGCTTCACACGAAAGCGTCCATAAACATTTCTAAAAATTTTATAAAGCAATCTTACAGATAACTTTTCAGTAACTCTGCTTTGTCTGTCTTCTCCCATGGAAGATCTACATCTGTACGTCCAAAGTGACCGTAAGCTGCTGTCTGTTTGTAAATCGGTCTTCTTAAATTCAACATCTGGATAATTCCAGCCGGACGAAGATCGAAATTCTCACGGATGATTTCAACAAGCTTCTCATCTGAAAGCTTACCTGTTCCAAATGTATCTACCATGATAGATGTCGGGTGTGCAACACCGATCGCGTAAGATAACTGGATCTCACATTTCTTAGCAATTCCGGCTGCCACAATATTCTTAGCAACATAACGTGCTGCGTAAGCTGCAGATCTGTCTACCTTTGTACAATCCTTTCCGGAAAATGCTCCACCACCGTGACGAGCCATTCCACCGTAAGTATCTACAATAATCTTTCTTCCAGTCAGTCCGCTGTCACCGTGTGGTCCACCGATTACAAAGCGCCCTGTCGGGTTGATGAAAAATTTTGTATTCTCATCTACCATTCCTTCCGGAATGATCGGGTCAAAAACATATTTCTTAATATCTTCGTGAATCTGCTCCTGTGTCACATCCGGATCGTGCTGTGTAGAAAGTACAACTGCATCCAGACGCTTCGGCGTACCATTCTCATCATATTCTACAGTAACCTGAGTTTTTCCGTCTGGTCTTAAATATTTTAATGTACCGTCTTTTCTGACTTCTGTCAGTTTTCTTGCAAGCTTGTGTGCCAGTGAAATCGGATATGGCATCAGTTCCGGCGTCTCATCGGAAGCATATCCGAACATCATTCCCTGATCTCCTGCTCCGATTGCTGCAATCTCTTCTTCAGACATTTTATTCTCTTTTGCTTCCAGAGCTTTGTCAACTCCAAGCGCGATATCTGCAGACTGCTCATCGATTGCTGTAATCACACCACATGTATCCGCATCAAATCCATATTTTCCACGAGTATAACCGATCTCGCGGACTGTATCTCTTACGATCTTCTGAATGTCCACATAAGCATTTGTTGTGATTTCTCCCATGACCATAACAAGACCTGTTGTTGTGCATGTCTCGCAGGCAACACGGCTCATTGGATCCTGCTCCATAAGGGCGTCCAGGATTGCATCTGAAATCTGGTCGCACATCTTATCCGGATGTCCTTCAGTTACTGATTCTGATGTAAATAAATGTCTTTCCATTCTCTTCTCCTTTTCATGTTCTTCACTCTTATTCTGAGATTCGCTAAAACCCCTGAAAATGCACATAGCATGGCGGGTTCATTGCACAAAGAAACAGCCCACACTAAGTGGACTGTTTATATTTCATAAGCCAATCCTCTTATTGTTCGATTACTCGCTCAGGTCGGCACCTTCCCGAACCGGGGGTTGCCGCAGCTTCACAGGTCCTTTGTACCTCCACTGCTCTGAATAAGAGAAAAATATTATTATTATCTTGTAACATGTATGACTTTATCGCAATACATAAGAAATGTCAATATACATATCTTACTTTCTGTTGTATTAGCTGACTTTCAGCTTGAACTTCTGAATCTCACGCTCTGTAGACACACGTTCAATGATTCCGCCGATTCCACGGATTTTCTCCTCGAAACGCTCATATCCTCTCTGGATATACACAATATCGTCAACAATCGTGATTCCGTCAGTTGCAAGACCTGCAATGCAAAGTGCTGCTCCTGCTCTAAGATCCGGTGCGCTTACCCTTGCTCCTGAAAGCTTCTCAACACCTTCAATCGTTGCAGAATTTCCTTCTACTTTGACATTTGCACCCATTCTTGCGAGCTCGTCAAGATATTTAAAACGATTCTCGAAGATACTCTCTGTCACAATACTTGTCCCTTTGCATAAAGCCAGTGTAACGCCCATCTGCGGCTGCATATCTGTCGGGAATCCCGGATATGGTAATGTCTTCACATGTGTGCTTCTTAAGTCTCCCTTTGACACTACACGAACTGCATCGTCAAATTCCTCTACTTCGCAGCCAATTTCAAGAAGCTTTGCAATTGTTGCTTCCAGATGTTTCGGGATTACATTCAACACTGTCACATCGCCTTTTGTAGCTGCTGCTGCAAACATAAATGTTCCGGCTTCAATCTGATCTGGGATTACAGAATAATCTGTTCCGTGAAGTTTCTGAACACCACGGATCTTGATCACATCTGTTCCGGCACCACGGATATTTGCTCCCATGCTGTTGAGGAAGTTTGCAACGTCAACAACGTGAGGTTCTTTTGCAACATTCTCCATAATGGTAAGTCCCTCTGCCATTGTAGCTGCCATCATAACATTAATGGTTGCTCCAACACTGACTACATCAAAGTAAATGTGCTTTCCGACCAGGCGGTCCGCTTCAGCAAGAATCTTACCATATTCAATCTCTACATCTGCTCCAAGTGCACGGAATCCTTTCAGATGCTGATCGATCGGTCTGCTTCCGATATTACATCCTCCAGGCAGTGCAACTTCTGCATGCTTATACTTTCCAAGCATAGCTCCTAACAGATAATAAGATGCACGAATCTTTTTAATATAATCATATTCAATATTGAAATCATGAATTGCTTTCGCATTAATCTTAACCGTGTGGCGGTCTGTACGCTGTACCATTGCTCCAATACCTGCAATCGCATCCAGAAGTACATTAATATCATTAACATCTGGAAGGTTCTCAATACGGACTGTCTCATCTGTCATAATTGCTGCAGCAAGAATCGCAAGTGCCGCATTCTTCGCTCCACCAATCTCCACCTCGCCTACAAGCGGGTGACCTCCCTTAATAATATATTGCTCCATAGATAACACCTCTATATATTCTACCAATATTCTCTAAAATATTATGCATCTTTCCTTCTCTCAAGCTCCTTATCCCTGAGCGAGACAAAAATGCATGGTCGAGGGACAGTATATTATATAAACTCCCCGTATGTCAAGTCATATTTTTATGGCATGACAATAACACGCCCTCTTATGGGTACCACAACAGTATAGCACAAAACACTTGCCACGTAAAATATTTTTTACATTTACGTAATGTTTTTGTAACATTTGAACTTCCGTCGCATGGATTAGTTCAGACTCGCCAACACTTTCTCAATCGTTTCTTCCAGTTCCAATCCATCTTCGCACACTGTCACATCTGCATATTTTTCAAACAATTTTACACGTTCTTCGTATAAATCCTTCAATGTCTGTCCGTCACGCAGTACGACTCCACGGCTCTTTGCATTTCTAAGTCTCTTATTTATTGTTTCAAATGATACCTGCAAATATACGATTTTTCCGATTTCTTTGTAATGTTTCATTGCATTTTCACAATATACAACGCTTCCGCCCGGTGCAATCACTGTTTTTTCCGCCTCGATTTCAGCGTTGATCCTATCCTCTACTTCCAGGAAACCGTCCGGTCCAGCCTCTGCTATGATCTCTCTAAGAAGCTTTCCTTCCTTTTCCTGGATGACCAGATCTGTATCTACAAAATTGTATCCAAGACGTTTTGCGACAATGACTCCCACTGTACTTTTTCCCACTGCCGGCATGCCTATTAAAATGATGTTTTCCATGATGTTATTTCTCCTGCTTCCTGTATTCTTCTGTCTGATATTCTAATCTGTAAATACAACCTCTTCCAATATACGAGCTGCATCTTTTACACAATCCGGACAGGCTTTTACCGGCGTTCCTGTCTCGACTCCCTTTAATTCCTTACAGATTACACTGCCGCTCTCCTCTTTGAATCTGCGCACAATTTCTTTGGATATTTTATAAGTTGCCCCTTTACTTCCCGGACCACCCATTTCCACAGTACTATTCTTGGCACCGGCAATTACACAGGCTGCTGTGACAGCTCCACATGTTCCTTCCATGCCGCCCATTCCAAGGCCCAGCCCTTCCGTCATACGAAACATCGTTTCTTCATCAATTCCAACCAGATCACAATATGCACACGCTACTGCCTGTGCACAGTTGTATCCATTCTTATGTTTTTCTGCAACTTTGTCTACTCTTGTTTCCATTCCTATCTCCTTATCTTTTCCATAATTTACAGTATATCAGCCTATCTCACGACATATGCTATGCATGACTTAATTGCATTTATCCGCTTTTCCAACAAGATATGTCACTTATGCATTCCGTGCTCCTTCACTTTCAATTTTCAAGCTATAAAAGATACTGTATATTTTATCACGAATCTTTTCTTTTTCCCATCCCTTATCTTTTTCTTCTTTATTGAGAATTCTAATACTACCTGATTTTAAACAGCTAAATCAATAATATTTCCGTCTCATACTTCTGTTTTCCCGTCTTCTCTGACACAGTTCCTGATAGGTCATGACCTGGATCAGATCCTGTAGCCACTTGCCGGTTTTCTCGTCTTCTTTTGCTTTATCTTTCTTTGTTTCATCTTCTTTCGCACGATTATAAATCCGCCTGCAAAGCAGCATCAACTGCAGCCGGTCCGGATATTCATCATACATAATGCTTCCCGTATACTCAAGCCGGTCACATTCCTCTTCAATATATGGTATCAGGCGCTTTGCCGTTCCTGGATATACACTCTTCATATATTCATAATCCCTCTGGTTCTGACGCTCATCATCATACAATAGCGGCATTGGATACGCCATATAGTAAGGAAGTTTTTCATCCATGTTCATACACTCCCACAAAATTCATCTGCTTTATCATATGCAGAAAGGAAAAAAGCGGAACAGCAATTGCTGTTCCGCTCAAATTTTTCTGTATTCTGTTTTTTATTAGCCTAAGAGCAGTAAGCCGAATACCAATGTGAAGAGGGCTACTGTCTCTACGATACCTACTACGATGAAGTAGTTAGCTGTACCTTTTCCGGTTGCTCCTAATGCATCAGATGCTCCAGCGGCACATTTACCCTGGAATAATGCTGAAAGTCCGATTGCGAGTCCACAGAAGATACCAACACCAAGTGCCAGTCCTGCGTCTGCTCCGCCTTCTACTGCTGATTTGATAAAGTTCATAAGACAAGCACACCGTATGTACAGTGCACGGACTGAACTGGAAGGTGGA
>OGZL01003604.1_pt1 | contig 10761 bp, 10 predicted proteins | sample 1576761 | NCBI WGS metagenome assembly OGZL01 (sample SAMEA3541595, study PRJEB24748) | human gut metagenome | biome: human gut; feature: human-associated habitat; material: faeces | place: China | collected 2012
TTATCCACAGTATAGCGCAGCCGGGGCAAACTGTAAATCTTCCCTTCATCGCTGTTGCATATGAAGTTAGGCACATTATAGCGTTTCCGTCCCCGGTTGTCAACGGGTCAGGCCAAGGTTTTCTTGAATTTTTCCGCCTGGTCCAGCAGCTCCCCGGCCCCCTCCAGCATGGTGGCGGAGATGGAGGCCCCGCCGGTGAGACGGGCCAGCTCCTGCTGGCGCCGGGCACGGTCCAGCTGCACCACCCGGGTGAAGGTACGTCCCCCCTGCTCCCCCTTTTCCACGGAGAAGTGGGTGTCGGCCATGGCGGCCAGCTGAGGCAGATGGGTCACGCACAGAACCTGCTTGGTGCGGCTGATGCGGGCCATTTTCTCGGCCACCTTCTGGGCGGCCCGGCCGGACACGCCGGTGTCCACCTCGTCGAACACCATTGTGCCCACCTGATCCTGCTCCGACAGGACGTTCTTCATGGCCAGCATGATGCGGGCCAGCTCGCCGCCGGAGGCGATCTTGTGGATGGGGCGCAGCTCCTCGCCCACGTTGGCGGACATCAGGAACCGCACCTGGTCCATGCCGTTTTCCGCCAGGGCCTGCTCCGTAAAGCGGATGGCAAACCGAATTCTGCCCATGTCTAGCTGTCGCAGCTCTGTGAGGATCTGCTCCTCCAGCCGCTGGGCCGCCTGATGCCGGGCCTGGGACAGGCTCTCCGCCGCCTGACGGGCGGCCTTTTCCGCCTTCTTCAGCTGCTTTTCCAGATGCAGCAGGGTGTCCCCCGCGTCCTGTATGTCGTCCAGCTCCCGGCGGCAGCGGGCCTGGTACTCCAGCATCTCCTCCACCGTGGGGCCGTACTTCTTTTTCAGGCGGTACAGCTGATCCAGCCGTCCCTCCACCCGGTCCAGCTCCTTGGGAGAGAAGTCGAAATCCTCCCGCTTGTCCCGGATGGTGTCCGCCAGGTCGTAAATCTCGCTGTAGGCGGCCTCCAGCCGGTCATACAGCTCCCCCAGCTCCGGGTCCAGCCCCCGTACCGATGCCAGGGATTCCTGGGCCTGACGCACCAGATTGGCCGCGCCATCACTGCCATCGTCGCCGTTGAGGCAGAAATCCGCCCCGGACACGGCGGAAATGAATTTTTCCGCATTGTGCAGCAGGGTCCGGTGGCTTTGCAGCTCCTCTTCCTCGCCGGGGCGCAGCTTGGCCCGCTCCAGCTCCTGGAGCTGATAGGTCAGGGTATCCACCCGGCGGGCCTTCTCCGCCTCGTTCATCTCCAGAGCCTGCATCTGGCGGCGCAAGACGGCCATGGCCTGGTATTTTTCGCGATACTCCGCCAACAGCTGCTCCGTCCGGCCGAAGCTGTCCAGATACAGCAGGTGCTGCTCCTCGTCCAGCAGTTGCTGGCCGTCGTGCTGGCCGTGGATATTCAGCAGGCGGCTGCCCAGGGTGCGGAGCTGGGTAACGGTGACGGGGCGTCCGTTGACCCGGCAGACGTTCTTGCCGTCGCCGTGGATCTCCCGCTGCAAAAGCAGCTCCCCCTCCCAGGCAATGCCCAGGTCCTCCCCCAGCCGGGGCGGAATGTCCGTGAAGCACGCGCTGACAAAGGCCATATTGGCCCCGGTACGGATCAGGTCCCGGGAGGTCCGCTGGCCCAGCACGGCGCTGATGGAGTCGATGACGATGGACTTACCGGCGCCGGTTTCGCCGGTCAGGGCGTTGAAGCCGGGCCGGAACTCGATGTCCGCGCACTCGATGATGGCGATATTCTCAATGTGGAGCAATTGCAGCATCTGCGTATCCCTCCGATGTCTGCGCCATGTCCCGCGTCAGCGCAGCATTTCCTTGATCTCTTCCGTGAAGTCCAGGGCGCTCTCCGTGTCCCGCATGATCAGCAGGGCCGTGTCGTCGCCGGCCAGAGACCCCACCAGATACGGCACGTCCATGCCGTCCACGGCGGAGCCGGCGGCGTTGGCCAGGCCCGGAAGGGTCTTGATGACCACGATATTCTGGGCGTTGTCCACCGTCAGGACGCTCTCCCGGAAGATGGTGCGCAGCTTGTCGGCAAAGTTCAGCTTGGTGCGGTGGGCGGAAACGGCGTAGCGGTACCGGCCCTGCCCGGCGGGCTCCTTGATCAGGTGCAGTTCCTTGATGTCCCGGGAAATAGTGGCCTGGGTGCTCTTGATCCCCTTGGCCTGGAGCCGCTCCAGCAGCTGCTCCTGGGTCTCGATGATCTCCTCGCTGATGATCTGGAGGAGCTGGTTCTGGCGGTCGTTTTTCATTTTTTAGAAGCCTCCGTTCCCATTTTTTTGTCCAGTATTTCGCAAAAGCTCTTTTTGGAGAGCCGCACCAGCCTGGTGGTATATTTTGAGGTGCTTACCCGCACCTGGTCTCCGTTTTTCAGGGAAAACGCCTTGCCGCCGTCCACGGAAAGATAGACGAATTTCCGGTTGGCGTCCGCCGCCTCCACGGTGATTATATGCTCCGGCGAAAGCACATAGGAGGACGAGCGGGTGGAATGGGGGCAGATGGGCGTCAGCAGCAGGTTCTTTGCGGTGGGCTCCACGATAGGCCCTCCGGCGGCCATGGAATAGCCGGTGGAGCCGGTGGGGGTGGAGACGATGATGCCGTCGCCGCCTACCTTGGTCAGGCGGCCCTCCTCCGTGAAGATATCCAGCCGCACCACCCGGGCGATGGAGCCCTTGGACACCACTGCGTCGTTCAGGGCGATGTTGTTATATACCTGCCGCCCCTCCCGCAGCACCGACACGTCCAGCATCATCCGGGATTCCACGGTGAAGCGGCCCTGGGCCAGGTCCCGCAGCCGGTCCAGCTCGTTGACCTCCAGCTCCGACATGAAGCCAAGGCTCCCCAGGTTCACCCCCAGCACCGGCACGCTGTGCAGCGCCACGGTACGGGCCAGGTGCAGGATGGTGCCATCGCCGCCGAAGGCGATCAGCAGGTCCGCCTGGCGGATCTCCTGCTGTAAGGGGCGCATGGACAGGCCCAGCTCCTCGCCGTACCCCTCCCGCTGGAAGGGCAGGCAAACGGAGGTCTGCATCCCCAGGCTTTCCAGCATATCCCGGGATTGTCTACACACTTTCAGTTCACTGTCCCGGTACGGATTGGGACAAAGTATCACGCGTTTTGGTTTCATGCCGCTCACCTCAGTCCTTCAATTGGCTGTGGGACGCCTCCACGATCTCCGGCAGAGAGAAGTCGCCGGGGGTTCCCTGCCCGTGACGAAGATAGCCCAGATATTCGATATTCCCCTCCGGTCCCCGGATGGGGGAATAAGTGATTCCAAGCACTGTAAAGTGATTTTCCTTCGCATGGTGCAGGAACGTCTCCAGCACCTCCAGGTGCACGGCCGGGTCCCGGACCACGCCCTTTTTGCCCACCTTTTCCCGGCCCGCCTCAAACTGAGGCTTCACCAGGCAGACGGCCTCCCCCTCCGGGGACAGCAGCCCGTCCAGGGCCGGAAGGATCAGGCCCAGCGAGATAAAGGACACGTCCACGGAGGCAAAGTCCAGCTCCTGGGGGATCTGCTCATGGGTGAGGTACCGGGCGTTGGTGCGCTCCATGCACACCACCCGGGGGTCCCCCCGGAGCTTCCAGTCCAGCTGGCCATAGCCCACGTCTACGGCATAGACCTTCTGGGCGCCGTTTTGCAGCATACAGTCGGTGAAGCCCCCGGTGGAGGCCCCGATATCGGCGCAGACCTTGCCGGTAAGGGTCAGCGGAAAGGTCTTCATGGCCTTTTCCAGCTTCAGGCCGCCCCGGCTGACGTAGGGCAGGGCGTGTCCCCGCACCTCGATCTGCGCGGTGTTGGGCACCGCCGTGCCGGGCTTGTCCACCCGCTGACCGTCCACAAACACGCTGCCGGTCATGATGACGGCCTGGGCCTTCTGGCGGCTTTCCATATGCCCCTGCTCCACCAGCAGCACGTCCAGTCTTGTTTTATTGCTCATGCAGCATCTCCTCCACACTGTCCGCAACACTCCGGGCGTCCAGACCGAAGGCTTTGTATAACTGGTCCACCGTACCCTGGGGGGCAAACCGGCCGCCCAGATTTTTCAGCGTCAGACAGCGGGGCTCCATCCGCTCCTGGGCCAGAATGGCGGCGATCCGCTGGCCCACGCAGCCGGTGGCCATGCAGTCCTCCAGCACCAGCAGGCGCTCTGTGCCGGAGAGGGCCTCCTTCACCGCGCCGCTGTCCAGAGGACAGATCTGGTTCAGCTTCAGCACCCGGACCCGGATCCCCTTCTGGGCCAGAAGGTCCGCCGCGTCCAGGGCCTGGTTCACCAGAATGCCGTAGGTCAGGATCGCGGCGTCCTCGCCCTCCCGCAGGCAGGCAAAGGCTCCGTCGCCGCCGTCCTCCCGGTAGCGGCCCTGGCCGCCCCGAGGATACCGCACCGCCACGGGGCCGTCGATCTCCTCCACCGCCCGGTGCAGCATCCGCCGCAGCTCAGCAAAGCTGGCGGGACACAGCACCGTCATCCCCGGCACCTGGGACAGGTACATGGGGTCGAAGCAGCCGTGATGGGTCTCGCCGTCGGCTCCCACCAGCCCCGCCCGGTCCACCCCCAGCACCACATGGAGATGATTCAGCGCCACATCGTGCAGCAGCATGTCATAACCCCGCTGCAAGAAGCTGGAATACACTGCAAACACCGGCACCATGCCCTGCTGGGCCATACCGGCGCACATGGCCACCCCGTGGCCCTCGGCAATGCCCACATCGAAAAAGCGCTTGGGCAGGGCGTGGGCAAACTCCGTCAGCCCCGTGCCGTCCACCATGGCGGCGGTAACGGCGCAGATCCGGTCGTCCTTTTGGGCCAGGTCCAGCAGCTCATGGCCGAACACGGTGGAAAAGCTCTCCCCCGACGATTTCAGGGGCTTTCCGGTCTCCACATCGAAGGGGCCCACGCCGTGGTACTTCCCCGGCTCCTGCTGGGCGTAGGGGTATCCCTTTCCCTTGACGGTGTGCACGTGCAGCAACACAGGCCGGCGCATATCCCGGGCCAGCACCAGCATCTGGGTCAGGGTCTCCACATCGTGGCCGTCCACGGGACCCATATAGGTAAAGCCCATGTTTTCAAACACCGTGCTGCCGGGCAGCAGGGATTTTTTCAGGGCCGTTTTCACATCGTGGCTCATGGCGTACACCCGCTTGCCGGTCTGGCTGCCGGTGAGCATCTGGCGATAGCGCCGCTTGAACTCGTAATACTCCGGCGTGCTGCGCAGCCGGGACAGGTGCCGGGACAGGCCGCCCACGTTGGGGTCGATGGACATGCCGTTGTCATTGAGGATCACGATCAGCGGCTCGCCGCTGGCTCCGGCGTCGTTGAGCCCCTCGAAGCTCAGACCGCCGCCCATGGCGCCGTCGCCGATCAGGGCCAGGACGCTGTAATCCTTTCCCTGGAGCGTACGGGCCCGGGCCATACCCAGAGCCACCGACACGGAGTTGGAGGCGTGTCCAGCAATGAACGCATCGTGGACGCTCTCCCAGGGCTTGGGAAAGCCGGACAGGCCCCCGAACTGCCGCAGGGTATCGAACAGCTCCCGCCGCCCGGTCAGGGCCTTGTGGACATAGCACTGGTGGCCCACGTCGAACACCAGCCGGTCCACGGCAGTGTCAAACACCCGGTGGATGGCCACGGTAAGCTCCACCACCCCCAGATTGGAGGCCAGGTGTCCGCCGGTCCGGGATACCTCCCGCACCAGGAAATCCCGCAGCTCCGCACAGAGCTGCCGGGCCTGATTTTCATTGAGCCCCTTCACATCGGCGGGGCTGTCCATATGGTCTAAAATCAACGATATCGCTCCATTTCAGCGTGAGAGATGCAGGGCGTGCATGATCCGGGCCACCCGGTATACCACACTGGTGCACTGGTTGATGGCCACGGTCTTTCCCAAGGCCTTGCCGCCGATGGTAATGCCGGAGATCAGCGCCGTGGCCCCGATGGAGATCAGCACCGAGGTGGTGCTCAGGTCCCTTTGCAGGTGGGTGACGATCACCGCCGCGGTGGAACCGCTGACGATGCCGCAGATGTCACCCACCACGTCGTTGCACACGGAGGACACCTGGTTGGCATTTTGCAGCAGGCGGATGGCCGCCTTGGCGCCCTTTTCCTTGTGGGCGGCCATGGAGTGGAAGGGCTTGGGGTCCGCCGCCGTAACGGCCACGCCGATCATGTCGAACACGATGCCCAGGCCGATGAACACGGCCAGCACCAGCGCCGCCACAACGTATCCCGTGCCCTCCAGGGCGGTGGTGGAGAAAAAACTCAGCAACGCCGACAGCACCACCGCCAGCACAAACACCCGCAGGGCCCAGCCCCGGCCGCTTTTCTTTTTCCCGCCGTTTTTGTCTTTGCTCCTGTCGCGTTCGCTCAAGAGTAGATCCCTCGCTTTATTGTTATAGTACACTGAACAGGGCAACGCCGAAGGTTAATCTTACGGCTTAGGTGCGGGTTGGATTTCCCCGCAGCGCGCCTTCCGTCGCCGGTCAGGCGGTTTCCCGTTAGGCGCTGCGCCATGGTGTTGCCGGCCATGGGACCCGATTGCCACTTAGTCCGCACTGCAATCCCTCCGGCGTCCCGTGAGGACAGCCTAGGTGATTTCCACAGCGGTCAGACCGTCTCTTAGCCTCTTTTGCAGCCAGGGTTTCAAGGGAATCAACACAGCCTCCCTGGCCGGGGAGACCGGTGCTTCCACTTCCCTATCCACCCTGCCCACGCAAGGCAGGCTACTCTGCACACAGCGTTACGGCGGTAAAGCCGGGTAGCACCGCATTGCAGGTTCATCATCTGCCTCGTACACAGGTCGCTTGACCACAGGGGGAGTACGCCTGTGCACAACAGCAGGTCTCCACGGTAGCAGGGTCGGGTCCTCCATGCCATTGGAGGGCGCCCTACCATCGCAGACGCGGGGGCTCCCGCGTCTCCCCCCAGCACCCACCCCAAACTGGGCGTAAGCAGCAGGCACCAGGGACTTCACAGTTGTGCCCTTTAAAGGATTTTTAGGCCCTTCTTACAAGACGGCAGATCCGACTAGGATACTGCGCCGCTGTTCAGTAATTAAGTATATTAGCACACTTTTTCCAAATATTCAAGCATTTTATGCAATATATTCCGTATAAAATGCGGCAGGGACCGCCGCAAAACGGTCCCTGCCGGGAAAAATCACAGAATGATGCAGATCAGGCCGCCGCTGCCGTCGTTGATGATGCGCTCCAGAGCCTCCCGCAGCTTCTTCTGGGAGTCCAGCGGCATCCGCCGGAGCTTTGCCTGCAGGTCGTCTCCCACGATCTCGTGGAAGCTGCGGCCAAAGATGTTGGACTGCCAGAGCTTGCCGGTGTCTCCCTCGAACTCCTGGAGCAGATAGTTCACCATGTCCTCGGACTGCTTTTCATTGCCCACAATGGGCGAAACCGTGGTGGCGATGTCCGCCCGGATCATGTGAACGGAGGGGGCACTGGCCTTCATGCGCACGCTGTATCGCCCGCCCTGGCGGACGATCTCCGGGTCCTCCAGGTTCAGCTCCTCCACGCTGGGCATCACAATGCCGTAGCCCGTGTCCAGCGCCGCCTGCATGGCGGGAGCCAGGCGGTCATACTCCTTCCGGATGGCGGCCAGGCTGGTCAGAAGCTGCATCAGGTCGCCGTCGTCCGTCACGGACAGGCCCGACTGGCGGCTCAGGGTGTCGTAAAACAGGCTCCGGGGCAGGTCCAGGTCCGCCTCGGCAATGCCGATCCCCAGGTTCAGGCTGCGGATGGAGGCGGCGGAGATATCCCCCTCCCCCTGCAGGGCGGACAGGCAGTCCCGCAGCTGCCGCACATGGGCCAGGTCCGCCGCCTCCCGGCGCACCGCCTGGTATACGCCGGTTTTGATGGGGTGGTCCGGCGGCAGAGCCTCCACCCAGGCCGGCAGGAACAGGTCCAGCTCCCGCAGGGGGAATTCATACAGCAGCCCCTGCAGCAGCTCCGTGATCTCCTGCTCCCCCAGCTCCAGGCAGTTCACCGGCAGGCAGCGGACGTCATACCGCCGCTCGATGTCCGCCGCCATGGACTGGGCCCGGGAGCCCTGGGGCTGGGCGGAGTTCAGCAGCACCACAAAGGGCTTGCCAAGTTCCTGCAGCTCCCGGATCACCCGCTCCTCGGCCTCCAGATAGTCCTCCCGGGAGATCTCCGTGACGCTGCCGTCGGTGGTGACCACGATGCCCACGGTGGAGTGGTCGCAGATGACCTTCCGGGTGCCCAGCTCCGCCGCCTCGGTCATGGGGATCTCGTGGTCGTACCAGGGGGTCATCACCATCCGGGGAGACAGGTCCTCATACTGGCCCACAGCGCCGGGCACCATATACCCCACGCAGTCGATGAGCCGCACGGAGAACGTGACCCCCTCCTCCATGCGAACCTCCACCGCCTCCTCCGGCACGAACTTGGGTTCGGCGGTCATGATGGTGCGGCCGGAGCCGCTCTGGGGCAGCTCATCCCGGGCCCGGTCCCGGCGGTAGCCGTCCTGGATATTGGGCAGCACCTGGGTCTCCATAAAGCGCTTGATGAAGGTGGATTTTCCGGTGCGCACCGGCCCCACCACGCCGATGTAAATGCTGCTGCCGGTGCGGGCCGCCATATCCTGATAAATGGATGCGGACTGATTCATGGTCCATTCCTCCTGCTCCATAACATCTTGTCTGGTGCTACTCTATGCGTCCCCGGGCCGGGATAGTCGGAAAATTTTTACAGAAAAAGCCGACAACATGTTGATTAATAGGCAATACCTGTGTTAAAATACAGGACAAACAGGTTCGTTAAAAAACCAACAAAAAGGGGGATGCCCATATGGAACAGTCCAGCACAGACCGCCGGGTGCGAAAAACCAAAAAGCAGCTGCGCCTGGCGCTGATGGAGCTGCTGGCGGAAAAAAGCGCCAAGTCCATCTCCGTGCGGGAGCTGACCGAGCGGGCGGATATCAACCGCGGCACCTTCTATATCCACTATCGGGACGTGGGGGACCTTCTGCAGCGGCTGGAGGATGAGATGGCGGACCGGCTGACGGCTCTGTGCAAGGACCACAAGCCTGAGGACTCCACCTGGGAGCAGTTCCCCTTCCTGAGGGACCTGTACCGCTTTATCCTGGACAACGCCGACCTGTGCCGGGTGCTGCTGGGTCCCAACGGGGACATCGCCTATACCAACCGCATCTGCTGCATTCTGCGGGATTGTTTTCTGTATGACTTCCTGTCCCAGTTCTATCCCGGGGACCGGCAGCGGCTGAACCACTTCTGTTCATTTATCGTGTCGGGCAACCTGAATCTGGCGCTGTCCTGGCTGCGGGACGGGGGGCAGGAGTCGCCGGATGAGATGGCCCGTCTGGCGGGCAGTATCATCATGGGCGGCGTCAGCGCCCTGGGTGCGCCAAGTCTGTAACAGGCCCGGAATCCCCTGCAGCTGCTTATAAACAACACCCCTCATGCAGGCGCATAAACCTGCATGAGGGGTGTTTTTTTCTGTTTCCCGGTTCGATGCAATTGCTTCTGGAAGCTCTGTCTTTGCTTACAGTTCGTTTCCCTCGTCCGGCTGCTGGACCAGCAGGGCCTCTCCGGCCGGGGCGTCGGTGAAGTCCAGCTGCACCACCGCCTGGGCGGTGTTCACGGAGCAGCTGACGCATTTGCCGCGCTCTGCGGCTGCGGCGGCGCAGCGGTTCAGAAGGTCCGTTAGAATTTCCCGGTTCAGCCCGCCGCCCCGCCAGTGGAACACGAAATGGGGCTGCTTTTTCCGCAGGGCCTGGCGGGCGCGGTTCTCCACGTCCTCCGGCTTGGTGAAGGACAGGGGGCGGTAGTAGTACCCCTTGTCCGCCGTGCAGGGCGGCAGCGGAAGCACCAGCGTCTCGTGATCCCGGAAGATGTGCCGGTCGTCCAGGTTGAAATAGTCGTACCGGGGCGTTCCCCGCTGGAGGGAGTTGTCAAAGGTGGCGTCCAGGTGATAGCGCTGGCCGTCCACCGTTATCACGTTCCAGGTGTGGCGGTATTTCACGCCCCGCTCCGGGGCCGCCTCGCTGAGGGCCACGATGCAGGGCAGCTGCACCGCGTCGCACAGGGCCTTCACCGTTTTGGCGATGCCCTCGCACACCCCCACCCCCTGGGTCAGGGGGCCGATGATCTCGTGGGAATAGGGCTTTTTCAGCTTGTCATACCGGACGTTCTCCAGAATGAAGGCGTGGATGGCCAGCTCCTTGTCCCGGTCGCTTTTCCCCTGCAGGGGCCGGGCCAGACGGTCCAGCCGGGCGGTCACCGCCTGGCGGTGCTGGCGGATCTTCCCCTTGTCGAACAGATACTCCGGCAGCAGCTCCACATGGTCCGCCCCGGGCATCCACCGGTACTGAAACCCGGTGACGTAGAACATCAGCGGCGTGTCCAGCTTCAGCCGCAGATAGATGTCCGACAGCTCCGGGCCGTCCAGCCGGGGCACCCGGATCCCCGGGGCCAGGGCCTCCATACCCGCCAGCATGGCGTCGTATACCCCGCGCTTTTCCCGGTCCAGCTGGCGGTAATAATAGCCCGCCATCAGCGGCAGGCGTGGGGCAGCAGCTCCCGCACCTGCCCGGCCAGCCGGTCAAACTGGTCGCAGGACAGGGCCTGTGCCCCGTCGGACAGGGCGCAGGCCGGGCGGTCGTGCACCTCCACCATCAGGCCGTCGGCTCCGGCGGCCACGGCGGTGCTGAGTGTCACCGGTCCGGTGAACGGCCTGCTTCACACCAGCATCAA
>OGZL01003614.1_pt1 | contig 10739 bp, 8 predicted proteins | sample 1576761 | NCBI WGS metagenome assembly OGZL01 (sample SAMEA3541595, study PRJEB24748) | human gut metagenome | biome: human gut; feature: human-associated habitat; material: faeces | place: China | collected 2012
GGGTTGCGCTCTCGCGCTCCGCGGCAGCGCCCTCGAGCTTGGCGCGCAGCTCGGCAAGCTCGGCATCGCGCTTGGCGACCTCTTGTGCCAACTGTTGAGCTGCAGCGTTCTTTTGCTCGACAAGCTGAGCGTTACGCTGAGACTCCGCCTTTTGCAAAGCGGCCGTCGAACGCGAACGCTCAAGCTCCAGCGCCTGCTCGCCCTCGCGCTGGACTGCCTTCACACGCTCTGCCAGGTCGTGCGAGAACTCGGCATCGCGCACTTGCTTGACGATATCCGCATAGCCGGACGCATCGACCTTAAATACTTCGCCGCAATGCGGGCACTTAATCTCGTTCATGGCAGCTCCTCGATGGACGCAAACTTCAACCGCATACACTCTACCGCGCCGCACGGACAAAAAAAGGCGCCGCCGCCATAATGGCAACGGCGCCAGAACCACCACAAAGGTGACTGTCCCCTTTGTGGTGGCTTGGATCCTTACAGGTCGCGGTAGTCGATCAGGCGAAGATTGGGTTGAGACTCAAGCCAAGCGCAAAGCTCGGGGTCGATGAGTGCATCAACTTCCTTGGCACGATCGGTCGTAAGCGAGCTGCTCTCGAGGATAAAACGATCGAGATAGCCCGGATGGCACACAAAGACGACCGTCTCGCCGTCCTCCATCTCTCGAACCGCCTGCATAATCGAGTCCTTGGGTTCGTAGCCCGGCTCCATCGAGTGCATCACCATCCGCAGGTCGGTATCTCCGCAATGCACCACCGCCGTGGGGTCGAAGCTCGCCTTTTGCTCCTTAAGGCCCAGCTCTTGGGCAACCGTCGAGATCGCGCGGTTAAGGTTTTTGCTCATGACGGCATGGGCCTCAAAATAATCGGGTTCGCGGCCCACGATCTCGACAAAGCGGTCATGCTGCGCGCGAATCTCGATGCAGGCCTCGTCGAAGTCTATCAACTCCTCGCCGCGCTTAAAGTGCTCGCGGAAGGTACGGCTGCTATGGAACTCACCGTTCTCGTTGAGCATGCTCGGAATGAGCGCCGGGTCGGCACACGGCTTGCCCAGGCATACGTTGGTATGCTGGCCCACCGCAATGCCGGCATCCGCCACGAGCGACCAGCCGCGCTCAGCTTCGGGCATATTGGGCATCAGGCCCGCCGAGCGCACCAGGCCCTCATTGATACTGCGGGCAATCCCCAAGTCAACGGCATACGAATAACCAATATCATCGGCACGAATGAGCAATTGCTTCATATTGACCCCCATCTATGGAAAGGGGCACTTGAAGTGCAACCAAGTGCCCCAGGCAATTATCTTACCGAACAGACGCTTTAGGCCTTGGCGGCGGCAGCGTCCTCATCGAGCTGCTCTTTGGTGAAACCAAAGAGATAAGCGATGGCGGCGGCGGAAACAAACGCGGCACCCGATGCAATGCACCCCCATACGAGATTGGCAGTTCCGCCGGCAACATATCCGGTGATACCCAGAATATTCGTCGCGCCCAAAACATACGTCGTCACATTGGTAAGAGCCGCGATCAGGCCGCCGATAGCGCCGCCGGCAACCATGGCACCCAAGCAGCGGGTGTACTTAAAGCCGCAGCCATACAGCGCGGGCTCCGTCACGCCGCCGACAATGCCGGAGAGCGAGAAACCAAGCATGGCACCCTTTTCGTCAGTCTCCTTAAGGCGCAGGAAGGCGCCGAAGGCCATGCCCCACGTAGCGAACTGAGCGATAGCGCCCGCGACCATGACGCAGGAGTCAGAGCCCATGGTGAGCAGCTGCACAATGCCAAGGGTAAGCAGGACCTGGTGCATACCGGTCATAACCAGGAACTCCCAAAGCGCGGCAATGGCAACGAGGGAGATGACCGTGACGATACCGCCGGTGTTGCCGAGGCCGAACATAAAGTTACCAACCGCGTTGCCCAAGATAGAGCCAATCGGAGCCAGCGCGCACAGCGAAACGGGAATCATGACGGCCAGAGTACACACGGGCACAAACACCGTAGAGAGCATGTCGGGAATGATCTTCTTCATGAACTTCTCAACGACCATGAGTACCGGCATGGACAGAACCATGGGGAGAACGGTGCAGGAATAGTTGTTCAGCTGAGCCGGGAGCACGCCGTAAACCATCGTGGTCGTAGCACCAGAATCCGCAGCGGCGTTGACCAACGTCATGAACTCGGGGGCAATGAGCACGCCGCCGAGCATCATGCCGAGCGGCTGGCTGCAGCCGAGCTGCTTTGCGGCAGCCCAACCCAGATAGACAGGGAGGAAATAATAGCCGGCGTTGTAAATCCAGTTGTAGAAGAAGTTGTAGATGTCAGAATCTGCAGACCAGATACCGAGCATGCCGTCGCCGCAAAGTACGGCAAGTGTGCGGAACATGGCGGCGCCCATGATAATGGGGATCGTCATGCACATTGTCTTGGACAGGTAGTTAAGGGCCTTCTTGCCCGCAGTCTTGACCGTCAGTGGCTCCTTGGTGCCGTCATCGAGGTTCTCGTCAATGGAGCCTTCGCCCTTGACGCCCAGCGCAATGGCGGCGTCATAGACCTTCGGCACGTTCTGGCCAATGATGACCTGATACTGGCCGCCAGACCACTGTGCGCCCAACACACCCTTGATCTTCTTAACTTCATTATCATTGGGAATGGACTGATCTTTGAGGTTCAGACGCAAGCGGGTCATGCAGTGCGTCGCGTTCGTCACATTGGAGGCGCCGCCGACGGCAGCGAGCACGTCCTCGGCAATCTTCTTGTTATCGACAGTCATGTCGAATCCCTTCTCTTCCAACTAAAGGCCGTGGGACTTCACGGCACCAAGACGCACGATTCCGCTCGCGCCTGCGCAGCGCGCGATACCAGTTGGCAAGAGATTGATTTGCATGTGATTCCCGGGTGGATCGACATGAAAAAAGCCCCGCGCACAACCGACAGAGACCCAATTATGGTCTCGGCAGAATCGGTAGTGCCTCTCGGAGCTGCGCCGTGAGTAACACCCAACACACGGCGAGTATATGCGGCAGATGCGTTCGTTGCGGCTCAGATTACCGACGAACGGTAGCAAACGACCCGCGAACGGTCGCCATGACGGAAAGGAAATACCAGAGAGCCTATTTATCCGAGTGGACAGAAGCCACGCGATTCACATGCATGATCAGATAGACGAGCTCCTCTTGGGCCAATGGCTCGCCAAAGGTCTCTTGAATCAGATCGTCGACACGGTGAGCGCAACGCGATGCCGCCGGATACTGCTCCACGAGCACGTCGTAAAGACCGGAGTTCTCGGTATCGATCGGCTCTTTCTTTGCCACGCGGTCGAGCAGATAGCGCACATGAGTGGCAAAGCGGGCAAAGGCGAACGACGAGCGATCGACCGTCACACCCAACTCTTCTTGAATAATCGCGACCGTCATATCGAGCAGTCGCTCCTCGTGCTGCTCGGCAAGCACGCGCCGCTCGCTCGGCTTAACCGATGCGTTGACAATCGACATGGCAATGCCCGCGGCCTCGCTTCGGGGCATGCGCACATGAAAGCTCTTCTGGATGCCGCGAACAGCCAGCTCGCCCAAGCGGTATTCGATGGGATGCAGCTGCTCCAGATCGCGCTCAAGCGGCAACGACACCACCATGTGTTCGCGGGCGCGCTTAATGGCAAACTGAATATGGTCTGCCAATGTAATGGGAAGGTTAGGACTCAATTCGTACGAAAGCTGTCCGGTCGCGATATCGGCCAGCTGAGCAGAAAACTCCAGCACCTCGGGGTCGACCTCATCGATAAACGCCAGGTACTTTGAATCGATGCCGTAAAAGGTACGCGTGATGACATCCAGGTCGACCTCATGCGGCATATCGCCAAAGCCGATACCGCGGCCCAGCGCGATAAGCTGACGCCCCGCGCCATCTTCGCAGATGGCAGCGTTGTGGTTAATGCGCTGGATAGCCCTCATGGAATCATCGCTCCTACTAAAACGCGCCGTGCAGACCATCCGCGCGGCGCGTTCATTCTACCTGCACTTACAGCTAGAGTCCAAAGAAGCCCAGGATCTGGTCGCGGCTAACGGGCTTGTAGTTGTTGGCATCGAGGCCAACGTCGTAGCGAAGGACTGGGCGCTCGCGATCGCGATTGCGCGCGTTGGTGCGGTCTCCCCTGCTGTGAATGTGCCCGTGCAGCATGATGGCGCCGCGCGCCTTGCCATTCCAGCTGAGCATGGGGTAATGGCTCATTACCAGGCGATGGCCCTTAGCGTAACCGGGGGCGACCTCCAGATAATCGCGCACCTCATCCCAAATGTGCGGCGCGTCTGGATCTTCCCAGTCGTCGTCATGGTTACCGCGGATGAGCGTTACGTTCTGACATTCGATGCGCTCGCGCAGGCGCACCGCCTCCACCAGGGGCAAACGATAGGTAAAGTCTCCCAAGATATAGAGGCGGTCGTCCACAGCCACGCACTCATTGATGGCATCGATGACCTTGCGGTTCATCTCCTCGACCGAATCAAACGGTCGATCCATGTCGTGCAAGATATTCGTATCGCCCAGGTGCAGGTCGGCGGTAAACCACATCATCGTCTCTGTCCTCATTTCGCAACGCGTATAAGACCTGTTTAGTATACAGACGCGGCGATGCAGCGGTTACCCAAAGAGCCCGCCGAACAGACCCCGGCGGCGCTTGTCTTGTTTTTTCGAAGCGTCACTCTGAGCTTTCTTGTCCTGCCGCTTCTTACGGTCCTGCTCCAGCTCATCGTCATCGAGCAGCAGATCCCACTCAAACGGATCGTCTACCAGATCGAACAGATCGTCGTCTTCAAACATGACCGCTCCTCTAACGGCCGGGTAAACCGGCAAGTAACCTTATTGAGAAGTCTACGGGCCCGTGCGGACACAAATTCATCCTACCTGCGTCTTTCAATCGCTCGCCGCAACGCTTGCAGATAAGATAGGAACACGGATGGCACCCGTTGCAGCGGGTCTTGCCAACTCCGATACACGTTTTCATCGTGAGAAGTGGCCGTCTTCGCTTATGCGGGGGGGCGGCCACTTTGTTTGTCCCTATGTCATCCGATTCTAATGCACAAACATGCGCACGAACTTGTGCTTCCAGCTTGCATAAGGGGCATAGCGGAACGGCACGTCCAGCCACGTTGCTTTGTTCACGATGCTCTTCTTGTGGCTAAACGCATCGAAGCTCTCACGTCCGTGATACTGCCCCATACCGCTCGCGCCCATGCCGCCAAAGCCCATATGGCTCGTAGCCAAGTGCATGATCGTGTCGTTGACGCAGCCGCCGCCAAAGGGCACATAACGCACAAAGCGCTGCTGGACCGCGCGGTCCTGGCTAAAGACATACAGGGCCAGCGGCATTGGACGATCGGTAATAAATGTCTCGGCCTCATCCAAGCTCTCATACGTCAGCACCGGCAGGATGGGGCCGAAAATCTCCTCCTGCATCACGGCATCATCGGGCGCCACGCCGTCCATAATCGTCGGCTCAATCTTGAGCGAAGCCTCGCGCGCGGCGCCTCCCAGCACGACCTTATCGGGATCGATCAGTCCGCGCACACGCGCAAAATGCTTGGCGTTGACGATATGCCCGTAATCCTCGTTGTCGAGCGGATGCTCGCCAAACATACGATAGACTTCCTCCTTGATGAGGCCCAACAGCTCGTCGTGCACGCGTGCATCGACCAACAGATAGTCGGGCGCCACGCAGGTCTGCCCCACGTTGAGCCATTTACCAAAGGCGATGCGCCGTGCCGCGACCTTTAAGTTTGCCGTGGCATCCACAATGCAGGGGCTCTTTCCGCCCAGCTCAAGCGTCACGGGCGTAAGGTTTTTGCTCGCGCGCTCCATGACGAGCTTGCCGACCGCAACGCTGCCGGTAAAGAAGATCTTGTCCCAGCACTCATCGAGCAGCGCTTCGTTCTCGGCTCGGCCGCCCTCGACAACCGTCACCAGGCGCGGATCAAACGCCTCTTCGCAGATTTGCTTGAGCACCGCGCTCGATGCCGGAGCATAGGCACTCGGCTTGATGACCACGGTGTTGCCCGCGGCGAGGGCGCCGGCGAGCGGCTCGAGCGTCAGCAAAAACGGATAGTTCCATGGAGCCATGATGAGCGTGACGCCATAGGGCACGGCTTGCGTCTTGCACACGCTCACGGCGTTGGCAAGATCACACGGACGCAGGCGCGGGCGACTCCATCGAGTCACATGCGCAATCTGATGACGAATCTCGGAAAGCGAGGTGCCGATCTCGCACATATAGGCCTCGTCGTGCGACTTACCCAAATCGGTCTTGAGCGCATGGGCGATTTCGGCCTCGTGCGCCCGTACTGCATTGCGCAAACTCACGAGCGCGCGACGGCGAGCGTCGACATCAAACGTGGCGTGCGTCTTAAAGTAGGCGCGCTGATCGCCGACGATGCGCGCAATTTCCTCGGTGTTCATGAGCCCTCCTAGTTCTCATCCTCAAACATACCACCCGCAACGACCTCGTACATATGCTCGAGCTCCAAACGGTCCATTAAGAGCGGAACGGGGTACAGCGGATTGGCCTCGGCATCGGCGTGCGCCGCCATTTCGGGGATGTCGGAGCGACGAATGCCCATCACATATTTAGGGATCCCCAGGGCCTCGTTCATGCGGTCGACCCAATCGATAAAGGCCTCGGCCGCTATGTTGTCCGGTGCGTTAGCCGGTGCGATACCGGCCATGCGGGCGAGATCGGCGAGCTTGGGAGCAGCAGCTTCGCCATAGGCGCGAAGCATGTGCGGCAGGATGATGGCGTTGGCCAGGCCGTGGGGAATCCCGTAACGCCCGCCCAGGCTGTGCGCGATGGCATGAACGTATCCGACATAGGAGCGCGTAAAGGCAACACCCGCTTTATACGCCGCCGAAAGCATATTGCGGCGGGCACGCATGTTGCCGCCATGCTCATAGGCCTCGAGCAAATTGTCGTGGATGAGCTGCACTGCCTGACGCGCCATTTTGCGTGTATAGGGCGTGGTGCTGCGCCCGATAAAGGCCTCGACGGCGTGCGTTAGGGCGTCCATGCCCGTCTGCCCCGTAATGGAGGCAGGCAGGCCGCGCGTAAGCTCCGGGTCGTGGACGGCAATGCGCGGGATAAGCACAAAGTCGTTAATGGGGTACTTGTAGTGCGTCTGGTCATCGGTAATTACTGCGGCAAGCGTGACCTCGCTACCCGTTCCCGCCGTGGTGGGCACGGCGATGAGCAGTGGCAGGCGACGATGAATACGTAACAGGCCGCGCATCTTGTTGATAGGCTTGTCGGGCTGAGCGATGCGCGCGCCCACGCCCTTGGCGCAGTCCATGGCAGAGCCGCCGCCAAAGCCGATAATGGCCTGACAGCCGTGCTCGCGATAAAGGGCGGCAACCTCCTCGACGTTTGTCACCGTGGGATTGGCTGATGTTTTGGTATAGATAACAACATCGATTCCCTTGGATGCGAGCGCTGTCTCGAGCGGTACCGTGAGCCCCAAACGGGCAATACCGGGATCCGTCACGATGAGAACGTGCTGTATCGAGCGTTTTTGAAGCACTTCGGGCACATCCTCAGCGTGCTCCAGAATGTGCGGCTCGGTATAGGGCAGCACCGGCAATGCGATGCGAAAAACCGTTTGATACGTTCGGCACCAGGCACGACGGGCTAGATGCATAAATGAAACTCCCTCATTTGTTGATTGGTCAACATTCGCGCGGACGATTGTACTCATCGGAGGACGCAGACGGTCTGTCAATCGTTAATCAATCAACATCTTCACATGATCGAAATTGATTTATTAAAAATCATTCCTAATAGGCTTCACATTCGGTCGCATTTGTGGATAATAGAACTCGTCAAGACGCACGTCCGGAGAGGGCCCTTACGGGACCGGACGGGCGCTCCATCGCCATCGATCGAAAGGATCGAATCATGAAGTTTGTTTGCCCCGTTTGCGGTTATGTGGAAGAGTTCGACGGCACCGAGCTGCCCGAGGATTTCAAGTGCCCCCAGTGCGGCGTTCCCGGTTCTCGTTTCCTGAAGCAGGAGGAGGGTCAGCTCGAGTGGGCTGCCGAGCACGTCGTGGGCGTCGCCAAGATGGAGGGTGTCTCCGAGGACATCGTTGCCGACCTGCGCGCCAACTTTGAGGGCGAGTGCTCCGAGGTCGGTATGTACTTGGCCATGGCTCGCGTCGCTCATCGTGAGGGCTACCCCGAGATCGGCCTGTACTGGGAGAAGGCTGCCTACGAGGAGGCTGAGCATGCCGCCAAGTTCGCCGAGCTCCTGGGCGAGGTCGTGACCGACTCCACCAAGAAGAACCTCGAGATGCGCGTTGAGGCCGAGAACGGCGCTACCGCCGGCAAGACCGATCTTGCCAAGCGCGCCAAGGCCGCTGGCCTCGATGCCATCCACGACACCGTGCACGAGATGGCTCGCGACGAGGCTCGCCACGGCAAGGCTTTCGCAGGCCTGCTCAAGCGCTACTTTGGCTAAGCCAACCGTCTGAGTGATAATCTCTAGCTCGATAAGGCCCGGACCGCACGGTTCGGGCCTTTTTCGTTACCTCATTGCAGTTGCTCTAGGAGAACGCCGAACGCCTGGGGGTTCAAATCCTCGTATTGAATGAAGACGCGAGACGGGGCATTCTTGGCCGATACCCGATCGGATGCCCACAGGCAATCGTCAATATCGATAAAGGAAATATGGGCGTCAGAAAGCGCTTTCACAAAGCTCTTCCCCGCCTCATCCTTTGCCAGAGCGACGACACAGTAAAGGCCGGCGTCTGCGTGTTCGATCGAGACCTCCCCTGCCGGAAACGCCTTTCGCACAAGCGCCGTCAGGCCATCACGCGCCTCGCGGGCACGAACGCGCACGCGGTTCACATGCCGCTCGTAATCACCTGATTCCAGCAAACGCGCCAGAGCGACCTGGTCAACAGAGCTCACCGACGAGGCATAAAAACCAAGTTCGCGCCTAAACCGCTCCATCAGCTCGTCGGGCAACACCATGTACGCCAAACGTAACGCCGATGAAAGGCTCTTCGAAAACGTATTGGTGTAGATAACCGACTGAGCGGCATCGATCGAGGCGAGCGCGGGAATCGGTTTGCCGGCAAGGCGAAACTCACAATCGAAGTCATCTTCGATGAGATACCGACCCGGCCGCTCGGCAGCCCAGCTCAGCAGCGCATAGCGACGTGCAATGCTCGTCACAAGACCAGTCGGATACTGATGAGAGGGCATCAGATGAAGGACATCTGTCCCGGTTTTCTGCAAAGTGCTTAAGTCCACGCCCTCGCCATCCAACGGGATATGTCGAACTTCGCAACCCATAGCCTGATAGATGCGCGTCAGACGCAAATAGCCCGGGTCCTCAACGGCGTATACCTTGTCCGCGCCAAGCAGCTGGACCAACATGGTATCGAGCAGCTGGGCGCCCGCGCCGATAACGATGTTGTCGGGGTCGACATTCATAGCCCTCGTCCCGCGCAGATGGTGAGCGATTGCGCGCCGCAGCCGAGCGGTACCCTGCGCCGGTGCGGGCGAAAAGATTTCGCGTTCGTCTTCGGACGTCAACGTCGCCCGTAGGGCAGCCTGCCAGAGCCGCGCCGCCTCCAAAGCGGAAGGAGAAAGTGCGTCGAATCGCTCGACCTGTCCCGTGACATCACGCGCGTTGGAGCCCACAGAGACAGCATCTCGGTCGATATTCCCCGCAGCCAAAGCCAAAACCGGTGCATCCGGAAGCTCGCACGCGTAGTAGCCACGACGCGGCATTGAGCAAATATAACCCTCGGCAAGCAACTGGCTATATGCATTCTCGATGGTAATGACACTGATTCCCAGATGGCTCGCAAAGGCGCGCTTAGACGGCAGATGCTCCCCTGCCGCAATGCGTCCAGCAACGATATCATCTCGAATTTGCTGGTAAACATACTCATAGAGTGACGCACTTCCGCGTTGTTCCAGGTTGTAGTCAAGCATGAGCTTGTCACCTGACCTTATCGAATCATTCAATCTGGCATTAGTCTGACCTTGTTATTATCTCGAAAACTGAGTATTTCGCCATACCCAGCTCCCCGATAGGATGTTCCGTCAAGCAATGTACATGCCAACCAAGGGAGCAACCATGGCAGAACAGACCAGCAAGGCCGATCGCGTCAAACTCAATCGCGAGCTCGCGCAGATGCTCAAGGGCGGCGTCATCATGGACGTCACCACGCCCGAGCAGGCACGCATCGCCGAGGAGGCGGGCGCCTGCGCCGTCATGGCACTCGAGCGTATTCCGGCCGATATCCGTGCCGCAGGCGGCGTCTCGCGCATGAGCGACCCCAAGATGATCAAGGGCATCCAGGAGGCCGTCTCCATCCCCGTTATGGCCAAGTGCCGCATCGGCCACATTGTCGAGGCGCAGGTCCTGCAGGCCATCGAGATCGATTACATCGACGAGTCCGAGGTTCTCTCCCCCGCCGACGATGTCTACCACATCGACAAGACCCAGTTTGACGTGCCGTTTGTCTGCGGCGCCCGCGATCTGGGCGAGGCGTTGCGCCGTGTTGCCGAGGGCGCCACGATGATTCGCACCAAGGGCGAGCCGGGCACGGGCGACGTCGTTCAGGCCGTGCGCCATATGCGCAAGATCCAAAAGCAGATCCGCGACGTTGTTGCCCTGCGCGACGACGAGCTCTTTGAGGCAGCCAAGCAGCTGCAGGTTCCGGTCGAGCTGGTGCGCGAGGTCCATGCC
>OGZL01003645.1_pt1 | contig 10686 bp, 10 predicted proteins | sample 1576761 | NCBI WGS metagenome assembly OGZL01 (sample SAMEA3541595, study PRJEB24748) | human gut metagenome | biome: human gut; feature: human-associated habitat; material: faeces | place: China | collected 2012
AAGGCGGAAGCAAATATACCAGTTATACCGTTGCCGCACAAGAATTGATTCAAGGCTCAATCTGTGTTGATTTGTAACTTTCATTTAAAATAATAGAATCTAAAAAAAAACCAGCATCAAATTCCAATGAATTTAACATTGATTTATATTCGCCATATTTTACATTTGCTTCCGCAATTAATTTTAGCAATTCTTTGTCTATTTTATACTCTAACGGCATTTTTTTCGCTTTATATGGTTCCATTTATCCCACTCCTTTTCATTCATAGTGATATTATACCTTTTATAGTGCAAAAAATCACTGTTTTTTGAAAAAACAGTGATTTTTTGCTTATCTAATGCAGATTTTTCACTATATTTACATCTTACACATAAAATTACCTGCGCCCCAGCGCAAAAATTTCTTCACCTGCATCCGGTCGCCGCGGCCGTGGCTTTCGCTGATAAGTGGCTGTACGCCCTGCGCAAGTCCGTTGCAGATCGACATCGCAACGATGGACAAGTTGGCGAATCAACCGTTCGTATTTCTTACCTCGTGGTTGACACATTGAATTCTTTGTTCTAACCTATGAGTTGCGAATTTTACATATTTAATCCGAAGGTATAATCATGAGAAATAAATCAATCACAAAATCAACGAAAAAATCCGAGTCCATCGCTCACATATACAGCAACGTCGATCTGCGCAAGCTGCTGATCCCGATCATCGTCGAGCAGCTTCTCTCATCCCTGATGGGAACCGTCGACACCATGATGGTCAGCAACGTCGGCTCCGCCGCAATCTCCGCGGTCTCGCTCGTCGACTCGATCAACATATTAGTCATTCAGGCACTGTCCGCGCTTGCCGCCGGAGGCGCGATCCTCTGCTCCCAGTATCTGGGCAGTCACAATGAAAAAGGCGCCAATAACGCGGCGCGCCAGGTACTTTATGTTATGGCACTCTTGTCGACCGCATTGTCTGTCGTATGTCTGGTGTTCCGTTATCCGTTACTGCGCGCCATCTTTGGTGCCGTAGAAGCAGACGTTATGCGCAACTCACAGGTCTACTTCCTGTTCACGCTGCTTTCGTTCCCGTTCATCGGTCTCTACGATGCCGGTGCTTCGATCATGCGTGCACAGAACAACAGCCGCACTCCGATGATCATCTCCGTTGTCTCAAACTTCATGAACATCGGCGGCAACGCGATCCTCATCTTCGGTTGCAACATGGGTGTCGAAGGTGCTGCAATCTCGACACTGATCTCACGCATTTTCTGCGCAGTTGCCGTCATTGGATTCCTTCGTATGGAGGATCAGGTACATCCATTGAAAACCTATATTTTCCATTCCCGGAAAACGCCATCGGTTCAAGGTGTCCAATTGGACACCCCTGCAAGTATCGCTCCAATCCGCGTCCGCAACTACCTTGCGATCCGCCCGGACTGGTTAACTATCAAGAAAATTCTGCTGATTGGTATCCCGTCCGGCATCGAGAACAGCATGTTCCAGTTCGGTAAGCTCGCAATCCAGTCGACCGTCTCCACCCTCGGAACCGTTGCAATTGCGGCACAGGCAATGACCAACATTCTGGAGAACTTAAACGGTATCGCAGCGATTGGTATCGGCATCGGCCTCATGACCGTCGTCGGTCAGTGCCTCGGTGCCGGTCGCAAGGACGAAGCCATCTACTATATTAAGAAGCTCTCCTGGCTGGCAGAGATTGTCATTATCGCAAGCTGCCTGCTCGTGTTCGCTTTGACCAAGCCAATCACCATGCTCGGTGGAATGGAAAAAGCCAGCGCCGATCTCTGCTTCTCCATGGTCGTATTCATCACGATCGTAAAGCCGATCTCGTGGGTGCTTTCCTTTGTTCCTGCTTACGGAATGCGAGCAGCAGGCGATGTCAAGTTTTCCATGATCACCTCCTGCTGCACGATGTGGCTTTGTAGAGTAAGCTTATGTATTTACTTATGCCGCGTATGGGGCTTCGGACCGATTGCCGTATGGATCGGCATGTTCGCCGACTGGAGCGTGCGCGCGGTCATCTTCACGCTGCGCTTCCACTCGCGCCGCTGGCTGAACCACCACGTCATCGATTAGTAATCGCGCTCAAAATGCTGGTAATCCTTAGAGTGTGTCCAATCGCCACCCCAGGTGAACCCATGCTCCTTGAACAGTTTGTAACATAGATCCTCATGATCGATCTTGTGCGGAAAATCCTTGCTGCGATCCACATAGTCCGCGCCATTCGCCGGCTCGATGGAAAGCTTTCCGTCCACCGTCTTCACATAAGGATTGTAACGCGTGTTGATATCCACCGCCATCCCAAGCCCGTGCTTGGAGATGCGCATCGTGTGTGAAATGAACCGGAAATTGAACGCCGAAGAATTGTTGTCACTCATCGAAGCTTCGTCATCCGCATCGTATTCATCCACAAGGCGGACTTTCTCGATCGGATAATCCGCCTTATACAATTCCTCGAAAATCGCAAGCACATCATCGGCAATCGCCTTATTTACAACGAGCTCGCCGTCCTTCGCTTCCCCGTCAAATCCCATATGCCGCACATGTACGTAGCGCAGATCCTCGCGCGGAACCGTGCAGTCTTCCTTGTAAGATTTCCCCTGCATCTTAGCGAAGATATCGTCCGGGATCTCGGAAATATAGAAATCATCAGCATAAGAAGCTTCCGGAGTTTCTGTATCGGATTTTCTGTCAGATTCTGTACCGACTGTATCTGTCACCTTCTCTTGTGTCTCCTGCGGCACTTCTTCTGAATCTCTGTCAGCAACAAGCTCGCTCTCCTGCACCACCTTCTCCGATGCATTCTCCGTCTCTGTGTTCACTTCACTATGTTTGTTATTTTTTATCATGCGGCTTCCCACCACCGCGGCTCCCGCCGCAAGGATGAGCGCGAGTGCAATCATAATTTCTTTTCTTTTATTCATAAACTACTCCCTGCATCAACTCCACAAGAAACACTTCATACAGAATGTGCATGCTACTTCTTCTCCAATGCTTCTTCCAGATTCTCAACCACGATGCGCAAAGCTTTCAATCTCGCATAATGCTTATCATTGGACTCCAGAATGTGCCAAGGCGCATACGTCGTGCTCGTCTTCGCGATCATCTCGTCCACAGCCACCTCATACGCATCCCACTTCTCGCGGTTGCGCCAATCCTCGTCCGTAATCTTCCACTGCTTCTCCGGCGTGTTCTGCCGCTCCGTAAAACGCGCCAGCTGCGTATCCTTATCAATATGCACCCAGAACTTGATCACGATCGCACCCCAATCCGTCAATTCCTTCTCAAACTCGTTGATCTCATTGTACGCACGCTGCCAGTCGTTCTCACTGCAGAAACCTTCCAGCCGCTCCACCATCACGCGGCCGTACCACGTGCGATCGAAGATGGCAAAATGCCCTGTCTTCGGCAGTCGCACCCAAAAACGCCACAGGTGATGACGGCTTTTCTCATAAGGCTTCGGACTCGCGATCGGAATCACCTCATATCCGCGCGGATCAAGCGCCGCTGTCAGACGCTTGATATTACCACCTTTGCCGGCAGCATCCCAGCCCTCGTAAGCAACGATGATCGGGATGTGACGCCGATATGCCTGATTGTGCAGATCGTGGAGCCGCGCCTGCAACTCCTTCAACTCCTTCTTGTACTCCTCCGGCTCAACCGAAACACTTAAATCCACTTCAGACAGTTTCGGCATTTTCTTGAGCGGGAATGTATTCTGGATCAACGGCACCGTCAGCGCATGATTCTTGAGTGCCATATCAATTCCCGCCACGATCGTCTCCATAATCTGCAGCTCCGCCCATTTCTTCGCTTTCGCATCGATCACATACCAAGGCGAACTTGAAGTTGTCGTGTCCTCGAGAAATGTGTCATAAACCTCGTAGCACTTGTCATAATGCTTGTTCTCCCAGAGGTCAAAATCATCCACCTGCCAGGCCGTATTCTTCGAATCCAGAAGGTTGTCCAGGCGTTTCCGCTGCTCCTTCTTGCTGATATGAAAGAAGAATTTCAGCACCAGATAATCGTTATCCGTCAGGCCTCTCTCGAAACGCCGCACACTTCCGATCCGCTCCTTATACAGCTTCGCATCCATATGATCCATCAGCACATCGTGACAGATCTCCGACATCCAGCCGAAATCCATAAACAGGAACCGGCCCGCCTCCGGAATCTGCTCCATAAAACGCGTCAGAAACGGCTTACGCTTCTCCTCCGCGGTCGGCGCATGCATCGATACTGCCGTAAAAAAGCGGGGATCAAGCTCCCTGATCACACGACCTAAAAGTGTGCCTTTGCCTGCGGCTCCCCAGCCCTCAAACAAAATCAGTACCGGGAGATTTTTCTCCTTCATCTGCATCTGTTGCGCAAAAAGCCGCGCGTGCGCCTGTTCCAAACGCTCGTGCAGCTCCTCATCCTCCGGTTTCAATAATGCCTTGTAATTCTCAATCATGTAAAAACCCTCCTTATGTACTTGTCACTTTCCCAACTGTTACCTACATTATATCCATTATGCAGTACAAATACTTTGTTTTACATCAATTCGACTAAAAACATTTCGTACAGATCATCTTCTCCTTGCAGAAGCGGCGAATTCTCGCCTCCACCATTCGTCGAGCGCCGCATCGCTGCGTAAGAATCCTCTCCCGCAGTAACCAGGTCAAACGCCGAAAACGTACATCCATGCTCCTGCGCAATCCTGCAAAAAGCCGACACCGAATTCTTCATCTCACGCGTTGCAAGTAATGCCTGCGCCAGCTCCGGGTTGGAGCGAGCCTCCGCTTTTAAATTTTCTAATTCGTCGTAGATATTCATAATATAGCCTCCTTCAATCCTTCGATTTTATCCCATCAGCTTATACTATTAATTGTTAGTGTAGATATTCATCCACGGTCTGTCAAGCGAATTAGTTTTCTCCAAATCCGCGATTCAAAAACTCGTTCCACTTCGCGTTCGTATCCTCCAGCTCATGCTTCTTCATGATCCGGTTACGGTCACTGAGAATCGCTAACATCTCATCCACAATCTCCGCCATCGGCAGCTTCTTATAGTGCGACAGATAACCCATCATCCGTTGCGCCGTCCAGTCCGTGTTCAGATTCAGCGAAATCTGCTCACAGAATTCTTGCGGATAGCCTCGGTCAAGGAGCGTGTTATATAGTTCCATTGATTTTGATGTTCTCGGCTTCATCATAATTCCTCTTCCGTCATTAGAATTTTACAACTTCCGGCGTTACTGTTCACACCTAACGGTGTTACCAGCAACGATTACAGCCCATTTAAAATGCCTCTACGAGGCAGGGGCTGTAATCACTCAATAATTAATACTATGGCGCATAGCTTGACAGCGTGGTGTCAAGCTTGCGTCTGAACAGTAACCTTCCGGCTCATTGAAAATCAGGTCACTCCGTAAGCTTTGCCCACTCCGCTTCCTTAAACCCAACAAGCACCATATCATCCGTCACCGCAAGCGGCCGCTTCACAAGCATTCCATTCGTTGCCAGAAGTTGTAACTGCTCATCCTCGCTCATCGTCGGGAGCTTGTCCTTCAACTTCATTTCCTTGTACAACATTCCGCTTGTATTGAAGAACTTCTTTAGCGGCAGTCCGCTCAACGCATGCCACTTCTTCAACTCCTCATATGTCGGATTCTCTTCCACAATATGACGCTGCGTGTACGCAACTCCGTGCTCATCCAGCCACTTTCCAGCCTTCTGGCAGGTAGAACATTTCGGGTAACAAATAAAAAGCATAGTCTCTCCTCCTTACTCAATCGCATATAAAACATCCGCTATACCTTACACCCAGTATAGCGGATATCCATTAAAACCGCATCCCACACTTCGGACAAAATTCAAAATCTTCCGCCGTCTCATATCCGCAATTGCTGCAACGTTTCACGCCCCTGCTATAACCGCCCCAGTTCACCAGTCGCAGATGTTGCGGCAATATCTCAATCTGCTCACCGCGCGCGATTGCCTTGCCAATCTCCGAATCCAATTCATACAACGTACCACAACAGCTCGTCTGCACATAATAATGCTTGTTCCACTTAAAGCACGGAATCAGAAAAAGCGACAGTACTGTATAAGTCATAAACACCTGATATCTGCCGTACTTCCCGCATACGTCACAGATCACTGTCTGCACGAAATCGAAATCTTTTCGTCCGTCTGTAATTCCCATCATAAAAAACATGATTATTCTCTCTCCCGATATCTTCTCTGATAATAATCCATCGCCCGATACTCAATCGCATCCTGCATCTGCTCCGCGAAAGCCGGTTTCCCGATCACATCCCGCAAATCCTCGCGCAAAGCCAGCGCCTCGCCATCCTTCTCCACAAAGAACTCATTTCCTGACTTCAGCAGAAAATTCACCGGCATCTGCATAATCTTCTTCACATGCTCCTTATCGGAGATTGCAAGAAAATCCTGATATGTCGTCGCTTTATCCATATCCTTCCAGTTCGTGCTTGTGTTAAAGAACTCCTTCCAGCTTGCCAGAAGCTCCGCCTCCGTCACTTCCATCCGCACATTTCCGTGATTATAGAAAGCCATCAGTACCGGCATCTTATATACCTTCGTCATATTCGTATTCTCGATCAGACTGATAAACTCCCGCCCGATTCCGCCACACAAATCAGCTTCATCAGCCGTCAGTTCATCCAAATCCTTTAAGAAATCAAGATAACGTTTAAACGGATTATCGGCAGAATGTGTCATCGCCATCTGATACACATCATCGTCCATATAAGTAAATAAATCCATGCGTGACGGACGCTTATCCAGCAATTCCTTCACCCGGAAATATTCGTTGCGGATCTGATCCCGGATACGAAGATGTTTCTTATCCATCTCCTTAAACAGATCAATCAGACGCATATCAAAATCGATCACACAATCATCCGGATAATCGGAGTGATCCGCCGGATCATAGTTCTTCCCATCCGGCATGCTTTTTCCGGTAAGAAGGTAACGCACCCTTCCCGCTTTCAAATAATTGCCAATGAAATCCAATACATTCAGGTAATCCTTGCCCTTACTTTTACGCAAGCCTCGACCAAGCTGCTGCAAAAACACCGTCGGCGATTCTGTAGGGCGAAGAAACATCACCATATCAACCGATGGAACATCAATGCCCTCATTGAACATATCCACAGAAAAAATCACACGAATCTCTCCGCTCCGCAACTTATCAATTGCAACATCTCTGGCTTCCGAAAACGCGCCGTGCGCATCACTGTATACCGCAACTGCCGGAATCCCACGCGCACAGAAATCCTTCGCCATCTCCTCCGCATGCTCACGCGAACAGCAAAACCCGAGCGCACGCCTGGACCCGTATTTGCAATAATATTTGTAGATCAGATCACGTCTGCCTTCATTTTTCATATAAGCCGCATTCAATTCTGCCACATCATATCGCCCCTTGACCACATGCAGCTTGGAATAATCTGTGTCATCGTAGATTCCATAATAGTGAAACGGCACCAGCATTCCCTTATTAATCGCATCCGCAAGCGGCAACTCATACGGCACATTATAATCGCAGACCTCATAGATGTCCCTGCCATCCATTCGCTCTGGCGTCGCCGTCAGACCGAGTAGAAACTTCGGCTGAAAATAATTCACAATCTTGCGATATGCCTGATTGACCATATGATGACATTCGTCAATTACAATATAATCAAAATAATCCGGTGCAAAATACTTTTCATTCAAATATTCCGACTTGCCAAGCGTCTGCACCGAAGCAAAAATCACCGACTTATCAGTACATTTATCCGCGCCCCGGAAAAAGCCATAATCCTCGGAACCACGGATATTACGAAACGTAGCCGCCGCCTGATTTAGGATTTCCTCACGATGCGCAACAAACAAAACCCTTGCATATGCTTTCGAATCAAAAGCCGCAATGCATGTCTTTCCTACGCCTGTCGCTGCCTGCACCAAAGCGCGTTTTGCCCCTTCCGCACGCGTCGCATCCAGTGCACAAAGCACCTCAATCTGTGCACCGCGCGGCTCATAAAGCATCCGCACATTCGTATCCGGCTCATCATTCTGATCATACTTATCCAGATCCTTCGCCACCGCCGGGCGATGCCAATTCTTCGAATAGCGTTTCAGTTCCTCCTCATCGATCACAATCGAATGATGCTCAAATAAATCCTCAAACGTCTCATAGAATTTGCGATAACTCTGCGGATCCTTCTGACTGTTAAACCGATAATTCCACTCAATGCCAGAAGTCAACGCACTCCGCGACACATTGGAAGAACCAATATACATCTCACTATAATGATCATAATGAAACATGTATGCCTTGGGATGGAACGACCGTCTCGGATCATTGTAAAAACGTAGATCCACCTGATCCCCCAGCTTTCTCTTGATCAGATACAAAGCGGATGGCTGCGTAATTCCAAGATAATTTCCGGTAAGAATGCGAATCTTCGCGCCACGCTGCAACGCCTGATCCAAGTCCTTTAAAATCATCTTCACTCCGGATTCCATCAAAAACGACACAATAATGTCAACGCCATTCGCCGTCTTCATGCTGCGCGCCAGCCGTGAATACAAAAACATCCTCTCATCCACGCCACCGGTCATCACATCCGTCGAAACGTTCTCTACCAAATCGATATTCAAATTTTCCGCAGAATTAAATTCAGCCATCGTTCCTCACCTCTGCCCGGTCTGACATCTCCGGTAATCCACATTTCCTCAATCCGAATTCCATCCACATCCGCTACAAATTCCCGGAACGTTTCTTCCGTAAAATCCGTAAAAAATCGTCCGTTCCGCTCCCCCTCAAACGTTCCGTACTTGAACGAAGTGTAAATAACTCCGTGCTCCTTTAACGCTTCTAGCATCTTCTTAAAAACATCTTGCAATACATCTTTCGGAAGATGCAGAATCGAAGAACAGGCCCAGATACCATCGTACTGCGCCTTCGCATCCAATTCCTCGAACAGCATCTGCTGCACCGGAATTCCTGTATATTCACTTGCTAACTTGCACAACTCTTCCGATCCGTCCGTCGCATCGACACGCATCCCCGCATCCAGAAAATACTTCGTGTCCCTGCCGGAACCGCAGCCAAAATCAAGAATTGTTGCAGTTGACGGAAGTAGACGCAGGAACTTGTCCTGGGTCTGCGTGAAGTCAACCGAGCGGGTGGAGGAGGCAAAAGAGTTGGCATTGGTGTTGTAATAATCTATTGTATTAAATTCTGTTTTCAACAACTATATTTCCAATCCTATGTCAAGAATACAAGTATGATCTATCTTTGACATCATTTTAGCCCTTTCTATTATATTTTCCACTTTCCATTCATCACGAGCATTACAAAAGGTAATTACTTCCTTATACTTTGAATTTCTATAGTAATTTTTCTTGAAATCTAGGAATTACAAATTGTCTTCTTGATAACAAAATATCTTTTACTATTTTGTTTTCTGGCTTTATGCTCATATTTCACCCTCCAAAATTCTTGCCGTAACACTGCTCTACTCTCTCACTAGTTATTTCCGTATACCCTTTCCATTTCGCTTAGTATACTCATCTTCCGTCATATATTTTCTCGTAAGTATCCAACAATCATTACCTTCGTCTGCAATGTACATCTCAGCACCTGCATGTGATTCATCATCCCACTCAATACCTGTAATTACAAAGTCTCTCATCCAGGTTTCACTATATAGCTGAAAATCTGCGCCCATTAAAGAGGCTTCTATCGGGCCTTCCATGAATCCAAATTCTATTTTTCCCTTCCCAACCACCTCTTCAATTGTACCTGACTTCATATCTATTTTTTGAACATGTAAATGATCAAACGGATGCTTCCACTTTACTATTTTTCCTTTTATTAATGAATCCTCCAATTGTCCCATAAACAAAGCATCCTCTTCTGTTAATTCAACGGATGGATCAAATGATACTGACAACAATTCTTCTAACTTTTTTAGGCAACTCCAAAAGTCATCCCATTTGCTCAATTGCTCTGAATCAATCTGTTTTCTTTCCAAAGTCGGTGAAAACACCTTCTTCCCATCAATTAACGCCTCTCCATTCTGCAAATATTTATAAACTCTGATTGCAGCTAAAGCCTCTGTAACTGTATTAGCTTTTGATGGCGTAATAGAATAAGTAAGTTTAGATTGCTCAATATTCTCTTCATTAATAAGCATCTCAAGTTTAACAGCTGGATAATTTACATTTATATATTTTGATATAACCATACTATCATAGGGCTGCCGTTGTATTTCTAGAATAATTTTTTCCCCATCTGGCGTTTCTATTGGCATCTGGAAAGGCTCTGGGAATTTTTCTGGATACATATAGTTCTCTACTATTTTAGGACTTTCTGCTAGTGGATTATATCCTATTTGTTCAATTGGAATTTTTTTGTTCTCATCTCCCATACAAACGTTTTTTACTCGAACACGTTGTTGCGTGCGATAAAAATAATCTGTCCATTTTTCTTTTGGAATATTTTTTAAACGTTCCCTCAAAGTTTCATCTGGGTCAAGTTCCACTTTAACTTGTAATTCCTTTTCCGGTTTGGGGGATATAATAACTCCTTTTTCTGAATCTTTATAGCAAAATAAATTATTGGGCAATTCTTTATTGATATTTTCTAATATCTCTTCTGGAATAGAAATACGATCTTCATCCCTTT
>OGZL01003647.1_pt1 | contig 10684 bp, 6 predicted proteins | sample 1576761 | NCBI WGS metagenome assembly OGZL01 (sample SAMEA3541595, study PRJEB24748) | human gut metagenome | biome: human gut; feature: human-associated habitat; material: faeces | place: China | collected 2012
CGCTATCGGATACGGTCAGGAGTTCTCTGCCCGTCATGTGAATGCATGGGGGGAACGTACTGCCGATGAAATCATTGAAGGAACGAAAAAGTTCTGTGAGGCCCATCCGTTTGTCAATGAAAAGCGTATCGGTTGCCTGGGTGCTTCCTATGGAGGTTTCATGACGATGTATTTGCAGACCAAGACCGATTTGTTCGCCGCCGCCGCTTCACATGCCGGTATCAGCAATGTGACAAGCTATTGGGGCGAAGGTTTCTGGGGATATTCCTATAACTCCGTTGCGGCTGCAGAAAGCTATCCGTGGAACAATCCCGATTTGTTCACCAAGCATGGCGCGCTGTTCAATGCAGACAAGATAAAGACTCCGTTGCTGTTGTTGCATGGCACTGTGGATACGAATGTGCCTATCGGTGAAAGCATCCAGTTGTACAATGCGCTGAAAATCCTGGGCAAGCCGGTTGAATTCATTACGGTAGATGGCGAGAATCATTTTGTGCTGGATTATGCGAAGCGTGAGCTGTGGCAAAACTCCATTATGGCATGGTTTGCCCGTTGGTTGCAGGACAGCCCGGCATGGTGGAATGACCTCTATCCGGAAAGACACTGGTAAAGAAAGTGATAAGGTGGCAGGATGTTTGGAAAATGTCACCTTGTATTCAAATAAAAAAGCCGTTCCCCAGAATAGACAAGGAGGGAACGGCTTTTTTTGTTAGTGTGCTTACTCTTCTTCGGCAGTCTTTGCAGATGTTTCCGTTATAAGCGCGGCGGTTATGGGCTGGATAACTTTCGGCCTTTTGTCGGGCTCTTTCTTGACACACTCGGTATGAATCCGAGTCTTGTCAAGAAAGAACCACCACAAACAAACATAAACAGGGCTGCTACTAATACTAACTTAGGATCATAGATACATTTGCTTTGGGCTACATATATAATTAGTCAAGTTTAAGTGTTTCATTCCGGTAGAAGCTTGACGCTTCCCGTAAGGTATGCTCAAAGGATGTGCCAAAGAGAAAAAGGAAAATGTAACTTCTTGTTTTTCAAGGATACAGGATGCCGTAGAAGCTATGATGCAATGCAGGGTAGTGTGGAAAACTGTGGAAAGTGTGGCAAGAAGTGTGGAAATATTCCACACTTCGGTTGTGGAGGGAACGGAACATGCTTTCGTCAGCTCTCTATTCCGTATAATTTCAGTTTGTTATACAGCGTTTTCCGGTCGATGCCCAACAATAGTGCGGCACGGCTCTTGTTGTTGCCTGTTTGGCGGAGAGCTTCGAGGATGTGCTGTTTCTCGGTTTCTTCATTGCGCAGCGGCATGCCGGCAAAGGCAGGGGCAGGTTCCCGCAAGTCGCTCAGTTCATCGGGGGTGATGAATCTGCCTTGGGCCAGCAATGTGGCGCGGCGTACGATGTTCTTCATCTGACGCAGGTTTCCCGGCCAGTGATATTCCAGTAAAGCCCTGGACGCCTTCTCGTCAAATCCTGTCAGATGTTTGTCCATTTCCCGGTTTGCCTGGTCAAGGAAGAAGTTGGCGAAGAGCAGGATGTCTTCGCGGCGGTCTTTCAACTGCGGCATACGCAGGGTAAACTCGTTGATGCGGTGATACAGGTCTTCACGGAACGTGCCTTTCTCAATGGCCTGTTCCAGATTTTCGTTGGTGGCGGAGACCAATCGCACATCCACTTGTATCTCTTTGGTAGAGCCTACAGGACGTATTTTGCGCTCTTGCAGGGCGCGGAGCAACTGTATCTGTACCTCATAGCTCAAGTTTCCTATTTCGTCGAGGAAAATGGTACCGCCGTTGGCGGCGACAAAGGCTCCCGTCTTGTCTGTAAGCGCACCGGTGAAAGCTCCTTTTACGTGTCCGAAGAACTCGGAGGCCGCCAGTTCCTTGGGGATGGAACCGCAGTCTATGGCAACAAACGGCTGTCCGGAACGTTTGCTGAGCTGATGGATGCGATGGGCCACATATTCTTTGCCCGTACCGCTGGCTCCATTGATGAGCACGGACATGTTGGTAGGGGAAACAAGTTTTACATAATTATAGAGTTGCCTGGCGGCGTCACTCTCTCCTTCCAGAAAATCGGAAGGGGCGGATACGCCTGTGGTGTCCTTCTCGGCGGAATTTTTCTCTTTTCCGGAATGCATCATCTGTTTGGACGAAACGGATGATTTGTTTGGGGCAAACGCATCATCTGTTTGGGGTGAATGCATCATCTGTTTCGACACGTCGGATGATGTGTTTAGGGCTTCATCCATTTTCTTTAACAACTCATCCGGGTTTACGGGTTTGGCAATGTAATCGCAGGCTCCCAGTTTCATGGTTTGCACCGCCGATTGTATATCCGCATATCCCGTCATGATGATGAGCGGTATCGGCAAGCCGCGTTCACCCAACCATTTCAGCAGATCGATGCCGTCCTTGTCGGGCAAGCGCAGATCGGATAATATCAAGTCGATATGTTCCGTCTCAATCAGTTTCTGAGCGCGGGCGATGCTGCTGGCCGACGTAACCTGAAAACCTTTTTTCCCAAGCCACGTTTTAAGCATCATACCGTAAGTAATATCGTCTTCTACGATTAATATGGATCTCATTGCCTTTGGTTTTTATCTCTTTTATAAGTACAAAGGTAAGCGGTTTTGTGCGAAAATCGTATATTTGCAGACTTAAATTAAACAAAAAGGAAGATGAAAAGGAATTTCATTGTATTATTAACCATACTGGCTTGCGCTTTGACAGGCTGCAAGCCGGGACAAAAGAAAGATGGAGATATGGAAAAAGAGACGAAGTTGAAGATTGAAACAAGTGTGGGTGACATTATCGTGAAACTGTATAACGAAACACCCGGACATCGTGATAATTTCATAAAACTGGCTGAGGAAGGTACTTATGAAGGTACTTTGTTTCACCGTGTGATAAAAGACTTTATGATACAGGCCGGAGACCCGGAGTCCAAGAATGCCCCGAAAGGCAAGATGCTGGGAGCCGGTGACGTGGGTTATACCGTTCCCGCGGAATTCGTCTATCCGAAGTATTTCCATAAGAAAGGTGCCTTGTCTGCAGCCCGTCAGGGCGACAATGTAAACCCGAAGCAGGAGTCATCCGGCTGCCAGTTCTATATTGTGACCGGAAAGGTGTACAATGATTCCACCCTGCTGGGCATGGAACAGCAGATGAACCAGATGCGTCTGAACAATGCTTTCCAGGCGTTGGCGCAGAAACATACAAAAGAGATTTATAAGATGCGCAAGGCCGGTGACCAGGAAGGACTGATGAACCTGCAGGATTCTCTGATCGCGCAGGCTGAGGCGCAAGTGGCGGGAGAACCGGAATTCCATTTCACTCCGGAACAGGTGAAAGCTTATACCACAGTGGGCGGCACTCCCCATTTGGACGGCGAATATACCGTGTTCGGCGAAGTGTTGGAAGGGCTGGATATCGTCGATCGGATTCAGAAGGTAAAGACAGACCGCAGCGACCGTCCGGAAGAAGATGTGGTGATCAAAAAAGTGACTGTCCTTGAAGATTAATAAAAAGACACTGGACAATGGTTTGCGGCTGGTGCACCATGAGGACACCAGCGAGAGTTTGCGGGAATAGCTCTCCTCCACGAACCAGCACGCAAATGGTTGCGTTGAACGTCGTTTATGACGTGGGTGCCCGTGATGAGCATCCCGACCATACGGGATTTGCGCATCTGTTTGAACACCTGATGTTCGGCGGTTCGGTACATATTCCCGACTATGACGCCCCCTTGCAGTTGGCGGGTGGTGAGAATAACGCATGGACCAACAATGACATCACCAACTATTATCTCACAGTCCCGAAGTCGAATGTAGAGACCGGTTTCTGGCTGGAATCCGACCGGATGCTGGAGCTGGCTTTCAGTGAGCAGAGCCTGGAAGTGCAGCGTGGTGTGGTGATGGAAGAGTTCAAGCAACGTTGCTTGAACCAACCGTACGGAGACGTGGGGCATCTGTTGCGCCCGTTGGCCTACGAGGTACATCCGTACCGCTGGCCTACGATCGGCAAGGAACTCTCACATATTGCCAACGCTACCCTGGATGAAGTCAAAGACTTCTTTTACCGCTATTATGCGCCGAACAATGCGGTGCTTGCTGTAACGGGAAATATCTCATGGACGGATACCGTCCGTCTGGCCGAGAAATGGTTTGCGCCTGTTCCCCGGAGAGACGTTCCCGTAAGGAGCTTGCCCCGGGAACCCCTGCAGACAGGGGAGCGCCGCCGGACGGTAGAGCGCAATGTGCCCTTGGATGCATTGTTTATGGCGTATCACATGTGTAGCCGTGAGGATGCGGATTACTATGCGTTCGATATTCTTTCGGATATTCTCAGCAATGGACGCTCCAGCCGTTTGAACCGTCGCCTGGTGCAGGAACAGAAGTTGTTCTCCAGTCTGGATGCCTATATCTCGGGTACACGGGATGCGGGATTGGTGCATATCAGCGGCAAACCGGCGGCAGGTGTATCGTTGGAGCAGGCTGAGGCGGCTGTACGCAAGGAACTGGACGAATTGAAGAATGCTCTTGTCGGGACACAGGAGTTGGAGAAAGTAAAGAATAAGTTTGAGTCTGCACAGATATTCGGTAATATCAACTACCTGAATGTGGCTACTAACCTGGCTTGGTTTGAGTTGGCCGGGCAGGCGGAAGATATAGACCGCGAAGTGGATAAATACCGTTCTGTGACGGCAGAACAGCTTCATACCGTGGCAGAGCAGGCTTTCCGTGAGGAAAACAGTGCGGTATTGTATTACAAGAAACAGAACTGAAACAAATGAAAACCTTCTATGAAATGTATAAGGGACATTACAAGGCATTGTTCCTTTTAGGGCTTCCTATCGTCATCGGCCAGGTAGGTGTCATCATCCTCGGTTTTGCGGATACACTGATGATCGGTCATCACAGTACCGAAGAGTTGGGAGCTGCTTCTTTCGTCAATAACATATTTACTCTCTGTATTATATTCAGCACCGGTTTCAGCTATGGGCTGACTCCCATTGTGGGCGGTTTTTATGGCAACCGTCGCTTTGCTGAGGCGGGACAGGCGTTGCGCTCCAGCTTACTGGCCAATGTGCTGGTGGCATTGCTGCTGACTTTTATCATGACGGTTGTCTATTTCAACGTCGAGCGGCTGGGACAGCCCGATGAATTGATGCCGCTGATAAAACCCTACTATCTGGTGTTGCTTGCCTCGCTGGTCTTTGTCATGCTGTTCAACGGATTCAAGCAATTCACGGATGGCATCACCGACACCAAGACGGCGATGTGGATTCTGCTCGGAGGGAATGCGCTGAACATCATAGGCAATTATATCCTCATCAACGGAAAACTGGGCTTCCCCGAATTGGGACTGCTTGGCGCAGGTATCAGTACTTTGTTTTCCCGCATTGTCATGGTAGTGGTGTTTGCGGTGATCGTACTTCGCAGCCGCCGTTTCATCCGTTACCGTATCGGTTTCTTCCGTCTGGGATGGTCGAAGCAACTCTTCCGGCAACTCAATGCATTGGGCTGGCCCGTTGGCCTGCAGATGGGAATGGAAACCGCTTCTTTCAGCTTGAGCGCCATTATGGTGGGATGGCTGGGCACCATTGCGCTGGCCTCACACCAGGTTATGCTGACTATTTCGCAGTTCACGTTCATGATGTACTATGGAATGGGAGCGGCGGTAGCCGTCCGTGTCAGCAACTTCAAGGGGCAGGGCGATATGCAGAATGTGAGACGTTCTACCTATGCAGGTTTTCATCTGATACTCTGTATGGAAGTCGTGTTGCTGAGCATCGTGTTCTCCCTGCGCGACCAGGTGGGAGGCTGGTTTACGGACAGCACGGAGGTGGCTACGGCGGTATCGGCCCTGTTCTTCCCTTTCCTGATCTACCAGTTCGGTGATGGCTTGCAGATCAACTTTGCCAATGCCCTGCGTGGCATTTCGGATGTTAAACCGATGATGGTCATTGCCTTTATTTCCTATTTTGTTATATCTTTGCCCGTAGGATATCTTTGCGGCTTTGTGCTTGGCTGGGGACTGGTGGGCGTCTGGATGGCTTTCCCGTTCGGGCTGACCAGTGCAGGTCTGATGCTTTGGCTGCGGTTCCGGTATAAAACGAAACATGTGTAGAGCGAAACATGAACAGCGTCTCTAAGGTTAAGATTGCCGTAGGCTACACCTTGCTGCTTGCGGTCATGTTCTTTTCCCTGTTCTTTGTAAACAGGGAAATGGAAAACCTTATGCTTTCCGATGACAGGGACATACAGTGGACAGACAGTCTGTTGACCCTCCTGCGGGAAAAAGATACCAATACCATCCGTATGCTGCGTACGCTGAGCGAGGCGAATGAAAGCATGGTTTCCACCAGTGACATCGAGCACATCATAGCGGAGCAGGACTCGGTGGTGACACGGCAGCGTGTACAGCACCGCATCATCTCGCATCGCGATACAGTGGTGACGCGTCCCAAGAAGAAAGGGTTCTTCCGCCGGTTGGGGGAAGTCTTTGTTCCTCCCAAGAAAGATACGGCCATTCAGGTGAAGACCTCCCTGGAATTTGCCACCGACACGGTGATTGCCCCTTATAATCCTGCGGATTCCCTTCATGAGAAGTTGCGTGCCGTGGCTCAGCAGAAGAAAGCGGTGAGTGTCATTGTACAGCAGCGTAAACGCAACCTGCAGCGTCTTGACCACATGCTGACTGCCCGCATTGACAGCCTGTTGAAAGACTATGAAGCCGAAACTCTGTCGCGGGCCCGTGAGGAAGCGGAGTATCAGCAGGCTGTCCGTCAGCGTTCCGCCAAAATTATCGGAGGGATTGCTGTAGGAGCATTGCTGCTTTCTGCATTCTTCCTGGTAATTATCGGACGCGACATTACCCGCAGCAACCGTTACCGTCGTGAACTGGAGGAAGCGCGCCGCCGCGCCGAAGACTTGCTGGCTACGCGCGAAAAGCTGATGCTTGCCATTACCCATGACTTCAAGGCTCCTCTCGGTTCCATTATGGGATATGCCGACTTGCTTTCGCGCTTGACGGTGGATGAGCGCCAGCGCTTCTACCTGGATAATATGAAAACCTCCTCGGAACATTTGTTGAAGCTGGTGGTCGATTTGCTTGATTTCCATCGCCTCGACCTTCATAAGGCGGAAATAAACCGTGTCTCTTTCCATCCGTCCCGGTTGTTGGAAGAGATACATGTCAGCTTTGAGCCGTTGACTTCCGCCAAAGGGTTGACGTTGAATTGTGAGATTGCTCCCGAATTGAATTCTACCTTTATCTCTGACCCGTTGCGGCTGCGCCAGATTATCAATAACCTGCTGTCCAATGCCGTAAAGTTTACGGACCATGGCGGCATTACAATGACTGCGCGCTATGAGAACAGAAAACTTGTGGTGGCCATTGCCGATACCGGCAAAGGCATGGCACCGGCCGACCGTGAACGCATCTTCCAGGAGTTTACCCGCCTGCCCGGAGCACAGGGCAAGGAAGGCTTCGGCCTCGGGCTTTCCATTGTACGCATGTTGGTGCAGTTGCTCGAAGGCACGATAGAAGTCGATAGCCGACCGGACAAGGGGAGTACCTTTACGGTTAGCGTGCCCATTTACCCCTTGAATAAAGAAAAACAGTCTTTGAATGAAGAACGAAAAGTGAAGAATGAAGAATGTCCTTCCGGCGGGGACGCAGCAGCGCAGTCTTCTTCTCCATACAATGACGATTCTTCATTTAAAGGAGGTTCTTCATCTGAAAAATTAAAGGTACTGCTGATTGACGATGACCGTATTCAGCTGACATTGACTTCCGCTATGCTGTCTCAGAGCGGCATTGCTTCTGTCTCTTGCCTGCAGTTGGACGAACTGTTGGATGCCTTGCGTTCCGATACTTTCGATATACTTCTTTCCGATGTCCAGATGCCTGCCATCAACGGTTTCGATTTGTTGGAACTGCTGCGTGCCTCGAACATACCGCAAGCCCGTGCGATTCCCGTGATAGCGGTGACCGCCCGCAGCGATATGAAACGGGAAGAGTTTACGGCACATGGTTTTGCCGGTTGCCTGTATAAACCGTTTACGGTGCAGGAGTTGTTGCGGGAGGTGAATATTACAAAAGAGGAACTTCCGGAGGGAGAAGAGACACCTTCGGGGGGAGAAGATGAAGCTTCGGTGCCGGGCTATAACTTCTCGGCCCTTACCGCTTTTTCGGGAGATGATCCCGAAGCGGCAAAATCCATCTTGGAAAGCTTTGTTTCTGAAACCCGCCTCAATGTCGGACGTCTGCAAAAGGCGGCAGATGCCGGAGATATGAATGAGGTGGCTGCCGTATCGCATAAGATGATTCCTCTTTTTACTTTAATCGGGGCTACGGAGCTGGTAGGTTTGCTTAAAGTCTTGGAGAGGTCGGGCGATGCTCCTTTTACGGCAGAACAGAAAGACCGGGTGCTTGCTTCACTGGCTCTTGTCGAGGATATCATAGGCTCCCTGCCTGCATGACGTGCCCGTACCGCGCGGGGATACTTTTCTTCCGATTACTCTTTTTTCATGGGCGGGCAACCAAATGTCACAAGAATTTGTTTACTTTGTAGGACTTTTAAATTGACGACTGATTAATGTTCCGATGAGAAGAAAATGGTTGAAAATAGCACTCTGGGTGCTGCTCACTCCTATAACACTATTTATAATACTGATGATATTGCTTTATGTGCCTCCCGTACAAAGTTTCATACGGAAGCAAGCTACAGCGATTGCGTCAGATGCCACGGGTATGGATATATCCGTGGAACGGATTGATTTACGTTTCCCTTTGAATCTGCTGGTCCGTGGCGTGCTTGTGGTACAACCGGTTGACGGCACTGCCGGTGTGCAGCATCCCGATACCTTGCTGAACCTGGAAAGCCTGGATGTACGTGTGCAGGCGTGGCCTTTGTTGAAGGGGAAAGTGGAGGTGGACGACATTACCTTGAAACAGGTTGCTGTCAATTCCTCCAATCTGATAGAGGGGATGCGGGTAAAAGGTGTACTCGGGCATTTCTTTCTTGAAAGCCACGGCATAGACCTCACTAAGGAAGACGCGATCCTCAATACTGTTGAACTGAGCGATACCCATGTGCAAGTGCTGCTTGCCGATACTACCGATACTCCTGAAGATACTACCGGAACCGCGGTGAATTGGAAAGTGGCCCTCCATAAATTGAAACTGAAGAATGTGTCGGTTGGCTTGCAGATGCCGCTTGACTCCATGCGTATGGCAGCCCATGTGGGGAATGCCGAGATTGCCGATGCTGCTGCCGACTTGAAGCATCAGTTTTATGGCTGGAAGAAATTCCTCCTTACCGGTTCGTCCGTCAACTATGATACCGGCCGTTTGGATCCTGCCGACAGTACCGCCATAAGACCGGCGGAAGGTTTCGATGCTTCGCATATTGCTTTGCGGGACATTCGCCTGGGCATTGACTCCGTGATGTATTACGGCAGAAACATGAATGCCGTTATCCGTGAGTTTTCCATGAACGAACGTTCCGGCTTGAGTGTGACTTCCCTTACCGGACGCCTCTTTGCCGATTCTTCGGTAATCCGTGTCCCTTCGTTGCAGTTGCTTACCCCGCATAGTGAGATGAACTTTACGGCACAGACCTATTGGGAACTGATAAACATTCCCACTACCGGCCGTCTTTCCGCCCGCTTCAATGCCCGAATCGGCAAGCAAGACGTGTTGCTTTTTGCCGGAGGGCTGCCCGAAACCTTCAAAGAGGCTTATCCGTTCCGTCCGCTTGTCATCCATGCCGGTACGGAAGGGAATCTGAAGCAAATGCAAATTTCCCGCTTCACAGCCGACTTGCCCGGAGCCTTCTCTGTGAGCGGTGGCGGCGAGTTCTGGAATCTGACCGACAGCCTGACCCGTAATGGCAAGATGGACTTCGAGATGCAGACGCAGAATCTGAACTTCCTGACCGGGCTTACAGGTGTCACTCCCGACGGCTCTGTCGTAGTGCCCGACAGTATGAACCTGGTTGCCCGCCTGGGGATAGAAGGAACGCAATGTACGGCAGATTTGAAGGTGAAAGAGCGTGAAGGACTCTTGGGGCTGGATGCTTCCTATAATCTGGCAACCGAGGCTTACCATGCCAATCTTGATATCAATGCCTTGCAAGTGCATCATTTCTTGCCTAAAGATTCCATCTATACTTTGACGGCCCATATTTCCGCCAAGGGGCAAGGGGTGGATATGGCATCCCGTAAAACCGTTGCCGCCTTGGAAGCCTCTTTGAAAGAACTGCAATACGGGCATTGGAATGTGTCGGGGGTAGATTTGCATGCCGGATTGAAATCTTCCCTCGCTACCGTCCGTCTGACCAGTGATAATGCTTTGCTGAAAATGCACGGAGAGGCCGATATGCGCCTGGACCGCCGTTACCTCGACGGCAAACTCAATCTGGAGGTCGAAGAGCTCGATTTGCATAAACTGGGCATTGCGCCCAAGCCGATGGGACATCCGTTTGCTTTCAACCTGGGGGCGGAAGCACGTCATGATTCGATTAAACTGAATCTGGATGCCGGTGATCTGGACTTCCGCTTCCGTGCCCACAGCACTTTGGAGAAATTACTGGAACAGTCGGATGAATTCGTTTCCATCCTGACCAAACAAATAGAGGAACGGCGGCTGGACCATGCTGCCTTACGCCGT
>OGZL01003654.1_pt1 | contig 10664 bp, 7 predicted proteins | sample 1576761 | NCBI WGS metagenome assembly OGZL01 (sample SAMEA3541595, study PRJEB24748) | human gut metagenome | biome: human gut; feature: human-associated habitat; material: faeces | place: China | collected 2012
TCCATAAAACTGCCGTTCACCTCCCAGTCACTGCACTCAAGGGTGAAGCGCGGGGACGTTCGGCAACGTCGAAGCGCAGCATCAGCCAGTCGCCCGTATGGAACATCCGGAAGCTGACTTCCGGGGCGTAGGGAAATTCCGCGGGCCAGTTGCAGCACGCCACCGGCAGCGGCTCGATTCCGGCGAATGCCTCGTCCACGGCGGCCCGGTCGTCGGGCGCGATGCCTGCTATCTTGCGAATTTCCATTCCTTATTTGTATTTGGCGACGGTTTCCCGTACGATTTCGCACATCGTGCCGTACTGCTCTTCCATGCTTTGCAACAGTTTGTACTGGGCGCGGGTGCGCACGAGGTTGTGCTCGGGGTATTTCGTTTTGTAATAGGTGTCGCCGTCGATGTAGTCCATCAAAAAACGCAGCACCTGCTCGAAGGTGATGTAACGGGCCGAGAATGCCAGGTGGTCGATTTCGGCCTGGTTGAGCTGTCCGGCCCGCTGCGACAGATAGCCTTCGGTATAGGCGCGGAACATTTCGAGGGACATGCCCACGCGCGAAAGGTCGCGGTCGTCCTCGTCGCCCGTGTTGGCGTAGGAGCGGATGGCGTCGCCGAAATCGTTGAGCGACGTGGAGTTCATCACCGTGTCGAGGTCGATGGCGCACAGCACCTCGCCCTGCTTGTTGAAGAGGATGTTGTTGATTTTCGTGTCGTTGTGGGTCACGCGCGTGGGGATCGTGCCGTCCTCGACCTTCGACCAGAACGAGAGCATCTCGTCGCGGCGCGATTCGATCCAGCCGATCTCCTCCGCAAGGTCTTTCACGCGGCCTGCGGCGTCGCGGCGCAGCGCCTCGTCCCACTGCACGAAGCGGTGGCGGATGTTGTGGAAGCCCTTGATCGTCTCGGCCAGCGGCTCGGTGAAGTCCGCCAGCTGGGCCTGGAACTTGCCGATGCCCTCGCCGCCCTTGCGGGCCAGTTCCGGGGAGTCGGCCTTGTTGTAGGCGATCGTGTCGCTGATGAAAACCGAAACGGCCCAATATTCGCCCTGTGCGTCCACGTGATAGAGCTTTCCGTCGCGGGTCGCAACCACGGTCATCGCCTCGCGTCTGGGGTCGCCCCCGGCGGCTGCGACGCGGCGGCGGATATGATCCGTCACTTTGCGGATGTTCTCCATCATGGCCGGAACGTCGGGAAAGATGCTCTTGTTTTTGCGCTGGAGGATGTAATCCGGCGCATCGCCCGCCGTGCGGACGATGAACGTGTCGTTGATGAATCCCTCGCCCAGCGAGTCGATTGCCGTGATAGCGCCTTCCAGCGCGAACTGCGACGCTATTTCCTGTAATTCAGCCTTCATACGATGAGGTTGTTTCGGTTTTGGTTGTTAAAGGTTAAGTTTCACCTCCAAAGTTACTGGAAAAAACGCAGAAATGCAACCGGATATTGTGAAAAAGCCCGCCTTTCTTGCTGAAGGGCGGGCTTGCGAAAACTTTCGGACGGGTTATTCGATCGGGTCGATCACCGTGAACGTCACCTCGTAGGGAGCGGGCGCCGACTGTCCCTGGTAGTTGCCCCCGGCGACGATGAAGGTCACCGTGTAGGTCCCCGGCTCGGTGTAGGTGTACGAGTAGCTCGGCAGGTCGTCGGTCACGCCCTTGATGTTCAGGCCCGTGTCGGGCGAGATCGTGTTGAGCGCGACGGGCTGCATGAAGGCCCACTGGTCGATCTCGGGGAAAGCTCCGGCGCTGAAGCCCTGGAAGACGATATTGGCGGTGTTGTTCGCTCCCGGCCGGCCCTGGAATTTCAGGTTGCCGTTGCCCGATACATTATGGATATAGGGGTTGTCGGCGTGCTGCGAAGCCAGCGAGAAGGGGACGAATTCCATGTCCGGGTAGTTGTAGACCTGCGTGTCGTGGCCCTTGAACTTGACCGTGATCTTCGGATTGATCCGATAGGTGCGCATCGTGGTCTTGGGGTCCGGATAGAAAAGGTGCATGCCCCACGAAAAACGGTCGGCGAACCGGGTGATGTCGTAGGTGTAGGTTTCGAACTTGTTCGCGTTGTTCGGCGTGAACTCCAGTTTGGTCCAGTCGGCGCAGTCGTTCGCCGCGATGGCTTCGACCACGGGGCGGTCGGTGGCGGCGTCGCTGCCGTTCAGCCCCGCGAATTTGTTGCCCGCAAACAGGACGAGGTTGTTCAGCGTGCCGTACTGCTGGCTGATCTCGATCTCCAGTTCGCACGACTCGATGTCGGCGATGTCGACCTTCGTGCGGTTGCGGTGCTTGTACTCGTGTCCCGTGTCGCCCGTCCAGACGGTGATGAAGTCGGCGTTGCCGCTGAAGTTGAAGACCACCGGGTCGCCCGTGCGGTAGGTGTTCGTCGGCGCCAGCTGCACCGAGAACTCCAGCGGCTCGTAGATCTCTTCGTGTTCGCATGAGGCTGCCGCGGTTGCGAGGGCCAGCGTCGCCGCGAGGTATGTGATTCGTTTCGTATTCATCGTATGCTCTGCAATTAAGCGTTTTACCATAAGGGGTTCTGTCGGAGCGCGTGGTTCACCGCCAGCTCCTTGGTCGGAATCGGGAGGTAGATGTGGCGTGCCGTCACGTTGGCGTAGTTCGCCGACGCATAGTTCGTATAGCTGACGTTGCGGTACTTGTTCTCCGTCGGCTGGTTGGTCCCGGCGTTGTGCATCTTCTCGACGAACGTGCCCCAGCGGATCAGGTCCCACTTGCGAAGCCCCTCGAAAGCCAGTTCGCGTCCGCGCTCGTTGCGCACCAGGTCACGGAACGAACGGTAGTCGCCCAGCAGGCTCTCGTCGGTCTTGACGCCCGCGCGTTTGCGGATTTCCCGGATGGCCTCCTTGGCCTGGTCGTCCGGCGCCCCGGCGTATTCGTTGATCGCCTCGGCGTACATCAGCAGCACGTCGGCGTAGCGAAGGATCGGGAAGTTGATCGTCGTGTAGAGGCTCTTGGCCGACATCTGTTTCTCGTAGACCGTCTCGCGGCGCCATTTGCCGGCGTTGCGGACGGCGCACATCACCGTCGGGTCGTAAACCAGATCGGCGGGGTCGAACGCGTCCTCGATCGTCTGGTCCAGCCCCTCGATGTCGGGCATGGCGAAATTGTTGTTGTAGACCCACGGCGTCTTGAACATGCTCTGCGTCTGTTGCAAGTAGCGCGTCACGGTCTCGCCCGCCTTGTTCTTGTACGAGATTTTCTGGTTGTTCATTCCGCGGTAGTTGTAGCCCGGCAGGTTCCACGTCAGCCGCTTGTCGATGACCGTGGCGCTGGCCGTTTCGTCTGCCGTGCGGTCGTTCTCCCAGTAGAGCTGCCAGAGGGTGTAGGAGCCGTTGTAGTAGCCGTAGGAGTAGTTGCAGGCCCACTCCGAGTAGTTGGTCGTTCCCGACTGCGACCGCAGGCCGATCAGGTCGCCGATGCGGCCGTTCGTCCAGTCGGTCGCACTGGTGCGGTCGCCGAGGAATTCGGCCTCCCACATTGATTCGTGGAACTGCGTGTCGTACTGGTCGCGGATCATGTTGATGAAGATCTCCTCGTAGCTCTCGTTCAGGTCGTGCTTGTGCGAGGCGATCACCTCGTTGGCCCAGTAGGCGGCGCGGCGGTACATCTCCTTTTTATCCAGTCCGTCGATCTGCTTGACGCTCTCGCCGGCCATGAAGAGATAGACGCGGGCCAGAATGCCCTGGGCGACGGTCTGGCTGACGCGCGAGGGGGTGTTGTCGATGGGCTCGTAGAGGTCGGGAATCGTGGCTTCGATCTCGTCGGCGCACCATTTGAGCACCTGCTCCTGCGGCGTTGCGGCCATCTGCACGTCGTTGGGGTTGGGCGAGGTGGTCGCTTTGACGCGCAGGGGCATATCGCCCCACGCCTGCGCCAGCAGGAAGTGGTAGTAGGCGCGCAGGAACCGCGCTTCGGCGATGTAAAGCCCGATGTCCACCGAAAGTTTCCCGGGGTCGATCTCCGTCTTTTCGACGGCCTCGATGTAGCGGTTGGCGTTCTTGATGCCTTCGTAGAGCTTCGACCAGGTGTCGTAGATCGCCGCCGTGCCGGCGCTGTGGTTGTAGCGGTCGGGACGCGATTCGCTGTTGTTGTAGTTGTTGAAGTAGCAGAGGTCGTCGGCGTTGGCGATTTGCAGCGAGTAGTAGTTGCCGTAGAGCGCTTCGCTGTTCAGCACGCCGTAGACGCCCGCCAGACCGTAGATCAGCTTTTGTTCGCTGTTGTAGTAGCCGTCGTCGGGGATGATCTGCGGATCGGTGTCGAGGAAGCTGCACGCCGGAAGGGCGGCGGTGAGCAGCGCCAGCGTTCCCAGTTTCAATATGCTTTTGATTTTCATGGCGTAATGTTGCGTTTAAACCGTTAGAATGTGAGGTTTACGCCGGCCGTGAAGCCGAATGCGCGGGGATATGCCGACCAGTCGAATCCGGGCGTCAGCACCGAGTTGCGGGTCGATACCTCGGGGTCGGGACCGCTGTAACCCGTCAGGGTCCAGATGTTGTCGGCCGAGACGTAGACGCGCATCTGGCTGATGCCCGCCTTGCGCAGCGAACGGCTCGGCAGCGTGTAGCCCAGCGAGACGTTCTTCAGCCGCAGGAACGAACCGTCCTCGATCACGCGCGACGAGTACTCCTCGCGGCCGACGGCGTTCACGCGCGGAATGTTCGACGCGGGATTCTCCGGCGACCAGCGGTCGGCGTAGGAGGCCAGCTGGTTGGTCTGGCTCCTCCATCCCGATTCGAAGACCAGCCGGTTGGCGTTCAGCACGTCGTTGCCGTAGCTCCACGCGAAGAAGATGTTCAGGTCGAAATTCTTCCAGTTGAAGTTGTTGCCGAAGCCGCCCGTGTTGAGGGGCTGTCCGCAGCCGATGATCGTGCGGTCGTAGTCGTCGATGACGCCGTCGCCGTTCATGTCGCGGTATTTCATGTCGCCCGGCTGCATCGCGTTGCCCTTGAACGAGGGAACGCCGCTGACGAGGTTGCCCTTGTCGTCGAAATCCTCGGCCTTGTAGGTCCCGTCGTAGATGAAGCCGTACATCATGCCCGTGGGCTTGCCCACCTGCGAGATGTAGGGGAACTGCGAGTTGAAGCGCGTCTCCCACGATACGGAACTCTGGAGCGTGTTCTGTCCGTCGACCAGCCCGAGAATCCGGTTGCGGTTGAAGGCGATGTTGAACGACGTGGACCACTGGAACTGACGGGTCTTGACGTTCACCGTTTCGAGCGTCAGCTCGAAGCCGCGGTTGCGGATCTTGCCGATGTTGAGCATCCCCTGTTCGAAGCCCGACGAGGCAGCTCGTTCGTTCTGCAAGCATTGTCGCTGTAAATAAATTTAAGGAAATAGCCTTGTCGTACCAGTCGGCCGTCACCTTGATGCGGTCCTCGAAGAACCCGAGGTCGAGACCCGCGTTCCACTGCTCGGTGGTCTCCCACTTGAGCCGCTCGTTGGCCATGTTCGAGACGTAGTAGCCCGGCACGCGCTCGCCGCCGAACACATAGTCGAGCGAGTTGCCCGAACCCGGGTTGACGGTGATCTGCGAATAGAAGTCATAGGGGGTCTGCGTGCGGTTGTTGCCCGTCAGGCCCCACGAGAGGCGCAACTTGCCGTTGCTCATCCACTCGCTCTTCTTCAGCAGATTCTCGCGGTTGAAGTTCCACGAAAGGCCGGCCGAGGGGAAGTAGCCCCAGCGGTTGTCGGAGGGGAATTTCGACGAGCCGTCGGCGCGGAATGAGAAGGTCAGGTAGTATTTGTAGCGGAAATTGTAGTTGGCGCGCAGGAAGGCCGACATCATCCGCCAGTCGTAGTAGTTGCTCTGGACCTTCTGGTAGTTGCCTGTGTGGATGCCCGCGATGCCCAGCTCCTCGGAGGTGATCTGCGTCGACGCAACGCCGTCGTAGGTGTTCTTCTGCCCCTGGAGCGAGAGTCCCGCCATCAGGTCGAGGTTGTGGCTGCGCCCCAGGCGCTTCTTGTAGTTGAGCGTGTTTTCGTTCGACCAGCTCGTCTGGTCGGTCCAGTAGATGGCGCCGTTGACGCCCTTGCCGCTGGGCGAGCCGGCGTAGCCCGTGTAGGTCTCGCTGCCGTTGAACTCCTCGCGGCGGCGTTTGTTCAGGACGTAGCCGCCCGTGGTCTTGAACGTCAGGTCGGGGGTGATCTTCCACGTCAGCGCCAGGTTGGCGTTGAGGTAGTCCACCAGCGTCTTGCGGTATTCGTTCTTGGCGGTCTTCACCGGGTTGAAGCGGTAGTCGTTCGATCCGTCTACGGCTTCGTCGAGCATCGAGTCGAGGATGTCCTGCCCGGGAGGCGTTACGGGGCGGTAGCCCCAGACCGAGTACATCAGCCAGCCCGACGACGACGAGGTGGTCTGCGCCGTGGTGGGGGTCACGCCGTTGGTCGCCGTGCGCGAATAGTTGGCGTTGGCGTTCAGCGTGAGTTTTTTCGAGATGGGCAGCGTGAAGTTGGCCTTGCCCTGGTAGCGCTGGAAGTTCGAACGGATGATGATGCCGTCCTGGTCGAGCGCCGAGAAGCCCACGTTGTAGCGCAGCCCCTCCTTGTTGCCGCCCGAGAGCGAGACGTTGTAGTTCTGCTGGAAAGCCGTGCGGTAGAGCTGGTCCTGCCAGTCGATGCCCGGGATGTGGCGGTAGTCGTCGAGCGTCAGTCCCTCGCTGAAATAGCTCTTGTTCATCGTCTCCTCGCTGATCAGTTCGCTCTGAAGCCGGACGAATTCGTAGGAGTCCATCAGGTCGGCCTTGTTGGCGATCTTGTTCAGGGAGAACGAGGCGCTGAAGTTCACCGTGGGCTTGCCCTCGTTGCCGCGTTTGGTGTTGATCACGATGACGCCGTTGGCTCCGCGCGCTCCGTAGATGGCGGTCGCCGAAGCGTCTTTCAGCACGTCGATCGACTCGATGTCGGCGGGGTTGATCGACGCGGCGAACGACCCTTCGGACGGGAATCCGTCGATGATGTAGAGCGGGGCGTTGCTCTGCGTGAGCGAGTTGTTTCCGCGGATGGTGATATTGGCTTCGGCGCCCAGCGAGCCGTCGCCCGTGGTGACGACCACGCCGGCGATGCGTCCGCCCAGCGCCTGGTCGAAGTTGGTGACGTTGGCCTTCATCATCGTTCCCAGGTCGGCCTTGGCCACCGAGCCGGTGAGGTCGCGCCGCGTGGTGGTTCCGTAGCCGATGTTGACGATCTCGACGGCGCCGATCTGCGACGCCTCTTCGGTCATCTTGACGTTGATCGCCGTGCGTTTGCCGACATACTCCTCGACGGTCGTGTAGCCCAGATAGGAGAAGACCAGCGTCTGGTCCTCCCGGGCCTTGATCGAGTAGCTGCCGTTGGCGCCCGTGGCCGTTCCCGACTGCGTCCCCTTGATCAGGACGGTTACGCCCACCAGCGGTGCACCGTTGGCGTCAACCACGCGTCCGTCCACGGCGTTCTGCGCAAAGGCGTCCCCCCCCCGGAGTACCGATAGGGTCACCAGCGCTGCCGCGGCCATGCGTTTAAGTGCTTTTTTCATAAATAAATCAGGTTGTGGGTGAAAATGGTTATTTCTTCTTGAGCCGGAACTCCACGGGCTGTCCGTGGCGGCAGGTTATCTTCAGCAGCGTTCCGGTGTCGTGGGAAACGGCCTCCACGCCGGGATATTGTGCGGCAAGCTCCCATGCGCCGTCCAAAAGCACCTCTTTTTCGATGGGGCGGCTCTCCTGACGCGTGGTGTAGGTCTTCTCCGTGAGGCCGAGGTCGGGCGTGCAGACGCTCATCACGACCTGTCCGTCCGTGTCGGTGCGCTCCATGACGATCGACTCTCCGGTCGCTTTGCGCACAAGCCCCTGGCCCGTGTATTCCCCGAAGCAGACGTAGCCCGTGATGCCCGTGGCGAGGTCCTTCACGACGTGGGCCGTGTTGTCCCGGCGCAGCACTTCGTAGCCGTCTTTCTTGATCAGGCGCGTGATCTCCTTGTTCGTGGGTTGGATGTAGACCGCATATTCATATCCGGCCTGCTTGGGGGCGCGGCCGTGGTCGATCCAGGCCGTGGCGAAGTTGCCCGTCTGGGGTGCGCGGGTCTTGTCGTTAGGCGAGGTCTGCTCCTTTTTGGTGATGTTCACCGCTGCGGCGTTCTTCACCACGTAGAAATTGCCCTTCGTGTCGGAGAGCGCCAGCCGCTCGCCGCCTCTGGAGAGGTTGAGCGGGAAAGCGTCGTAAAGCTCGCCGTCGACTTCTATCTGTTCGGCCGGGCTGTCCATCCGCAGCTGGAAAAGCGTCGTTTCGGTGGGGTATGCCTGGTTGTCGTTGTCGATGCCGCTGCCGAGGAAGACCATCCGGTTGTCGAAGCAGAAGACGGATTTGTACGCCGTGGCCCCGGGGGTGAAGTTCTTGCGGTCCTTTTCGACGAAGTGCAGGGCCAGTATGCCGTTGCGGCCTTCGAGCGACGAGGCGCCCGAGAAGCGCTCGGGGTTGCGCTCCATGAGCGTCCCCGGCAGCGGGCTTTCCAGTTCGGGGTAGGGCAGATGGATGGTCGTGGCGCCCGGCACGCGGTTCCAGTCCCAGCCCTCCTGCACGAATCCGCTCGCCGCGGCCGAGACGGGATTGCCCGAACCGATGATCGGCGCCGAACCGTAGCTCTGGTAGCGTCCGTAGCGGTTGTCCTTGGTATAAATCTCCGATCCCCAGACATCGGTGTTGAATGCTTTGAGCGTCACCATCCAGTCGCCGCGGCGGTGGATGCCCGCGGCCCCGTAGTTATAGACGAAGAATCCCGAGGCTGGCGCGGCGGTTCGACTTTGTGGCGGAGGGCGGGCGGCTGGTGCGCCGCCGTGTGCCGGATCTGTCCGCTGTGGAGCTGTGCCATGAGTTTCTGGAGCTGTATGTGACCCCCGGCGGGCTGTATCTCGATGCGACCTGCGGCAACGGAAACGACACGCTGTTTTTGTGCCGTCTGGCCGGGCAGAACGGCCGTGTGCTGGCCATGGATATCCAGCAAAAGGCGGTGGACCGCACGAACAAGCGCCTGACCGACGCCGGGTATGAGAAAGTGGGGCGCGCGGTGCTCTACGACCATGCGAAGCTGGGGGAACTTGTGCAGCCCGGCAAGGTGGATTGCGTGCTGTTCAACTTCGGCTGGCTGCCGGGGGCCGAGCACACCGTACATTCCACGGCGCAGGGCAGTCTTTCCGCCCTGTGTGCCGCGCTGGATGCCCTGCGCCCCGGCGGTGTGCTGGCGGCTGTGCTGTACAGCGGCAAGGTCATAGGCGATGCCGAAAAGCAGGCGGCGCTGGCGTTTTTCCGCAGCCTGCCGCTGACAAAGTACACGGTGCTGGTCTGCGAGTTTGCAAACTGGGCGGACACCGCCCCGCTGCCGTGCTTTGTGATCAAAAAATAAAAGTACCCCGTATCCGTGTGACCCATGCGGATACGGGGTGCTTTTTATGCCCTGTTTATGCCTTGACTGCGGGGGCACCGCCGCCCAGCTGTGGGATCGGGCAGTGCAGGATGTACCACGCAAACAGCACCGAGGAGATGCTCCATGTCAGCGGGTAGGCCCAGAACACCACACTGATGGCGCGGATAAAATGCAGTGTGATCGTGATATAGGTGATGCGCAGCGCACACCAGATCATCAGCATGACCATCATCGGCACGACCGGACGCCCCAGCCCGCGCAGGATGCCTGCACAGCAGTGGCTGAAGGCCAGCAGGCAGTAGAACAGCGCCGCCGTGTGGGCCTGCTGCACACCGAACGCGATGACATCCGGCTCACGGCTGAACGCGCCGATGAGCCATGGCGACAGCGTGTAGATGCCTGCGCCCACGATCTCGGCCATCAGCACCGAGCAGAGCGTGCCGAACTTCATCCCCTTGCGCACACGGTCGGGCTGACCGGCACCGACATTCTGGCTGACGAAGGTTGCCAGTGCCATCGAAAAGCAGGTCACGGGCAGAAAAGCAAAGCCCTCGACCTTGCTGTAGGCACCGCACCCGGCCATGGCCTGCGCACCGAACGAGTTGATGTTGGACTGCACGATGACATTGGCAATCGAGATGACCGAGTTCTGGATGCCGGACGGCAGGCCCTGCACAACGACTGCCTTGAGCGATGGGGCGTCAAATCTGACCTCGCTCCAATGCACGGCCCATTCCTCTTTGCTGCGGGTCAGCTTGGCAAAGGCCAGAATGGCGCTGACCGTCTGGGAGGCAATCGTGGCAAAGGCGGCCGCGCCCACGCCCATGCGCAGCCAGCCGACCAAAATCAGGTCGAGAATGACATTGATGATGGACGCGGCAATCAGATACCGCATCGGGCTTTTGCTGTCGCCGACTGATTGCAGGATGCTTGCACCCACGTTGTACATGACCACGGCGATCGAGCCGAAGAAGTACATCCGGAAGTAGGCAATCGAGTTGGCCAGCACGCTGTCCGGCGTGCCCATCCAGCGCAGGATCTGCGGCGTCAGTATTACGCCCACCACGGTGAGCGCTACGCCGGCGGCAATGCCCAGTGCCACTGTGGTGTGGATGGTGCGGCGCATCCGGTCCCAGTCCTTGGCGCCGAAATACCGCGCCACCACCACGCCGGCGCCCAGCGAGACGCCGTTGACAAAGCCCGTCAGCAAAAAGATCAGGCTGCCGGACGAGCCGACGGCGGCCAAGGCCTCGCCGCCCAGA
>OGZL01003658.1_pt1 | contig 10660 bp, 15 predicted proteins | sample 1576761 | NCBI WGS metagenome assembly OGZL01 (sample SAMEA3541595, study PRJEB24748) | human gut metagenome | biome: human gut; feature: human-associated habitat; material: faeces | place: China | collected 2012
TGACCAAGTAGAGATAATGACATCGAATACGCAGACACCCAAGCAGGACTGGCTGAACATCGTAACCACCTCTAAGGCGCGTACCAAAATACGCCAGGCGTTGAAGGAAATGGCTGCACGCCAGCACGCCTTCGCCAAGGAAACCCTGGAACGCAAGTTCAAGAACCGCAAGCTGGAATACGATGAAGCCATTCTGATCTGGAAGCTTCGGCACGCAAGTATCTTGCATTCCAGACTCAGGGAGAGAAACGTGCTGCTCTGGACCGGCTGTATAGTACAAACGGCCATGATATGCAAACGGCCATTGAAACATATTTAACTTCTAAAAAATGACAACATGAGACATCTTTTATTATCCCTATTCGTGATGTGCTGTTCGATACGGTTGGCACATGCACAGATCCCGGTGACTGACGCCGCGATGAATGCCAATACCATAGCCAACCAAATTACCAATGCGGCAACCTGGGGCAACCAGTTGCTGAAGCTGAAAGAGCAGGCTTCTATCCTTACCACTACCCTTAAGTTTGTCACAGACGTCTCTTCGGCAATCAGGGATGCAGCTTATGCCAAATCATTGATTGAGCGGCAATCCTATATAGTGGACCGGTGTACTGACGTTATTGTACGTGCCGATAAGGTCGATTTGTCCCTTGCTTCCTCCATTGAGCGCAATGTCACTGACTTCCTTGCGACCAATAATTCTCTGATATCCTTGATCTCGAATACGATGACCAGTAAGTTCAAGATGAATGACAGTGAGCGTCTGAAGAGTCTGATGGATATAAAGAAGGAACAGGATGAACTGCTCCAGAGGCTGCATACAGTGGATATGATTCTGGGCACATCGATGGCCACCCGTGATATCATTGAGTTACAACTTCTAAAATGATGGTTATGGGAAATATAGAATCCATTCAAGTGGCTTATGACCGGACGAAATCATACATTGTGTATGACTCCTTCCAGTATATAATGATAGCCATTGTTGTCTTTCTGATCGGCATGAAACTATGGGATGAGTGGCAAAAGAATCTTTCAAACAACAACCATCGTTTTGATGTGGCCGCATACTGGGGGCAGGTGAAGATATGTCTGGTTGTCTGTTTCATTGCCACTTCTGCCGGTATGGTTTTTCATCTGGTTGAGACGGTCTGCGTTGAACTGCAAGACAACCTCATCAACGATCTGGGTGGTGATACGGGCAACAAATCAATAGAGACTATGACGAATATGGTGAAGAACCAGGTCCTTGCAGTACAGGAAAAAGAGTCTAAAGGGTTGACGCTTGATATCCCCAATATCACGGATATTGTCTGGAAGGCCCTTACCGCAATAGTGATGTCTGTCGGTGTATTCCTTTTCAAATACACCTATACATTCTTTATTCTAGGGCGGTACATGTGGCTTTTACTCTTGGAGCTGATTGCACCGGTGGCCATTGTGCTGATGATACACGAAAATACCCGGAGCTATTTCTATACATGGCTGAAGAACATGATCATCTGCTATCTGATGATTCCGATGTTCCTTCTGGCGGACAAGTTCTCGAATGAGGTGGCCGGCTTTTTTATGGAAGGCAAGGAGAATATGGGGCAGGTTACTGTATTGGTGATTGTATGTGTCGGTGTCTGGGTGAAAATCAAGATGTTCAGTGTCGTGAAAGCTAAGGCTTCCAATTTATTTTAGAATCATGAAAGTGGAAAAAGGGAAATACATAGCGGTTCTTAGACAGATATACGATTCATTCTGTCCGGTTGGAATGCCGTTGAAGGTGAAGATACTTCTGGCATTGCTGGCTTTGGTTGTCAGTTTTGTTGTAATGTTTTTGAAGAATTTAATTTTTATGAGATATGGAAGTTAACAAGGCCAATCTTACTAAGGGATTCCTCTCCTATGTGGAAGCAAAGCGTAAGCAAGCCCTTTATCTGAAGCTTTTCTTTGCATCCGCTACATTCATTGTGCTGGCAGTGTTGTATTATTCATATTCGATTGTGAAACATGCCAATGACAATGTGCTGGTTGTAAGCACTGGTGGAGAAATACTTCCGGTAGAGTCGACGGAGCTGGAAGAGCTGTATAAGGCTCTTCTGGTGACCCATTGCTATTCTGTGAGCTACTATGTCAATAGTTTTGATGTCAACAACATCAAGAACAACCAGGCACGTGCGGCCTTTCTCGTAAACCAGGCTGATCTGAATGCTGTATTCGGGAAATACCAGTATGACAAGGCCTATTCGGATGCCATCAATAAGGGGGTTGTTTACCGGTGCAATTTTGATCGTGTAGAGGATCTGCAACAAGTGGGTAACGGTAGCGAGTATCAGGTTGTATTCTCCTCGACACTGAGTGTGATGAGCAGTAACGATACAAAGAAAATCCGCATAGTGTCAAACGGTACTCTGATACGTGTCACGCCGCGCTACCCGGAGAATCCGACTGGTTATTATTTCAAGAATTATGTCCAGGAATATTTTCCTTTAAATTAATTGTGTCATGAAAATAAGGAAACCTTTTGTAATGGGTGGCATGTTGCTTGTGGCGGCATTACTCTTTCTCTCCATGTTTATGGACATGTCTGCTCCTCAGGAGATGGAGAGGCAGACAATATCCTTGCGTGCCGAGGCTGAAGATTTGTCCATCGATGACATGATCAATACGTCCGATAAGAGGAAAAGCCCTTCCAATGATGTTGTAGCACCGGGCTTTGCCGGCAACGTCGGAGAATATGCTTCTTCTTCCGTTTCGACATATAGGGAAGATGATCCGGAGGCGATAGCCCGTATTCAGGCGGCTATCCGTGAGAATGAGGAGAATCTGTCTGCCGGTTTGCGGAATATCGAGGCTGAAAGGAAAGGGCTGGCATTATCTGGCCAGCCTTCGGCCCGGAGTGATGAACATGCCCGGGATGGCCGTTTCCAAAAGGATGGAATGGAAGGCTTGAAGAAGGACAGAAGGATAGAAATGGAAGAGCTTGAGAAGAGTGATGCGGAGAATGATGAAGAGATGCCGGTAGCCGGGCCGGAAAAGGCTTCTCCATTTCACAGTATCCGCCTTACTTCTTCAAGTAACAGAAATGCGATAAAGGCATATGTACATTCGGAGCAGGTCGTAATGGCTGGCAGTACCCTTAAAATGCGTTTGGGAGAGGATGCCTATACGGATAATGGCGTGTTTATTCCGAAGAATTCACCGGTGTATGGTATTGTAACCGGGATAGACGGCGAACGTGTGAATGTCAAGATTACCCATATCAATCTTTCAGGCAACATCCTGCCGTTCGCGAAGTCGGTATATTCCAAGGACGCCTTGCTGGGTATCTATGTACCTGGTAATCCAAAATCCGAGATTACCAAGGATGCTGCGGGCGGTGCGTTGGACGGGTTGCCCACCAGTGGAATACCCGGTGTTGATGCTGCCGCGCAGGTTGCTACTGTTGTGGCTTCAAGTGCGGCTAACGCGGGTAAACAAGCTTTGTCCAAGAATGTGAAAAAGATAAAGGTCACCATTAAGACCAACTATGAAGTGTATCTTCGTCCGGAAGAAAAATAGGTGATATCTGATAAGAAAAGAAGAAATTAGTGTATAACAATTAAAAAGAAGTAAATCAATGAAGTATGGCATGAAGAATATATTGTTCTCCCTATTTGTGTTTCCCCTTGTCTGTCCGGTGGCGGCACAGACAGCCGGCACAGATCGACCGGCGGTTGACAATACCATTGCTTTGCGGGAGATCCAGTCTTCCTTCTTCTCTGTCTCTACACACAAGACATTCCATCTCATTTTTCCGAATGAGGTGAAATACTTCTCTATTGGAGACGAGAATGTGGCCGGAGAGAAGATTGAGGCTTACCCGTGCGCTATCCGTCTGAAATCTGTTGTGCCGTCATTTGAAGGTCTTACCAATATGAGCGTCGTTACTGCCGATGGCCAGTACTACAGTTATAACGTCTCGTTTGTCCCCGAACTTCAGGAGACATATCTTTTGGTCGGCAGGAGTTATATGCGGCCTCCGGTTATTGCTGTCAATGACAACCAGCAGAGCCATCTCATCTTTCCCGACAAGATAATGTACGTTGACTACGGTACGGAGGATGTGGAAGTTGTCAAGGCTTCAGGCGTTGACAACATTATTGCTGTGCGGGCTTCAGCCCCTTTCTCTTCTGAGACGAACGTGTCTGTCGTCACCCAATCAGGCAAGTTCTATACTTTTGATCTGAAATTTGCAGAGAAGCCGTCCCACCTTTCATATGTCGTTGATCCTACAGCCAAGACGGAGGAAAAGCGCATTGCCCTGCTTGATAATAAGGAACTTAACAGTGTGCAGCGTGAGAGTCTGCGTAAAAAGGTGAATGCATGTTTCCCATCCTTGAACAAATTGCATAAGGATTATGCCGGCATTCGCTTTTCCATCACTAATGTCATTATTGACAAGGATATTCTTTTCTTCAAATTCCGTATTGTCAATTACAGCAATATAGACTATGTTCCTGATTTCGTGCGTTTCTATATCCAGGACTCCAAATTCCGGAAAAAGACGGCCATCCAACAGATCGAGCAGATTCCTTTGTTTTTCTTTGATTATCCGGAACGGATCGGGGCGCATGAGACGAAAGACTTCACAGCCGCTTTGAACAAGTTTACAATTCCGGACAAGAAAAAGCTGGTCATTGAGATGCAGGAACGTGAAGGCGGCCGTCATTTCCTCTATAAACTTGATAACAAGCCTATAATTTCGGCTGAGATACTTAATCCTAAAAGAAAATCAAGTACCGGGAATATGGATTTTCCGGTACGGAATAACCCTTGATTTCACAGATGGTAAAGCTGCTTGTCATATTGATGCTACTGTCAGGTCACGTTCCGGTATCCCTGCTTGAGGAACTGGCAATAAAGTCCAGGACTCTCGCGCCTATAGCTGAGGTCGCGGACCTCTATTTATCTGCGGGTATGCTGGGCTATCTGCCTTTGCGCATGCCCGTTCCTGGTGGCAGGGTATCCTCTTCCTATGGCTATCGTAAAGATCCTCTTACCGGAAAGGGCAGATTCCATGCCGGCATTGACTATGCTTGTGAGCCAGCCACGGCGGTTCATGCTTCAGCTGCTGGTGTTGTCTGTTTTGTTGGGCACCGCGGCGGGTATGGAAAATGTGTGAAGGTCAAGCATCGCTACGGTTTCAGCAGTATTTATGCGCATTTATCGGGATATTACGTCAGAACTGGAGAGAGTATTCCTGCCGGTAAGATAATCGGTTTTGTCGGTACTACCGGCCGAAGTACGGGGTATCATCTGCATTATGAGGTGAGAAAAGACAATCGTGTTATCAAACCACTATTTATATATTGAGAATGGAACGGATAGAACAAGAGAAAGAGTATATAATGTTGTTAAGTATTGCGCGTTATGGTTATGCTGCCATTCCCCAGGACTATAAATTCCTGTCTCGTCATGCCATGCTGAACATATACTATGAGATATTGAAAAGTTATACGTCAGGAATGAGTATCGAACATTTGGATAAGGCCGTAAAGCGGCATGCTGCCCTTCAGATAGGCAGGATGGATGATATTGACGCATTGTGTGCATATAGGAAGGCCAAGGGGAACAAGGAAACCAAAAGGTTGCTTGGCAACAACATCTATTATTGGAAAGTATTGTTGAACGAGATAAAGAAAAGGAAGCCATGAACACTATACGCCAGATTGAAAGGATGGAGAAGCTTCACAGTCTGATACTCCGTGAGATTACGGGTGATTCCCTTGATTTGTCCGTCAAGTTGGGGGTGTCCCGGCGGATGGTCAACTATTATCTTCAGGAGTTCCGGGACTATGGTGCCCGGATAGCATATTCACCGGTTCGTAAAACCTATTATTATTTGAATGATTTCAAAATAATCTTTAAATTTGAGATAAAGGTTTCCTGCTGAGTATTAGGAAATACGAAATGATATTGCATACGTCATCTACTATATTTGTATAATAAGCTAAATTTATTTGTTTATGAAAAAGTTAAGAATTATTTATGTTTTGTTTGCTCTGTTGGCTGTAAGTTGTGGCCGTGACGAGCTGATTGAAAATGAGGTGCAACGTCCGGTTGTGCCTGGTAAACAGTCCTCGGTTATTATTGAAGGTGAGGACGGTGACGGGCAGGGGGCCACGACCCGTGCCGGAAGTCGGGTGGAGTTCACTGGCGGTTATGCAACCGGTGCAGGTTTGTATGATGGGGCAGCTAAGGCTTCTGTTACAGCGGTTCCATATTCCGGTTATCAGCTTGCCAGTTTTACCGGTGGGCCAGTAGGTGGCAGTTCTAGCCAATTTAGTGGATCTAATCAATATAATTTTAATATTAATAGCCAAGATTGGAAGTTTAAGGTCTCCTTCAAGAAAGAGTACACTATATCTGTATCTGCAGGTACTGGTGGTACTGTATCTGGCGGTGGCAAGGTCTTGGATGGTTCCAGTTGCACTGTTACAGCAAGTGCCAATTCCGGATATTCGTTTGATGGTTGGTATGAGGGAAGTTCTAAGGTCAGTTCTTCATCAAGCTACACTTTTACGGTTAGTTCTAACAGAACTTTCTGCTTTCATTTGACTTGATAAATTACTTTTCATATCAATGGTTTTTGTCTCTAAAAGCAACGACAAAATCTTGTAAATTTTCTTAATGATGCAAATCTACATACATTTTTCTATTTTCTAAAAAATCCTTTAGCATATTATAATATATTAACTTTTAGAGTGTCTGATATTTGTTGAATCTTATATCTGTTTGTTATTGGGGCGTTCCCGTTCCGGTCGGGCTTTCCGGCTCAAACATATTCGTTACCCTCATACTCGCCTGCTATCCCTAACGCGACCTGAGTCAGGTAAGTGAGAATGCTTTTTGATATAGGGATACGCGTAGGGATAAATATAACACGTTGATAATCAGAAAAATAACTTAAAAATAGTGAGCTAAAAATTTGGATATATCATTGAAAATCACTATATTTGTAGTGTAATCAATGAGAGATTACATGTATTTGATAAACTTAAAACTGCTTTAGCTGGCAGGATAAATAACAGCAAACAAATTATGGAAAAATTGTCTAGTAAAGGATTCTTTGTGCTAAAATCTATTGTCGGAAAAATGGATGCTGATGGATATGTTAAATTGTTTGCTGATGCCTACATGCCATTGGTGGCAGAAAAGGTGGGGGAGGGCTTTTGGGCAGATATTCATTTGAGGCAGTTGTCACTTGCTCACTATGGGGAATGTAATGGCGATTTAATGGCTGACCCGGAAATGATGTTCTTTTTCAATGAGGAATATTCAGTGGCAATTCCCTTTTATTATAAGAATGATTACGTCAGATGTGAGCAATTCAGTATTAGTTTGGCCCAAAAACAATACCATGTTGAGATGTGGTTAAACAATATACAATCACAATATGAATTGGAATAGATAATATATATAGGGCTTTTGCCCTATATGTGTAATTTATTATTGTTAAGTTTACGAGTTGAAGAATGATTTTTTTAACAAATTAGATATGAACCAAATGGATAATAAATTGCGGTGTAAGAGTTGTGGGAAACAGATAAAAGGTGGTTGCTACAATGCTCCCGATGGACCTTTTTGTGTGGGTTGCTGGGAAAATAAGATCAGCGAGGAAGTTAAAAAGGATTATGAGAAACAAGTCTTAAAAAGATTGCAGGCTATTGGTATCAGTTTTAAAACAATATAGAAAGGAGCATTATGGATTATAGATTATATCCGGTCTGTGAACTAACAGCCGAGCAGAAAAAGGCTTTTAACAAGCTAAAGAAAGCATATAAGGAATGCGAAAAGGCAGGTATTTATTTTGCTAACAACTATGGTAATCTGATGGCTTTTGACAGCAAATTGGTTGCTGGATATGGAGATGATGGTTTTCCCCCAAGTGGTGAATATGAAGTAAGACTTACTTATGTTTGCCCTGCGGATTATATAAAAGTGGCTAATGAATGGGCTGATGATACACATACATTGGGACTAACTAAAAAGGGCATGAAATTGTACTTGTTGGATGAAGAATAATTCAAAACAGAATATATGAATAAAAGCAAAAGGCGGGTTGTAAAGCCGCCTCCTGTTTATTTTAGATGGGTACACACTCTGTCACGTATTCAATTAACTAATAACTGTCACTTACGAGATTGAAAAATGCTTCCCATCCTACCGTCTAATTGATTTTGGACATCCATATAGCCCCACGGTAGTAAAGCTATAGGAGTCCTTTTAAAATTATGTTTTTCATAAAAATAAAAATTAAGTCGCTTACAACGCGCAAACGACATTCAAAAGTAATAATTTAAAATAATATGGCAAAATATTATATTGATTACGCCAAGTTGTGAACTGAAAGCCCATTTCTTTAGGTATGGGATGAAAGTTTTCCCGCAGCTATTTCTTTTTCTGGTCCTCGATGTATTTGAGAATAGTCTTTTCAGATATATGTCCGATTGTTTCCACGTAGTAAGACCGGGTCCACAAGGTAGGAATACGTTTCTTCAAGTGAGGAAACTCTTCCCGTAGTTTGAATGATGTATATCCTTTCAGTTGAGAGACAATATGCGCCGGAGAATCTGACGGAGTAGCCTTGATGAAGATGTGTACATAATCGGGCATGACTTCCATCTTTTCCAGCTGCCATCCGTTCTCTGCGCTGCGCTCTGACAAAAGTCGCTTCAGCTGGATTTCCACTTCTCCAGACAATACCTTTCTCCGGTATTTTGAACACCAGATAATATGATAGGATACATTATAGACACAGCCTGCATTCGTTTTCCATCTTTCATCCATTCTGTTGATACTTTAAAGGTGAATCTGTTGCAAATATAAGAATTATGAATTATATTCGCGTCATATATATAATGTTTATGGAAACAGTGGCGTACAAATATAGGGTCTATTCGCAGAACCGCAATCATCAGAAGCGACTCAGTGAATTGTTGCGCACGGCGGCATGGATATACAACCATTGCATCGCTTTGATTAAACGCTACTACAGACTGTATCACAAGTCTTTGGCGAAGCCTAAGCTGCAGGCTCACATCGCCAAGATGAAAAAACGCTGCTATACGCAGTGGGAACAACTCAACTCCATGGCTATTCAGCAGATTGCAGACCGCATATACGAAGGGTATAAGCGGTTCTTCGATCGTCAGGCCAAACGTCCGCCCACGTTCAGGAACTGGAGAAAATACCGCTCTGTCACATTCAAGAGCAGTGGATGGACGCTGAACGGCAATGTGTTCACAATCAATAAACTTAAACTGCGTCTGAAATTTCATCTTTCCCGCCTCGTTGACGGAAAGATACAGACGGTCTGTCTCGGCAGGGATGCAGCCGGGGACTGGTGGCTGTCTTTCACTTTCCGTAAGGGAAAAAAAGCTCAAAACAAGCCGATGACGGGTAAAACCGCAGGATTTGATTTCGGGCTGAAACACTTCCTTACGGGAGCAGACGGCATGAAAATAGATTCTCCGCTGTACTTGTCCCATGCTGTGGCACAGCTTCGTATGAAATCAAGGAAGCTCTCCAGAAAGGTGAAGGGCAGCCACAGACGTGCCAAGGCTAAGCTTGAACTGGCACGGCTCTACCATCATGTGGCCAATCTCCGAAAGGAGTTTCATTGGAAACTGGCTTTGCAGTTGGTCAGCGACTACGATGCCATCTGTCTGGAAACACTCAACATGCGTGTCATGCAGCGTATGTGGGGACGCAAAGTCTCAGACCTTGGATTCTCTGATTTTGTGAATATCCTGAACAAGCAATGCGCCAAGTACGGCAAGAAACTGATACAGATCAGTCGGTGGGCGGCTACCAGCAAGACTTGTTCAGTATGTGGTCATCATGAAAGCGAAATGCCGCTGAACATCCGGAAATGGGTATGCCCTAAATGCGGGGCCTATCACGACCGGGATGTCAATGCGGCACAGAACATATTAAGGGTCGGGGCATCGACCCTGGGAAGAGGGAACAGAAGACCTGCTGTTGCAGGCAGTTCCCGATGACAACCGAATCCCATTCCTTTAGGGATGGGAGTATGTCAACAGCTGGAGCGTTCGGAGAAAACTGTGGGGCAATTTAATATAAAATAGACGAATATAATGAAAGTAAAGTATGGAGTTTATTGTAAAGCTGGAAATTCAGATCAAAAACTGATAGTGTCCTATGGGGAACAGCATATACCGGTTCGAACAAGACGGAAATATGCCGGAAGAAAAGCTAAAATCAAGGCTATAGAACAGCTTACTGGCAATGTGATGGATACTCATTTATCTACAAGTGAAGTGAATGCTTATATTGGAAAGCATCTCTTTGGCACTTCTCGATGGGCAGAGTATCACCGGTTGTTTGAGCTTTTTGCGAATGAGGTAGAACAAATTCCGGAACAAGTAAAGTTGAAGTTTTATGTGATAATTGAGTTTGATGCATCTATGTGTAATCCGGATGATGAAAGACTTGTTTACATGATAACTCGATTATTAGTGAATGACCCTATAGATGAATACAAAGGCCTGCAAAATCCTATCATATCTTTCTCCATCCAGGCAATCGATAACAAATAGGGAAAAAAGGTACATTAATAGTATAGTAAGCCTCACGCCAAGGCCACATGGAGATTTCATCCGTC
>OGZL01003675.1_pt1 | contig 10628 bp, 5 predicted proteins | sample 1576761 | NCBI WGS metagenome assembly OGZL01 (sample SAMEA3541595, study PRJEB24748) | human gut metagenome | biome: human gut; feature: human-associated habitat; material: faeces | place: China | collected 2012
GGAACCCGGTATTATGAATTGTTTGTCATTTTATTAAATACTGGAATGCGAATTGGGGAAGTCTGCGCTTTGGAATGGAAAGATATCGATTTTGAAAAACGCAGTGTTTATATTTACAAAACAATTGGTACGTCATTGATTTATTATGATAAATATGGGGAAAAACTGAAAGAACCATATTATCTGACACAAATTACATCACCCAAAAAAGAAGCCGGTGTTCGAAAAATACCATTAACAGAAACTGCAATAAAAGCTTTTGAAGATTGGAGAATAAAACAAGAAAAAGACATAAAAAAGCGTGGAAAAAAATGGGGAAAAGATAATGTATTGTTAAAACAGTATCCTGAATTGATATTTACAACACAAAAGGGAAACTGTTATATGCCAAATGTAGCAGGTAAAGAATGTACAAGAATTGCACAAAAGATGAATACTGATGAGAAGAATGTAGCCGAATCTGAAGGGCGGGAGTATCGATATATACGTGTTCATCCACATATGTTCAGACATACATTCATAAGTCTTTGTTATGAAGCTGGAATGGATACATCAGTGATCTTGCGCATTTCAGGGCATAAACATATAAAAATGATGAAATATTATACACACCTTGAGGAGAATTTTGTGAATAAAGAATTTGATAAAATACGAGAAAAAATGTAAAATACCTAGAAGTTACAAATGGAAATAACTGAGCCTGCGAGGAAGCAAAGATACGATGGTTTTCTCGTAGGCTGACAGATAAAAAAGAGAATAATTATAACAAACACGCGGATAAATATGCAAAAGGCTATTAGGGAAGAAAGTACGAAAGTTTAGAAAACCGTGTAAAAACCGTGTAGAAAAAAACAGAAAGTGCTGAAACCCTTGTAAAATAAGGAGATTTTGATATGATTGGGGAACTAACACCGATGATGAAGCAATATATGCAGACAAAAGAGGAATACAAGGATTGTATCCTCTTTTACCGCTTAGGAGATTTTTATGAAATGTTCTTCGACGATGCTCTCACAGCATCAAAAGAGCTGGAAATTACTCTGACTGGAAAGAATTGCGGACTGGAGGAACGGGCACCGATGTGCGGAATCCCGTACCATGCAGTTGACAGTTATCTGAACCGTCTGGTATCAAAAGGCTATAAGGTAGCAATCTGTGAGCAGGTAGAAGATCCGAAAACAGCAAAAGGAATTGTAAAACGGGAAGTTATCCGTGTAGTAACACCTGGAACCAACCTGGATACTCAGGGACTGGATGAAACAAAGAACAATTACATTATGTGTATTGTCTATATGGCAGACCGGTACGGACTTTCGGTTGCGGATGTTACAACTGGGGAATATCTGGTGACAGAACTGGATTCCCAGACAAAACTGATGGATGAGCTTTACAAATTTATGCCGTCTGAGATTGTCTGCAATGAAGCATTTTACATGAGTGGACTGGATTTGGATGATCTGAAAAACCGTCTGCATATGGCAATTTATTCACTGGAAACATGGTATTTTGATGATGCGCTCTGCCGGGAAACTTTGCAGGAACATTTCAAGGTGGCTTCTCTTGAAGGTATTGGACTTTCGGACTATGAATGTGGGATGATCGCGTCCGGTGCGCTTTTAAAGTATCTGGAAGAGACGCAGAAGAATTCCCTGTCTCACATGAGCCGTCTGACACGTTATGCAACGGGTAATTATATGGTTCTGGACAGTGCTACAAGGCGTAATCTGGAGTTGGTTGAGACTTTGCGTGAAAAGCAGAAAAGAGGATCCCTTCTGTGGGTACTGGATAAGACAAAGACGGCAATGGGGGCGAGAACCCTTCGGAAATATGTAGAACAGCCGTTGATCGACAAGGAATCCATTGTCAAAAGGCTGGATGCAGTTGCGGAATTGAAGGACAATGCTATTTGCAGAGAAGAAATCCGGGAATATTTGAATCCGGTGTACGATCTGGAGCGTCTGGTTGGGAAAATCACCTATCAGTCAGCAAATCCAAGAGACTTGATTGCATTTCAGAGTTCCCTTTCCATGCTCCCGTCGGTTAAATGCATATTAAAGGATATGGAGAGTGACCTTTTAAAAGAAATTTATGAAGAACTGGATCCGCTGGAAGAACTTTGTGATCTGGTCGGACGGGCGATTCAGGAAGAACCGCCGCTTGCCATGAAAGAAGGCGGGATCATCAAAGACGGTTATAATGAAGAAGTGGATCGTCTTCGAAAAGCAAAATCCGAAGGAAAGAACTGGCTTGCTGATCTGGAGACCAAGGAACGGGAAAAGACCGGGATTAAAAACCTGCGTATCCGTTATAATAAAGTATTCGGTTATTATCTGGAAGTTACCAATTCGTTCAAAGATCTGGTTCCGGATTATTATACAAGAAAGCAGACCCTTGCCAATGCGGAGCGTTATATCATTCCAGAACTGAAAGAGCTGGAAGATACGATTCTGGGAGCAGAGGATAAACTCTGTGCACTGGAATATGAGCTTTACTGTGAGGTGAGAAATACTATCGCAGCAGAGTTAACCAGGATACAGAGAACAGCAAAGGCAGTTGCAAAGCTGGATGTGATAGCTTCTCTTGCACTGGTTGCCGAGCGCAACAACTATGTACGGCCAAAGATCAATGAAAAGGGCGTGATCGACATTCGTGATGGGCGACATCCGGTGGTGGAAAAGATGATCCCGAATGATATGTTTATTGCCAACGATACTTATCTGGATGATAAAAAACAGCGCATTTCCATCATTACCGGACCAAACATGGCTGGAAAATCCACCTATATGCGTCAGGCTGCGCTGATCGTACTGATGGCACAGCTGGGATCCTTTGTGCCGGCGTCTTCAGCAAATATTGGACTTGTGGACCGCATTTTTACCCGTGTGGGAGCGTCAGATGACCTGGCAAGCGGACAGAGCACCTTCATGGTGGAAATGAACGAAGTGGCAAATATTCTGCGAAACGCGACAAGCAAGAGCCTTCTGATCCTGGATGAGATTGGAAGAGGAACCAGTACCTTTGATGGATTGAGTATTGCTTGGGCGGTTGTCGAGTATATCAGCAACAGCAAGCTTCTTGGGGCAAAGACCTTATTTGCAACCCACTATCATGAGCTTACCGAGCTGGAAGGCAAGATTAGCAATGTTAACAACTATTGTATTGCGGTCAAGGAAAAAGGTGATGATATCGTATTCCTGCGTAAGATCGTAAAGGGTGGAGCGGACAAGAGTTATGGTATCCAGGTCGCAAAGCTTGCAGGAGTGCCGGATCCGGTCATTAACCGCGCCAAAGAGATCGTAGAAGAGCTGGTGACAGCGGATATTACCGGAAAAGTAAAGGATATTGCGGTACAGGGAAGTGAGACGAAGAAAAAAACGCAGAAGAAGCTGGACGAGGTGGATCTGACACAGTTTTCTCTGTTTGATACCGTAAAAGATGATGATGTGTTAAATGAGTTAAAGGAACTGGATATCAGCCATATGACGCCAATGGATGCCATGAACAAACTGTATCAGCTGCAGAATAAGCTGCGGAACAGATGGTAGGCTGATCCATAAGAGAAAGGAAAGAAGAATCGAATGCCGCATATAGAATTGCTGGATCAGATTACAATTGATAAGATAGCAGCCGGGGAAGTGATTGAACGCCCGGCTTCTGTTGTGAAAGAGCTGGTGGAAAATGCGATTGACGCAGGATCTACAGCGGTGACTGTGGAGATTGAAGAGGGCGGGATTTCTCTGATACGAATTACGGATAATGGTTGTGGGATCGCGAAACAGGACGTGGAAAATGCATTTCTGCGCCATTCGACCAGCAAAATCCGCAGTGCAGAGGATCTGACACATTTGTCTTCTCTTGGGTTCCGCGGAGAAGCGTTGTCGAGTATTTCGGCAGTTGCAAGAGTGGAACTGATCACAAAGACAAGAGAAGACGTATTTGGGACAAAATATATCATAGAAGGCGGAAAAGGAAGAACGCCGGAGGAGACCGGAGCGCCGGATGGGACGACCTTTCTGGTGCGTCAGCTGTTTTTTAATACACCTGCCAGACGCAAATTTCTGAAGACGCCGATGACAGAGGCAAGCCATATCAGTGATCTGCTGACCAGACTTGCCCTTTCGCATCCGGATATTTCCTTCCGGTTTATCAACAATGGACAGGTAAAGCTGCATACTTCCGGGAACGGGAAGATGAAAGATGTCATTTACCACATTTACGGACGGGAAATTGCGAACAATCTGATCCCACTGGAATTTGAAAAAGATGGTGTAAGGCTGTCCGGATATCTGGGAAAGCCAGTGATTAACCGTGGAAATCGAAATTTTGAAAATTATTTTGTCAACGGGCGTTATGTAAGGAACAGTATTCTTGCAAAAGCGATTGAAGATGGATACAAAGATTTTACGATGCAGCATCGTTATCCGTTTGTTACATTCCAGATTGAGATCAATCCGGAAAAAATTGATGTAAATGTGCATCCATCCAAGATGGAACTTAGGTTCAGTAACCAGCAGGGGATTTACAATCTGCTTTATGAAGCGATCAGTAAGGGACTGCATGAGCCGGAGTTGATTCCGGAAGTGGAAATGTCTGAGATCAAAGTACCGGGAATGTCTGAAAAAAGACAGGAAAAGAAAACTGTTATAAGAGATGCGGGGAATCCATATCGGACAGATGGCACTTCATCCAAGATGCGAAAGAGTTCCGTTCAGGAGGGGGCAGAGCGAGCGGAATCCTGGTCGCAGTCAGAGATGCCGTCAGCAGAACTTCAGACACAGATAAGTACAGAAAAGACAGTCTCAATCGGTGACGAAAAGCTGGATTATTTTATGCAGAAGATGAGAGAGCGGGTTTATGCCAGTCATCTTGCAGAAGCAAAAGAAGATCAAGAGAAGAATATCGGTGCTAAAGAGTCGAAGATGGCTGCATTAGATGAAAATCCGGCTGTAGATATCCAGAATAAAGGAATAGAAAACAGAGTGTATTCTGATAAAAGCAAAGAAAAAACAGAGTGCGATCCGGAAAAAACAGAGTCAAATCTGTTTTTGAAGGATTTGAAAGCAAAAAAAGTAAAACAGTTAGATTTGTTTGAAGAGCAGATTTTAAAGAAAGAGGCAAGACAGGAATACCGGATCATCGGACAGGTCTTTGAAACCTACTGGCTGATCCAGTATCGTGACAGCCTCTATATTGTAGACCAGCATGCCGCACATGAAAGAGTCCTTTATGAAAGGACCCTTGCAGGAATGAAGAAGAGAGAGTATACTTCACAATACTTGAGCCCACCGATCATCCTGAGCCTTTCTATGCAGGAGATTGATGTGTTGGAGACATTTAAAGACCGCTTTACGGCAATCGGGTTTGAAATTGAGCCATTTGGTGGTGACGAGTACGCAGTTCGCGCAATTCCGGATAATCTGTTTGGAATCGCCAAAAAGGAACTGCTTCTTGAAATGTTGGATTCCCTGTCGGATGGGTTATCGACCAGTCTGGAACCAGAGCTGATTGATGAGAAGATTGCATCCATGTCCTGCAAGGCGGCTGTCAAAGGAAATATGAAGCTGTCCTATGCAGAAATGGATGAACTGATCAATGAACTGTTGTCCCTGGATAATCCATATCATTGTCCGCATGGCAGACCAACGATCATTGCGATGACAAAGCGGGAACTGGAAAAGAAATTTAAGCGTATTGTGTAGGAGTGTGTAGGAGAAGAACATGACACAGATGACAGAGAAGAAAAAGCCACTGATCATATTGACAGGCCCAACTGCTGTCGGAAAGACGGCTGCGTCGATTGGCCTTGCAAAAGCAATTGGAGGAGAGATCATTTCGGCGGATTCGATGCAGGTATACCGGCACATGGATATTGGTTCCGCGAAGATTTTGCCGGAAGAGATGAAAGGTGTGAAACATTATCTGATCGATGTGCTTAATCCGGAAGAGGAATTTAATGTAGCTGTTTTTCAGAAGATGGCAAAAGATGCAATGGTAGAGATCTATAAGAGAGGACGTATTCCGATTGTTGTAGGTGGTACGGGATTTTATATCCAGGCGCTTTTGTATGACATTGATTTTGAAAAGGGAGAAGAAAACACTGCCTATCGAAAGAAGCTGGAAATGTATGCAAAGGAGCATGGTGCGCAGGCACTCCATGACAGGCTACGGGAAGCGGATCCAAAGTCGGCAGATGCAATTCATGCAAATAATGTAAAACGGGTGATTCGTGCTCTGGAATATTATCATGAGACAGGAACAAAGATTTCCGAACATAATGAAGCAGAACGGGAGAAGGATTCCCCGTATCAGTTTGCGTATTTTGTTCTGAATGATGTGCGTAGCCGTTTGTATGAGCGGATTGATCGTCGTGTGGATCTGATGGTGGAGCAGGGGCTTGTAGATGAGGTGACTGCTTTAAAGACCAGAGGATGCACAAGGGAAATGGTTTCAATGCAGGGACTTGGATATAAGGAAATTCTGGATTATCTGGATGGAAAGAATTCACTTGAAGAAGCGGTAACGATCCTGAAAAGGGATACCCGCCATTTTGCAAAACGTCAGTTGACCTGGTTCCGCAGAGAGCGGGATGTGAACTGGATCCAGAAAGAGGAATTCGGATACGATGAAGAGAAGATTTTGCAGGCAATGCTTGCGATACTGAAAGAAAAGGAGATTACAGACTAATGGATATCAGTCAGAAAATACAGAAATTATATGAACAGACCGGAATTTCACCGGAAGTTTATGACTTTGGAGAAAAAATTGAAAAATCACTGAAAGAACGTTTTGATAAGATCGATAAGATGGCAGAGTTGAACCAGCTGAAGGTCATTCATGCCATGCAGGAAGCAAGGGTGAATGCAGAATGCTTTAACTATGCATCTGGCTATGGATACAATGATTTCGGAAGAGATACGCTGGAAAAGGTGTATGCAAATGTCTTTCATACCGAAGATGCGCTGGTAAGACCACAGATTACCTGTGGAACCCATGCACTTTCTTTAACGCTTTCTGCAAATTTAAGACCTGGTGATGAACTGCTTTCCATCGCAGGAAAGCCTTATGACACACTGGAAGAGGTCATTGGAATCCGCCCATCCACAGGTTCCCTTGCAGAATATGGAGTAATCTATAACCAGGTGGACCTGCTGCCGGACGGAAGCTTTGACTTTGATTCGATTGAAAAAGCGATTGGCGAGAAAACAAAGCTGATCACGATTCAGCGTTCCAAAGGATATCAGACAAGACCGAGTTTTTCTGTGGATCAAATTGGGGAAGCAATTGCATTTGTCAAGAAGATCAAACCGGAAGTCATCTGTATGGTGGATAACTGCTATGGTGAATTCGTAGAAGAAAAGGAGCCAAGTGATGTGGGTGCGGATCTGGTTGTCGGTTCCCTGATCAAGAATCCGGGCGGCGGACTTGCCCCGATCGGTGGCTATGTGGCTGGAAGAAAGGATCTGATCGAGCAGTGTGCTTACCGCCTTACTTCTCCTGGACTTGGAAAAGAAGTGGGTGCTTCACTTGGTGTGATGCAGTCGTTTTATCAGGGACTTTTCCTTGCACCGACTGTTGTTGCAGGTGCATTAAAAGGTGCTATTTTTGCGGCGAATGTATATGAAAAGCTTGGTTACGCAGTTGTACCGGACGGAAAAGAGGAACGCCACGATATCATTCAGGCGGTAACACTTGGAAGTGCGGAAGGTGTAATTGCATTCTGTCAGGGAATCCAGGCGGCAGCACCGGTTGACAGTTATGTGACACCGGAACCGTGGGCAATGCCGGGATATGACAGTGATGTGATTATGGCGGCAGGGGCGTTTGTACAGGGATCGTCCATCGAACTGAGTGCAGATGGACCGATCAAAGAACCGTATGCAGTATATTTTCAGGGAGGTCTCACCTGGGCGCATGCAAAACTTGGTATTTTAATGTCTCTTCAGAAGTTATATGAAAAAGGAATTGTAAAGGAATTATAGAATGAAAAAAAGAGTCATCATCATCGGCGGCGGAGCAGCTGGCAGTATGGCTGCACTTACGGCGGCGCAGAACGGCGCAGATGTACTGCTTCTGGAACAGAATGAAATAATTGGCAGAAAAATACTGTCGACGGGTAATGGCAGATGTAACTTTACCAATCGTTTTCAGGATCCATCCTGCTATCGAAGCGACAATAGCGGATTTGCATGGAAATCAATCGGAAAATTTTCTGAGCCTGAGACAACGTCTTTTTTTAAAAATCTTGGAATTTATCCGAAGGATAAAAATGGCTATCTGTATCCCTGGTCCGAGCAAGCCTCGGCAGTGAGGGAAGCGCTGGAGTCTGCGCTGAAACTGGCAAAGATCCGGATTCATACCGGAGTTCGCGTATTTGGGATCATACCAAAGAAAAATGGTTTTCAGATCAGTTTTTCAAAAGATGGGAAAAAAGGAATGATTTCCGGTGAGGCTGTGATCCTTGCGGCCGGATCAAAGGCAGCTGCAAAGCTAGGGAGTGACGGAAGTGGATATGACCTGGCAAAAATGCTGGGACATAAGCTGGTTCCGGTTGTCCCGGCTCTGGTACAGCTCCGGTGCAGGGAAAAGCTGTACCGGCAAGTCGCAGGCGTGCGTACTCATGGAAAAGTAACGGTTTTTATCGATGGGACAGAAACGGCTTCTGATATCGGCGAGCTGCAGCTTACGGATTATGGTATTTCCGGGATCCCGGTCTTTCAGATCAGCCGTTATGCAGCGAGAGGTCTGTATGAAAAGAAAGAAGTTTTTGCAGAACTGGATTTTATGCCGGATTTTGGAGATGTAGAATTTTTGCAGATGTTAAAGGAACGGAAGATAAGGCTGGATGGTCTTGTGATGGAACAGTATTTTAATGGGTTATTCCACAAAAAGCTTGCCGGTGCGCTGCTTAAGAGAATTGGAATTTCGGGAACAATGCCGGTGCATGACCTTGGTGAAGAGAATCTGGAAAGACTTTGCCGGATCTGTAAGCATTTCCGTACTTATATTGATAAGACAAATCCGTTTGAACAGGCGCAGATCTGTGCGGGTGGTGTAGATACAAGCGAGATTGATCCGGACACGATGGAGTCGAAGCTTGTAAAAGGACTTTATTTTGCAGGAGAAATTCTGGATGTAGATGGAATCTGCGGAGGTTACAATCTGCAGTGGGCATGGACCAGTGGTTATCTGGCAGGGAAAGGAGCGGCAAATGCTTAGAATCAGTCAGCTGAAGCTTCCGGTTACGCATACGGAAGAGGATTTGAAGAAAAAGATTGTGCACACACTGATGTGCAGGACAGAAGCGGTACAGAGCTATGAGATTATCAAGCAGTCTCTGGATGCCAGAAAGAAGCCGGAGCTGTTCTATGTCTATACTGTGGATGTAAAAGCAGACAATGAAAAACAGCTTTTGAAGATGCTTACCCGAAAAAAGCGTGCAGGCAATGTGCAACTCCATGAAGCAATGCCATATGTTTTTCCGGCAGGAGGCAACGAAAAATTGAAGTCACGTCCGGTAGTTGTCGGATGCGGTCCTGCCGGACTTTTCTGTGCGTATTTTCTTGCAGAATATGGGTATCAGCCGGTTCTTCTGGAACAGGGGGCACCGGTAGAAGAGCGACAGAAAGATGTTGAGGAGTTCTGGAAGACGGGGGTGCTGAAACCGGATTCTAATGTGCAGTTTGGAGAAGGCGGAGCAGGGACGTTTTCAGACGGAAAACTAAATACACTGATCAAGGATCCGGTGGGGCGCAATCGTAAGGTGCTGGAGATTTTCGTGGAAAACGGAGCACCAAAAGACATTCTTTATGTGAACAAACCACACATTGGAACGGATATTCTACGGACTGTGATCAGAAATATGCGGGAGAAAATCCTTGTGTGGGGTGGTGAAATCCATTTCCATACACAGATGACAGAGGTCCTTTTTACAGAAAATACAAGGCGGATCAGAGGGATCATATATGAAGATCTTCTGAAAAAAGAAAAAGAAGAAATACAGACGGAGACGCTGGTTCTGGCACCGGGACACAGTGCGCGGGAGACCTTTGCGATGCTCTTCGGGAAAAAGGTTCCGATGGAGGCAAAATCCTTTGCAGTTGGTGTACGTGCAGAACACCCGCAGGAGTTGATCAATCATTCCCAGTATGGGGATGCAAAGGCATCTCTTCCGGCAGCAGCCTATAAGCTGACTGCAAAACTGCCGGATGGAAGAGGTGTATATTCGTTCTGTATGTGTCCGGGAGGCTATGTGGTTAATGCGTCTTCGGAGGAGGGATATCTTGCGGTCAACGGAATGAGCTATCATGCCCGCGACAGCCACAATGCCAACAGCGCAATCGTTGTGACGGTTACACCGGATGATTTTGAAAGCGACCATCCGCTTGCCGGAATTGCATTCCAGAGAAAACTGGAAAAGGCAGCTTACAAAGCAGGAAAAGGAAAAATTCCGGTACAGAGATACGGGGATTTTTACCGGAGTGTGACCGGAAAAGAAAAGGAAAAGACCGAAGCAGAAGTCTGGTATCAGGGACATGAGCCATGTATGAAGGGTGCGTATGAAGAGACAGACCTGGCGGGGATTTTCCCGGCAAAGATCAGTAGCGCGCTGGTGGATGGGATGGAAGATT
>OGZL01003676.1_pt1 | contig 10626 bp, 10 predicted proteins | sample 1576761 | NCBI WGS metagenome assembly OGZL01 (sample SAMEA3541595, study PRJEB24748) | human gut metagenome | biome: human gut; feature: human-associated habitat; material: faeces | place: China | collected 2012
AGAAATTAGGAGTGTACATCGAAAAGATATTTGAAAGAGCAACCATAAGGGGAATACCGGATTATCTTTTATTTGGGATTGGCCTAGATAAAGATAATATCGTTTCGGTATCTTATATAAGAAACACTCTATAGCAATACCCAATTTTGTATCAAATACTGTATAGCCGATACCGATAGTTTGTCTGTTTTTGTATTTCTAGTATTTAACCCTGAATCATTCACGGAACAGCAGTGAGTAATTCAGGGTTAAGTATCATAGTGTTGTATTTTTTTTGACTAAAATAGCTGGAACGATGGTTTCACAGGGAATATAGTTATCTAGTGACTGAATTGCTACTTGAGCCATGAGCGAAATATTCTGATCAATTGAAGTGATAGGATAAACAGCATAGTTTGATACAGGAGAATTATCATAACCAATTAGTTTAACCATATTTGGAACATCAAAATCCTGTTTGATACACTCACGTTCAAAGAGGTTGGCTATATCGTCATTAGAACAAAAAACCCCTATTTTTTTGTTTGGATATTTGGTTAGTAAGTTTTGAACTACTTTTTGCATTGTACTTTCTGCTTTTGAAGTATAGGGGTCAGTAAAATTATTTTCTATAATACGTTCATAACAGCGATCTTTTATTCCGAATTCAAACCCTAATATACGTTTGAAAGAAGGATAATTTTCCTGATAGTCATTATTGATATGGATAAAAACATCGCAGTCATTTTGGATTAAAAGCTCTGCGGCTAGTTTTCCGCCAGTAAAATTATCATTGTTAATCTGTTTATAATTTCCACCTGTACGTTCGATAGTAATAACAGGTACAGGAAGCTCTTCTATTTCTTGAGGAGACAAGAGGTGACTTAATAGAATCAGCCCTTTGATCCTATAGGACAAAAGATTTTGGATAAGTTGTAATTCTTCCGATTTAGAGTTGTTGGAAGTGTAGACGATTAAATGGTATCCTTTTTCTTTTGCATATTTGATCAACTGATTTAGTAGTTCTGTGTAAAAGCTAGAATGTAAATGTGGAAAGATAACTCCTACGAGATTCGATTCTCCAGTTACAAGAATTCTGGCAAGATGATCTTGTTTATAGTTCAGTTTTTGGATTGCATCTTCTATTTTAGTTTGTGTTTTTTGTGATAAAAGTTCAGGATGATTAAAATATCGCGAAACCGTAGTTGGAGATACTTTGCTTTGTTTTGCAATATCTGTGATCTTAACTTTATCCATATACTCACCTCGTGATTATAATATATATCTTAGCATGAAAATTGCATAGCATAAGATAGAAATCTTATGAAAATAAATATAACACGATTTTCAGAAAAAGGAAAGATGAAATGAAAATAATTTCATAAAACTAAAAACTAGAAGGATATATAGAGAGATATTGTGAAAAACATCTAAAAATAAAACTTTTGATTTGTGAAAAATATGGAAACTGATGAAACAATAATGAAAACGATTGACATATAAATTTTCACATTATAGAATATCAATAAATCAATAAATCAATAAATCGATAAATCGATAAATCGATAAACAAAACGAATGGAGGTATGAAAATGAAAAGAAAAATTATTGCAGGTATTCTTGTAATGTCGATGGTTGGATCAATATTGGTTGGATGTGGAGCAAACGGTGGGAAAAAACAAGCATCCAATAAAAACAGTATCACAGTGCTTGTAGAAAGTGGTTCTCCGGCTGAAGCACTTGCGAAAGAAACGGCAGCAGAATTTAAAGAGGAAACTGGCTGTGAGGTGGTTGTAGATTCAGTTGCTTATACGGGAATGTATGATAAACTTTCAACTGAAATAAAGGCAAAACAAGCAACTCATGATGTGGCGTGTATGGATGTAGTGTGGCTGGCAGCTTTTGCAGGCGCAATTGAACCATTAAAAGATGCTGACACAAGTGATTTTCTTCCGACACTAGAAGAGAGTGGTACGATTGATGGAAATCTTCTTGGATACCCTATGTGGGTAAATTCTAAAATTCTCATTTACAGAAAAGATCTTATTCCAGAAAACAAGGTACCAAAAACTTGGGAAGAGTATCAGAAGCTTTCCCAGGAACTTTCAACAGATGAGATGTACGGGACTACAGTTTTTGGAAGCGGAACCGATGCGGTATGCTCCTTCCTTGACTTTGCATGTCAGGCAGGTGCAGACGGGCTTGTGTTTGACAAAGAAGGTAATGTAAATATAACAGATCAGGCTTATGTGGATGCACTAAACTTTATGGTTGAAAATGCAAATGCAGATTATACACCGTCAGACTCCTTATCTACAGCAGCGACAGAGTCTCAGGAACTTTTTACTAATGGAAAAATCGCCATGCAGTTAAACTGGAGTCATCAATATCCGGCGGCTGTTGAGGCATTAGGCGCAGATAAAGTTGGATGTGCACCGATGATTGCAGGAAGTGCGGGAGTTGGTGCAACAACAGGTCCTTGGTATGAATGCGTTATGAAGGATTCTAAAAATAAGGAAATGGCACAAAAATATGTAGAATTCATGTATGAACATAATGAAGACTACATGGATCTTACATTAAAAATTGCGGGAAGGACTTCTGTATACGAAGAAAAAGGAAAGGAAGCAGGAAATGAACATACAACCGCGGTTCTGGAAACGTTGAATTCAGAGCAGTCTCAGGCAAGACCTATGGTAAAGACATGGCCACAGATCGAAGAAGTGCTGGTAGGTGTTGTAGAATCTACTTTGGGAGGAGCTGATATCAATGAAACACTGGAGTCAGCAAAGGCTGAAATAGAGGCAATTGGAAAGTAGTAAACATAGATTACGTAATTGTAGAAAGGGATTCTTGAGAAGTCAATCTTGTCAAGAATACCTTTCTAGTTAAAAGGTGGTAAAAATGAGATTGATTTCAAAAAAAACCTTATTATTATTCTTCCTTCCGGGTGCGGTATTTATGGGTGCATTCCTGATATATCCTATTTTCAAGATGGTCATAGACAGTTTTTTTGAGATTGGCATTACGGGAGATAAAACATTTATCGGTTTAGAAAACTATATTCATGCATTTACAGCCGGCGGCTTTTTGAAACAATTAAAAAATACTCTCATCTATATCATTGTTGCCGTAGGAATCGAAACAGTGATGGGACTATTATTTGCACTGTTTTTTGAATTGGATTATAAAGGTAGTAAAGTAATCCGCTCATTTCTTATGGCGCCTCTTATGATAGCGCCACTGGTAGCTGGTCTTACATGGAAATTGATGATGAGTTCAAGCTTTGGAATTGTCAATGAACTGCTGGCACGAGTAGGAATCTTATCAAGTAGCAGTGATATTCTCTGGCTTGCGGATGAAAAATGGTCATTATTAGCTTGTTGTATTGCAGATATCTGGTTGACAACACCATTTATGATGTTGATGATCTTAGCGGGACTACAGGGGTTGGACAGTAGCATGCTGGAGGCAGCAAAAATAGACGGTGCAAACAAATTACAGCAGATATTTGCTATCAAATTACCAGTCATCAAACCAGTTTTATTGACGGCGTTGTCTGTAAGGATCATTGATGCGGCCAGAACATTTGACATTATCTGGGCAATGACAGAAGGTGGACCGAACAGTTCTTCAGAAACGATCAGTATTATTATATATAAGACATTGACAAGATATAACGACATTGGTTATGCAAGTGCGATGGCAGTTGTATTTATTGTAGTTTTAGTAGTATTCACGCTGGTATTTATGCAGAGCTTGTGGAATCCGAAGAAAAAGAATGGTTAGTTGATTGGGATAGGAGGCATAAAAGTGAAGAAAAAGAGTGAAATAGGAAAAAAGATAGGGATCATATTATCAGTGGTTCTGACAATAGGCTGGCTTTTTCCGTATATATATGTGATTTGTTGCTCTTTTAAACCGGGTTCAGAAGTAATCGCAGTTCCGCCAAGTTTTTTCCCTAAAAACTTTTCAGTTGAAAATTTTTCGGGTTTGCTGGAAAGAATGGATGTTTTTAAATTTCTTTTCAATAGTCTGAGTACTGCGTTACTCAGTACGATTATTGCACTGATCTTAGGATCTCTTGCGGCATATGCGATTCAGCGTTCAGGTGCAAAATTGTCAATTTTGTTAGTGGTTCTGGTCTTGTGTTTAAAAATGATACCTACTTCAAGTATCGTGGTGCCTATTTATGAACTGATATGCAATTTGGGATTATATGATACAAAAATTGCTTTAATACTGGTATATGCAGCAATTAACATGCCATTTGTTATGTGGACAATGTTGAGTTTCTTTGAAGGAATACCTTCAACGCTGGACGAAGCGGCTTATATTGATGGGGCTAGCAGTCTGCAGACATTCAGGAAAGTAATCCTTCCAATCTGTAAACCAGGTTTAGCGACTGCATTTATATTCACATTGTTTTTGGCATGGAACGATTTTCTTGTTGCGTTATTGCTCACCAGCACAAATGCAAAGACGTTTACTGTTGGCTTAGCGGGCTTTTTATCAGCGTATAATCTGGATTTAGGTCCGATGTGTGCAGGAGCATTTTTGTTTAGTTTTCCTGTTATGATCATTTCTCTGGCTGTTCAGAAATATATCGTACAGGGAATGACAGCCGGAGCTGTGAAGGGATAGGGATGATAGAAACAGACAGGAGGATTTATGAATGAAATGTAACAATTATTACGATGTTACAAAATGGGAGACGGGAAATCCGTATGAAGATATTGGAGAAGTGATCAACAGCATGATCGCAGACATCAAAAGCAGGCAAACAGACTCTGATGTTAAAGAAGGAGGAAAGCCGGGAGCAGTAATATATATTCCACCGGGCGATTATCATCTGCATACACAAGTGGTAATTGATATCAGTTACCTAAAAATCATGGGATCGGGACATGGTTTTGTCTCTTCCAGTATCCGATATAATCTGCCGCAAGATGAATGGAAAGACCTGCATGAGGTATGGCCGGGAGGAAGCCGTATTCTGGTGGAACTGTCTGGTAATAATGCATCGGAGAAAGATGGAGCTGCATTTTACGTGGAAAGAGATGGAAATCCTAGGATTAGCTCTGTTGAATTTGAAAATTTCTGTATTGATGGATTACATTTTGAAGATGATGGCACCAAAAAAAATAATCCGGAGAATACATATATTAATGGGAAGACAGGAATTTACATAGCAAGTGCCCAAGATTCATTTCGTATCACAGGAATGGGATTTGTATATTTAGAACATGGGGTTGTTATTTATCATGCGGATGCATTGTCGATCCATGACAATTTTATTGCAGAATGCGGCAACTGTATTGAACTACGTGGTTGGGGACAGGCTTCTAAAATTACAGATAACCTGATCGGTGCAGGGTATCATGGGTATTCGATCTTGGCGCAAAGTTTTGGTGGTCTTTTGATCAGTAACAACAATGTTTTCCCAAGAGGAAAAAGTAGTGTGTGTTTTCAAAATGTAGCAAAATCGATTATTTCAAACAATAGGTTTCATTCGTTTTACCCTGGAATGCTTTCGTTAGAAGGTAATTGTTCTGAAAATATGATCTCCTCTAATCATTTCTTAAGAGACAATGAGCCGTGGAAACCGATGTTAGATAATGACAATGGTTTGGATGACAGTTACGGTCTTTTGTGTATAAATGGAAATAATAATTCTATAGTTGCAAATCATATTTCAGAAATGATTCAAAGGAGATATATCAAGCCTCTAGATGCAATGCCTGTGATTATACGTATTGCTTCTGGAAGAGGGAACTATATTTCAAATAATCATATCGTAGCTACTTGTGATATTGAAAACGAGTTGCAAGATGCATCTGACTCTTGCTATTCGTCACAGGTAGACGCTTTGACATCATTAAATAATATCCGGGAGATGTCGGTAGTTTATGTATTGGTTGAGCAAGAAGCGACTAATAATACGATTCTTGATTCGGGAAATGAAAAACAAGTGATTTTAGATAGAACCGTAAATGTTTTCAGACCGACACCTGCTTTGGGAGATTAAGATATGGGACAACATAATACTTAAACAATGGTAAAAGATAATTGCAAAAAGACTGACAGAGAGTTCGATGCCAGTCTTTTTATTAAATGCTGTTATTGAAACAATAAAGTATATAATTTCCGGAGGAAGAAAGAGTATGCAGAAAATACATGTAAAAGCGAACAGGCACTGGATGAATGATCCAAATGGTTTCATCTACTATAAGGGTAAATATCATTTATTTTATCAGTGTTTTCCATATGAAGCTAGATGGGGAAGGATGCATTGGGCTCATGTGGTGAGTGATGATCTGGTAAACTGGGAGTATCAGGGAATTGCAGTATTTCCCAGTAAAACGGATGATAGAGATGGCTGCTTTTCAGGGAGTGCCATTGAAGATGAGGGTAAATTATATTTATATTATACTGGTGTAAGGTATTTAGTGGAAAATCCTGAAGATATTAATTTGTTTCTAGACGAACAGTTTGTTTCGGCACAAATGCTGATCACATCAGAAGATGGATATCATTTTGATAACATAAAAGATAAAAAAATATTATTCCGGTTTTTAATAACAGTGAGATCGGAGATGCACGGCATACAAGAGATCCCAAAGTATGGAAAGAAGATGACGGATGGTATATGGTTCTTGGAAGTACGATTAATAATAAGCAGGGAAAGCTATTGTTTTTTAAAAGTACGGACAAGAAAAATTGGACATACATGAATTTTGTCACAAAAGATAACGGTTTCGGCTGGATGTGGGAGTGCCCTGATTATTTTCAAACAGATGGAGAACAGATTTTAATTTTTTCCCCGATGGATTTTAATAAAGGAGGGAAATCTTATTCTGACCAGTCAATCTGTATGAAAGTCATGTTTCAGAAAGAAACATGCCATATGGAGATGCCAGATACATATCAATATTTGGATTATGGACTGGATCTTTATGCGCCTCAGACTACTGTGGATGAAGCGGGCAGAAGAGTCCTGCTAGCATGGTTACGTATGCCAAAGCCGGTTGACGGACAATGGAGCGGGATGCAATGCATTCCAAGGGTTATTGAGGTGAAAAATGATCATATTTATTTTCGTGTACATCCTAATATAAGAAATGCTTTTTCCAAAAAGATTAACAGCCCGGATGAAGCGGATGAAAATGGATACAGAGTATCATTTTCATTAGAGGATGGGGAGACTGTTGATATTGGAGGATATCAAATTACAAGAAAAGGAAACAAGATCCATACAGACAGAGGTAGGCTGGTAGATACTTCATGGGAAATGCAAACAGAATTTTCCACTCCTGATTTAAAAGACGGATTCCAGATAGATGTATATGTGGATCCGAATCTAATTGAAGTTTTTGTAAATGACGGAGAATATATAATATCCAATTGTGTTTACAACCTAGGCACTGATATTCATCAACAGGGGAATGTGAAATATGAAATGTACACGTTGGAAGGAACAGATGTATCGGAGGTGTAAAAATGTATGATGTAATTGCTTTAGGAGAATTATTGGTCGATTTTACGAATAATGGAACAAGTGATCAGGGAAATATGCTTTTTGAAGCCAATCCCGGAGGCGCGCCATGCAATGTGCTTGCTATGTTGGCAAAGCTGGGAAAAAAAACAGCCTTTATAGGAAAGGTTGGAAACGATATGTTTGGTGCGATGCTAAAGGAAACGATCGAACGAGTGGGAATTTCATCAAAGGAACTAAAAGTAGATAAAAATGTGAACACAACGCTTGCATTTGTACATACATTTCCAGACGGAGACAGAGCATTTTCCTTTTATCGGAATCCAGGTGCAGATATGATGCTTACAGAAGACGAGGTAGATGACACGTTTGTTCAGTCTACAAAGATTTTTCATTTTGGTACTTTGTCCATGACACATGAAAATGTTCGGAATGCAACAAAAAAAGCTGTTAAAGCTGCAAAGAAGAATGGATCTCTGATTTCTTTTGATCCGAACTTGAGGGAGCCTCTTTGGGAATCCTTGGAAGAGGCAAAAAAGCAGATGGAATATGGATTTGAGCAATGTGACATTCTAAAGATATCCGATAATGAGATCCAGTTTATTACAGGAATAGAGGATTATGACCAAGGAGTCTTATATTTACAGAATAAATATGAGATACCATTGATTCTTCTTACTATGGGAAAAAAGGGGAGTAGAGCTTACTATAAAGACTTTAGGATAGAAGAAAAAGGATTTCAGGTATCAACGATAGAAACAACAGGAGCGGGAGATACTTTTTGCGGGTGTTCCTTGGCATATATTTTGGAACACGATATTAACAACTTGACAGAGGATCATTTGAGAGAAATGCTTATCTTTGCGAATGCAGGTGCGGCTCTAGTTACAACAAAAAAAGGTGCAATTTGTTCTATGCCTGAACGGAGAGAAATTGTAGATCTAATTGATGTTGGTAGAAATGCAATTCATCAGTTTTGATACAGAGGATGTGGAAGAAAATAATCTCACTGCAGAAAAGGCACAGCAGCTGTGTCTGAAATATGCTCGATTTTTCCGCTGTTTTCGGTTACGCAAACGTTAATTGTTTGGAACAACAGAATGCATATCAAACCCCAGGAACTTTGTGTTTCTGGGGTTTTTTAATAAAAGACAGGATAAAACAACTGTAGTTTTATCCTGTCTTTGAATGGAATTATTTGTTTGTGCTGTCTGCATCAATTACAGACTGAATCTGTTTCATCAAAGTATCATAGTTATCTTGATTATCAATTCCGCCGAGCATCGGATCACCTACAATATTACCATTTCTATCGACCAGTATTGTTGTAGGAAATGCCATAATATCGGACGCATATTTCCCTGCATCTGAAGAAGAGTCAATGGAAAGATTGCGATATTTAGCACCCTGCTTTTCGAGAATAGTCTTTGCTTCTTTTATAGCAGTTTTGTTTCCGTCGAAGGTTTCTGTGTTGATACCTACAACTTCTCCACCCATTGATTTGATTGCATCGTTTAATTCGTTAAGTTTAGATAATTCGGCAACACAAGGTTTGCAGCCGGTGAACCAGAAATTGATGACAGTTACTGCATTTTTGGAAAACAGGCTTTCATCAACAGAATTTCCATCATAATCCTGACCAGAGAAATTCTTGAAAGGAGATGCGTCGTTGGAACTGTTTTTCTGATCGGTGTTATCAGATCCTGTATTTTTCTTTTCAATCTCAGCGATCTGTTCCTCGATTTTTCGGATAGTTTCAATATCAGCGGTAAGTGTTTTCAGCTCGTCATCTGTAAAAGACTCCTTATTTGATTCAATAGTGTCAGCCAGATAATCCGCATAATTTCCATTTGGATCCGCAGCACTTTTACTCATCATGCCAAATACTTTGTTCCATACATCTTCATGATCTGCGAAGATCTGATTTTCCTGCTGATATAAATCATTCAGTTTAGAGTTGGAAGCGTCTGCAGATTCTGAGCCGGATTCAGTCTTGGTATTCTGAGATTTTTCTGTGTCTGCAGTTCCTTTCCCGCTACATGCTGTAAATAATAATGCTATGCAAAGTGTTAAAATAGAGAGAAATGTTCTTTTTGTTTTCATAAATAATTGCTCCTTTAAATTATAGTAATAAAATTAGTAGTTACCGGTTGGTTATGGTTGATTGCTGCTGTTCTTTTTTGGGGCATGTTTTTCCCAGAAACTGATATTGGATCGCATCTTTTGGACAAGCCTTGATGCAAGCCCCGCATCGTATACATTCTGGATGATTTGGAGTCTTGCACACATCAATATCCATTTTACATGCCTTTGAACACTGGCTGCATCCGACACATTTGTTGCCGTCAACCTTAATATTAAGAAAGCTGATCTTATTAAATAATGAATAGATTGCTCCAAGAGGACAGATCCATTTACAGAACGGCCTGTAAAACAAAATACTCAACACAACAACTGTAATTAAAATAAGGCATTTAAAAGAAAAAAGTGTTCCAAGTGCAGACCTTATAGCAGTATTTCCAAGTGACAGTGGTATGGCTCCTTCCAAAACACCTTGTGGGCAAATGTATTTACAGAAGAATGGATCCCCCATCCCTATAGAGTTCGTTACAAACAATGGCAGAAGAATAACGAAAACAATGAGGATTATATATTTCAGGTATCTTAGCGGTTTCAGTCGGGCTGTGGAAAATTTTTTCCCGGGGATTTTATGAAGTAAATCCTGAAACCAGCCAAACGGGCATAAAAAACCACAGATAAATCTTCCGAGTGTCACACCGAGCAGAATGAAAAAACCGGTTATGTAATATGAAAATTTAAATCGTGAGGATCCGATAACCGCCTGAAAGGCTCCAATGGGGCAGGCTCCTGTCGCAGCAGGACAGGAATAGCAGTTTAATCCCGGCACACATACAGTTTTGATTTTGCCTTGATATATGTTGCCCTTAAATAAATTAGGAATATGAATATTGGTAAGTAATGTGGCAACTGCCTGTATCCATCCTCGTATTTTGGCAATTTTTTTTGATAGTAATTTCGTTTTCTTATCCAATTCCGACACACTCCAAACATAATTTTATTGCTTTGCTAAGCACGGCGTCTGCTTCACCTCTGATCGCACCATAGCAAATCATAGAGATACCCGCGATGAG
>OGZL01003680.1_pt1 | contig 10617 bp, 8 predicted proteins | sample 1576761 | NCBI WGS metagenome assembly OGZL01 (sample SAMEA3541595, study PRJEB24748) | human gut metagenome | biome: human gut; feature: human-associated habitat; material: faeces | place: China | collected 2012
TCATATAACCGCCATATAGCAATTATTACAGGTCTATTGATAACTTGTTAAGGTATGAAAAAAGCACGGCTATTTGACCGTGCTTTTTAGTCCCAATGTTCCCCATCTTTGGGGTATAATTCCAAAATAGCATAAAAGTTTGGAATATCTGCAATCTGCTTTCCATCTTTTAACGCTGTCAACACTCTAATCTTTTCATCCAGTAGTTCATCACTGTCTAAATCAAAAAATTGTATCATTGTAGGTGGGAAATCGACTTCTGAAAACAACTGTCTGACTTTTATGCTTTTTTCAATCAATTCATTTTTCATCATTCCTCACCCGCTTTCTTCAAAAGTTCAATAATAGTCGCATCCAATTCTGCAACCAAATCCGGCTTATCTGCTTTCAGCAGTTCAATCAAATCAGGTCTTGTTATGCTCAATGCTGCGTAATTTGCTATTGTTTCATGCACCCGGCTTTCTTGGCTTCTGTAATAAGATGACCCATGACCATACATGACTGTTCCTTTATCTCTGAATACACCACCTGACAGTGCATCATAAATATCTTCAAGATTTCCTATTCCACCACCCATGATGTTTCTTGCCATATAATCACGTTCATCATTCATGACTGATACCAGTTTATTGTACTGTTTCTTATAATCAGCAAGTGAACCTTGGAAGGTTTTATCCATCACTGAATTATTCAGTTCAGAAATCAAATTCTGATATTTTGCATTTACTTCATCCCGAACCCTTCTGTACTCTTTTTTATGTTCAGCAAATAGGTCTGCAACTTCATCACTGATTGAATCAGATGTACTTTTGAATACATCCATCAGTGCTGTTCTGCTTGTGCTGAACCAATTACCACTTTTTGACGGGTCTTTTCTACCGTACAAATCCATCAGGTGCATTTCTTCATGCAATGTGGTGTTTACCTGTCCGGCAAGATTTTCACCTTGTAATTTTGGAATAGTCAATTTTACATCAGCCAAATTCCCGGTCAATGTATATGTTGAAGTTGAAACAGCATGATTTTTACCGTGTGATATTTTGAACGGAATACCATTGTTTTCTATAGTTTCCAATTTTGCCATGCTATTATACAGGGCAACCACATTTGCATCTGCACTTTCCAACCCGTTTATATAGTCTACAAGTGCCTGTGTATTTTTCAATTCACCTTTTGCCTTGAAAGCGTCCGGGAAATTGTCAATCTTTAATTTTTCCGCAACCTGTTTGACTTCTTCCTTTGCCTTAATTGTATCATCAGATGATGCTTCTTGCAAACCTGACTTGTCACCCTGAACAAAAGCCTTGTCCCATTCCTTATAGGTCATGTTACCCGGTACAAAGTATGTCTTGCCAGTTTCTTCATCCCGTGCAGCACGTTCACCGACAGCATCAAATTCATCATCAAAATATGGTACTGTGGTTGAACGGCAATGAACATGAAACGGCGGTGCAGTCACACCAACCTTCCATTCAGACATAGGGAAATGCTTGCCGTCCATACCCCGGCATATATCCGAAGTGTGGGAATCCAGTGTTGCCACAATCTCAAACTGTTCAACATCCAGTTCAGTGAAGCAGTCCTTTTGTGCTGCGGAACTGAAAAAGGCTTCTTCTGTCATTACTAACCGCCCGGCGTTGGTCTTGGAAGTGTTCATCTTCCGGGCAATTTCATCAATGGCTTTCTGTGGGTCTTTTCCCAAGATGATGTTCTGTGTCAGGGTGTTGTTCAGTTCATTGACCAACTTCTGACGGTTGCCCCATATCCTTTCACTGAAATTCTTGCCGTCAACTGCCCAAGGCTTATTGATGACCTTGCTGATCTGCTTGTCATCCAGTGCGGAAAAGTCCCAACCAACACCCACACCCTTCTGAATCTCATAGGCTGTGTGATAATAGCCGGACTTGTAAACATTCCGCATTGTGCTGTCAATGCTGTCAAGTTGGTTTCCAAACATGACTTCAATGCTCTGTTGGGTCTGTAACTTCAAGGCTTCAAGTCTGCTGATATGGAATCTTGCAGATGCGTTTTCAAGCTGCTTGACCCAAGTGCCGTTGATCGCATTTTCCTGACCGTACTGAATGTACTGGTTCACATCCCATTTCAGTTCAGCAAGTTCCTTTGCGTTCAACATCCGCTTTGCTTCTGCAAGAGTTACCCCATTGTTAGATGCAAAACGCTGATACCATGCAGCAATCTGACCTTCAAGGGTTTTCTGTGCCTGTCGGTACTGTTTTTCAATATCCGCATAACACTGAACCCCCCGTTGGTGTGCTGCCTGTTCAAGCAGTTCAAAACGCTTCTGCCAGTATTCACCGTTATTCATCTACTTCACCGCCCTGACTTCCCTGTGACGGGTCACCTTTGTTATCAGGGTCATCATCTGCACCGTCACCGTTCTGATTCTGTGTACCAAACGGGTCATACTGTGCAAGCATTTCTTTCTGTGCTTCTTCCTTCTGCTTTTTCAGGCGTTCCATTTCAAGTTGTGGGTCATCCACCCAAGGGTGCATACTGATGATTGTTTCATCAGAAATGATTCCCTGTGACTTCTGACAGTTATCAATAATATCTGATTCATTCATCAGCATATCACGGTTGAATACCACATCAACCACATCTTCTTCACCTTCAAAGTCACCCTGTCCCGTATTGGCAAGGTGGCAGTTGACAAACCAAAGTATATCATCCATTGTTGCCTGTGCTTCTGATTCCGTATCATTGGCATCTGTATCAATGTCAGAATACATTGACTGAATGTTCATCTGATTAGGATTGCCGGAAAGTCTGTCATCCTTGGCATCATAACCCATTGCGTTCTCAATCAAGGCTTTCTTGAAGATTTCCACAATGGTCTTGTAATTCTCTGCGTTGACTGTGATTTCAAGGGTTTCAACCCCGCCCTTGGTATCACCGTCATACCTGACCTTTACTGCACCAAAGGTTGCAAGGTTTTTTCTGAACTCACCCAAATTAGTACCGTCATAGTTTTTCAGTACCAAAATGGTGTTCCTTGCATCCTCTTGCATATTGTTTTCAAAGTCAGACAGCATCACATTGATACCGTCCTGTAATGACTTGACCCTTTTAATCAGCGGTGTTTCCTGTTCATTGGCTTTCAATGGAATCAGGGGAACACGCTGCCAGTTGAACATTTGCACGTTCCCGGCTGCATCTGTCATTGTAACGTGCGGGAAATCAGCGGTGTCATTGTTCACAACATCAGGTATCAGTTTTGAACCGTCCAGTATGAACAGGTGAACACCTGTCAGATCATACAATTCAACCTTTTCAATGTACTTCCGTTGTGTGCCGTCATAGGCAACTGACACATACAGTCTGATGAAGAAATCCAGTTCAGTATGTTCAGAATCTTTCCAAAACGGCAAAATTTCATAAGCCGGGAAAAGCCTGAAAGCAAATTCACCTCGGTCATTGTAGTAAGGATATAGCCAAGCAATACCGCCATTATATGCAGCCTTGCCCGCACTCTTTAATGTTCGCATGAACTTCTTGTCAAATACCTTTTTCAGCAGTTCAATGTACTGTTCATTGTCACCGTTTAATGTAAACGGCTTGCCGAACAGGTAATTGGCTTTCTGATTCACCATTTTTGCATACTGGTTATCAACAATACGGTTGTTTGGTAAGTTCTCAACAACTTCAAGTTTGCCGTCCTCACCTATCATTGTACGCTTGCGGTGAATCACATCATGGTCACCGTCATAATACAGAAATCCCTTAATCTGCATCATCCTACGGGGTGAACATTTCCAAGCAAGGATTTCTTTTTCAAGAAATTCCAAGTCAGTCATGTGGGATTTTGCCCCTTCCAGTATGAAATTACTTAGTTTCAAAGTGATTGCATCCACAAAGGAACTGAACACTGTTCAATCACCCCTTTCATTGCATAATAAAATCAAAACCCCTGAAAACACTACATTTTCAAGGGTTGTTGTTACTAATTTGTTTCTTTTATTCAAAAAGTAGTTATACAGGCATCATAGGCGGTCACCTGTTGCAACCGCCCCGGAGTAAGCATTTGACAACCGTTTCCTACCGTCCAAAAAGAACGGTTGCTGATGCCGTGTATTCTACCCGGTAATTGCTTAGTCAAAACTAAATGCAGCACCGCCACCAATGTTTTCTGCTATACCTGTTGTTGCATCAGGTGCATCATCATGTGCGTTCTTTCCTTCTTTCTGATACCTAACCATTGCAAGGTAATAATCAGGAAAACGATCTTGCCAGTTGACCGGGAAATAAATGTGATTCATAACCCATGTACTGTTAGACAAGATTCTTGAAATCTTATTCTTTGACTGAAAGAACGGATGAATGACCGTCTGATTGCTGCTGAATTTTGACCTAAGTATTGATTCAACATTCCTTGCGAATCCACGCCCGCCATTATTTGATTCAATGTCTGCAATGTTGACCTTATCTTCATAAAGCATTTTTGCAACTGCGGGTTCTGTGATCTCCATACCGTCTTTTGTATAGATAACATTGATGACATAGGCTTCTTTGTTGTATTCCACATAGTCAATACTGCAAAGAAAGTCATCACCTGTATCTGCGGTATCAGTGTAGTTCTTAACTGCTGAATACAACGCCTGACCGTGTTCATCAACTGGTAATTTATTGTAAGTTTTGAAGGACTGATATAAACGCCCTTTTATATCAATAGGATTCTGCTGATAATTTGCTTCTGCAATATCAGCACCCATTGCTTTTCTTTTGGTTTCATAAGACTTGCGTGATAATATTTCAGGACACAACATTGAACCGTCATCCTGAACCGCTTTATATTGAACAACCTTGACTTTATCACCATAGGTTTCAATAATTCTTCCGGCAAGATCAAGGCTATGCCAACGGGTCATAACCACAATGATCTTTCCACCTTCTTCTAATCGTGAAAGCATGGTATCTGTGAACCAAGTCCAGTGTTTTTCAAGTGTATCAGCATTATTAGCTTCAAGTGCTGACTTGATAAGGTCATCAATAATCATTATCGAAGCACCAAAACCCGTTGCAGTACCAGTTGGTGAAGTAGCCAAGTAATTGTTATAGCCTTTTTCCAAAGACCACATATTCATAGCACCGTCACCACGCTTGATGTTTACACCGGGGAAAATGTCAGAATAAACAATTTTATCTGCATCACCTTTTATTTCCTGAATGGTGTTTCTTACGCCTTTTGAAAAGTTTGTTGACAAGGTTTCATTGTATGAACCTGTCATAATCTTTTGGGTCTGATCGTTGCCAAGTACCCATTCAACAAAGTTCCCTATGGTTCGTGACTTGCCGTGTCTTGGTGGCATATTCACAACCAAAACTTCATGTTCATCTGTTGGTTCAATAAAGGATTGAAGGTCATCACAAAATTCATGCAAAAAACACCTGTCCTTCTTGTAGAAGTCAGGTGCTTTGGTTCGGCAATACTGCCAAAATTCCCTTCTTGACAGTTCACATTTTGCCCCTTGAATGAGTGCTGTTCTATTCTTCACTTTCAATCAACTTCCTTAGTTCATCCGTTGATAAACCTTTGAACGGATTGTTGGTACTGATTTCACCTTCAACAGAAACATCCCTTTTATCTCTCCACTGTTCAGGTCTGCGATTCTTCAACCAAAATATCTGTGCTGTTGTATCACCCTGAACTTCTTTCTTGACGGTCTTGGTTATTTCCATGTGCGAACCTACAACCTGACCTGTTGACTGGTCATAATCAAGCACCCTTTCCCGTGTCACTTCATCATAGGAATAACCTAATGCCCTTTTCAGCAAAGCATTTTCAACCTGAATGTCAACAACTTCTTTTCCCCTTTTTAGGGTGTCTTGAATGTCTTGATACTTTGATTTCCAAGTCTGCAATGTGGAATATCCGATTCCCATGTTTGAAGCAATCTGTTCATCTGTCAGACCGTCCCTTGCCCATGATTCCAGTTGCAGCAAACCTTCTTCTGTCAACCATTCTTGATATTTTCCTTTTGCCATTCAAAGGTTCACACCTTCCTTTCTCATTTTTGGCATAAAATAAAAATTGCAGATAATTCATAAGAATTATCTGCAACCCAGTTTTTGCAAGTTTATCATAAAAGCCTTACACCCGTTTGTCAATCGTCAGATTATAACCGATTACATCAAATAATGCAAGTTTTGATAAGTTTTTTCAAACGCTGCAAGTGCCTTGTTATGCAGTTCAACCGTGTAATTATAGCACTTTTTCATTTCTTTTGATGCCTGTTTCACTGTCTTATACTGAACATACACTTTATACAACACCTGAACATAATTTTTATCACGCAAACCTCTGATTTCTTTGATGATCTGTTCCTTAGCATCTGCAAAACTGTCAATTTCTGCATTGATTTTATCATTGAAAGCAACATAATTTGTTACCTGTTTGCAAAGTGTATCACCTGACGGACTTGTCTGCACCCTGTCCTTAGAATAATCTATTGCCCCAGTACTGCAAGCATTGATTTTCATTTCTTCAAGGCGTTCTAAGTCCTGATTGATATAAATATCAAATTCCTGTATCTGCTCTAAATACTTCCTTGCGGATAATGTTTTCATTCTTTCACCTGTCCTTTCCCGGTTACGGTTACGCTTGCGGTTACGGATAAAATCACACTAAAAACACCCTGAAAGCCTTGAATTTCCTACTGGTTACGGTTAGTTACGGTTACGGTTCACGCCTTATACTCTATATTTTTACTTTTTATGTTCTCTGACTTTCAGTAGTTCCAGCTTCTTTCTGCATTCTTTGCAGATGCCGTCTCTGCATACTTTTTGGCAGAATGGACAAACTTCCGGCCAGAGCAAAGATATGATTGATTCTTTAATCTTATTGATTTTTTTATGATTCATTTAATTCCCGGATTCGCTCTGCAAGACTCGTATTACGGTTCTGTTGATTCGTATTATGTATCATTTCCTGAAATACACTTTCACTTCCAATCACTGTAACACACTTTCTTGCTCGTGTAACAGCCGTATAAAGCAGATTTCTGTAATATAGCTGTCTTGGTCCCTGTAACAAAGGGATAATAACCGCCGGATATTCGCTTCCCTGGGCTTTATGAATCGTTATAGCATAAGCCAGTTCCAATTCATCCAGCAGATTATACGGATACTTTACCAGCTTCTTTTCATCATACTCAACAGTAACCGTTTCCTCATATGTATTAATTTTACGTATGATTCCCATATCGCCGTTAAAGACACCGATTCCCTTATCGATCGTCATTCCATAGCGGGTAGAAATTTCCCATTCAAGCTGATAATTATTCTTAATCTGCATCACCTTGTCCCCCTCACGAAACAGGTGATCTCCGTATTCTTTTTCCTGTTTTCCAGGTTTCGGCGGATTCAGATATTCCTGTAATATCTTATTGATTCTCTCTACCCCCAACAGTCCTTTTCGCATCGGTGTCAGAACCTGAATATCCGCTTCTTTCGCATTCACAAACTTTGGAAGTTTCTTCTGGATCAATGTAATAATATTGCTGATGATCATATTCGTATCGTCACGTTTTAAGAAGAAGAAATCCATACTTTTATTGTCCAGAACAACCGGTTCTCCCCGGTTGATCTTATGCGCATTCACAATAATATCACTTTCTCCGGCCTGTCTGAATATCTTCGTCAGTTTTACAACCGAAAAGCACTCCGAAGAAATGATATCTTTCAGTACACTTCCCGGTCCTACACTTGGAAGCTGGTTCACATCCCCCACCAGGATCACACGTGTTCCGGGTACGATAGCATTCAGAAGTGCATACATAAGCGGCAGATCTACCATCGACATCTCATCAATGATAACTACATCTGCTTCCAGTGGATTTTCTGCATTCCGCTGGAAGCCCCCGATTGTCTCATCATCCGGATTTCCTGACACTTCCAGAAGACGGTGTATCGTCTGTGCTTCACAGCCGGTTGCCTCAGTCATTCTTTTTGCCGCCCTTCCTGTCGGTGCGGCCAGGTAAATATCCAGCCCTTCACTTTCAAAAAAATGTATCATAGCATTGATCGTAGTCGTCTTACCGGTACCAGGTCCCCCTGTCAGGATCATCAGACCATGCCTTACTGCTTCCATTACAGCAGTCTTTTGCATATCATCCAGATACAACTCTGTATTTTTTTCGATTTTATTAATCCGGCGTATTAAGTTAGCATCTGCAATTTCAAAATCAAGATTAAGATCATGCAGCATTTTTGCTGTATTTAATTCCATATAATAGTAATGAGACGTATATATCCTCATTCCCTGCTCCGACGGCTTCATAACGATCTTTTTTTCCATCGCAAGATCCATCAGGTACTGTTCCATATCCTGAATCTGAACACCAAGCAATTCACTGGTCTCTCTTAACAGTACTTCCTGATACAAATAAATATGTCCATCATTCACGCTCTGCTGCAATGTATAAAAAATCCCACTTCGTATACGAAAATCCGAATCTGTGTGGATTCCAATCTTTGCCGCAATCTCATCAGCAGTCTTAAATCCAACCCCCGGAACATGATCCGCCAGCTGATACGGATTCTCCTCAATCGTGCGGTAAACGTTACGGCCATAATGTTGATAGATTTTCGCCGCAAGCGTCGTTGAAATTCCAAACTTCTGCAGATAGATCATCGCCTGACGCATATCTTTCTTTTCTTCCACCTGAGAAGCAATCTCTCTTGCTTTCCGTTCGCTGATTCCCTTGATTTCCGCCAGTCTCTCCGGCTCTTCTTCTATGATCCGAAAAGTATTTTCTTTAAATTTCTTGACAATTTTTCCCGCCAGCGCGGCTCCGATTCCTTTTATCGCTCCGGATCCTAAATATCTTTCAATTGATATCAGATCCTCCGGTTCACATACTTCCGATTCTTCCACAGCGAATTGAAGGCCATACATCTTATGTGTTGTATAGCCTCCTGTCAATCTTAATAATTCTCCTTCTTCTATAAAATGAAAATTTCCGACACAGGTAACCTCTCCATCCGAATTATTCAGATGGAATACTGTATATCCGTTATCTTCATTTCTGTAAACGATATGTTCTACGTATCCTTTAATCTCTTCCATTCGATTTTATTCACCCTGGTTTTCTAGATACCTTTTCTTTCGCCCATAAATTCTACATATTCTCCAGTACCGATTGCTACAACTTTCATTGGATCATCCGCTGTCATAGTATTAATACCTGTCTTTTCCTCAATCAGCTCTTCCATACCACGCAGCATGGATCCGCCTCCCGTCAGCATAATTCCTCTGTCAAGAATATCAGCGGAAAGCTCCGGTGGAGTTCTCTCTAACACACTGATTACGGCTTCTACAATCTGTCCGGTAGTCTCTCGAAGTGCTTCTTCTGTCTCTGTTGATGTTACCGTAACAGTCTTCGGAAGTCCTGTTACAAGATTTCTTCCTCTGACTTCCAAAGTCTCATCTTCAATCAACGGATAAGTTGTACCGATTTTAATCTTAATATCCTCTGCGGTTCTTTCACCGATCAGAAGATTATGCTTCTTTCTCATATAACGCACAATTGCCTCATCGAAATCATCACCTGCGATCTTAAGTGATGTATTTACAACAGTTCCTCCAAGAGAAATTACCGCAATATCTGATGTCCCTCCCCCGATATCAACAATCATATTACCGCAAGGTTTTGAAATATTGATTCCTGCACCGATAGCTGCTGCAACCGGCTCTTCAATCAGATGAACTTCTCTTGCACCAGCTGCATAAGTAGCCTCCTCAACTGCCTTACGTTCCACTTCTGTTACACCACTTGGGACACAGATACTGATTCTAGGCTTTTTGAAGGTTCTCTTACCTAATGCCTTCTGCACGAAATATTTAATCATTTTTTCAGTTACTGTATAATCTGAAATAACACCCTGTCTTAATGGTCTTACCGCTACAATATTTCCCGGAGTTCTTCCAAGCATCATTCTTGCTTCCTCTCCGATCGCTTTTATCGCATTTGTATCTCTGTCATAAGCTACGACAGAAGGCTCCTTTAATATAACACCTTTTCCTTTTACATATACTAATACACTGGCTGTTCCCAAATCAATTCCAAGATCTACTGACATTCCCAATTCTCCCTTCATCAAGCTGTCTATATCATTATCTTTTGTAAGATATGATCATACGCATGCTATTTTTGAGCATGTTCCCATTATAATCAAAATTATTTAAAATAAAAAGACCCATTTTGCTTAAATCTTTGTGAAGCTTTTTACATAAATATTACAATATGACGAATCTGCCCGAAGAGATGAACAAAATGTCATATTTCTACCTTCCTAACATCGGTTTTATATACTTTCCTGTATAAGACACAGGACTTTCTGCTACCTCTTCCGGTGTCCCGCTTGCGATCACGGTTCCACCTTTGTCACCGCCTTCCGGTCCGATATCAATAATATAATCTGCAGTTTTTATAACATCCAGATTATGCTCTATCACAATAACCGTATTACCATCAGCTGTCAGTCTGTGCAGAATCTCTGTCAGCTTATGCACATCAGCAAAATGCAGTCCTGTCGTCGGCTCATCCAGAATATAGATTGTCTTTCCTGTACTTCTCTTACTCAGTTCCGTTGCCAGCT